>Ga0256835_1000603_pt1 | contig 25424 bp, 30 predicted proteins | sample PIR30metaG_FD_185972 | JGI IMG/M metagenome (GOLD analysis project Ga0256835, IMG submission 185972) | Hydrothermal vent microbial communities from East Pacific Rise, Pacific Ocean - PIR-30 | ecosystem: Environmental > Aquatic > Marine > Hydrothermal vents | place: Pacific Ocean: East Pacific...
TTATTTTGAACCAGTCCTGCTGTGTATCACCCATCGCTATTACGGGGTACCAAGGCAGGTCTGTGGGGTTGACTCTTAGGCGTAGATAGATGGGCTCGATGAAAGTGTCCCAAGACCTTGGGCCGAGCCAGCCTATCCTTGTGATGTTAAAGTATGCTCTGACCACGTAGTTATGGCCTTGTGGCGAATATGTTATTTGTAATGTGCCTGTGAATCCATGGCTCAGTATTTCTGGCTTGGGGAAGACTGTCTCTATGCATAATCCCCACTGGTTAGTAAGTACTGGGTGTATCGTGGCTCCACCCACATCGATCATTATGTGCCACGGACTAGTCGTTAAATTTACATAAACTGTTTCCCTATCAAACATCAATGCCACATAGAGATGCTTGTCATCCTGTACTGCATAGATTGCTTTTACACGATATTCTCCAGTCATATTGTCACTTGTTATTTTGAGACGCGTTATTGATAAATGATTAATCTCCCAGTCGATGGGTAGACCATCAACGATTATTCTCCCAACAAAATACTCCCTATCCGGATAGCCTAGGCTATTCGTCATATAGGGATTCAGGCCATCAACGTATTCGAATATATCAGGTATTCCGTCGCCGTCAGAGTCCAGGGCTAAAGCTCTATATGCTTCATGGATATCTCCTGTCTGGCTGGCCTCCAGTAGGAGTTTGTAGGCTGGATCAGATGGCTGTACGTATGGTTTTACATCATTAATTATCATAGAGAATTGTGACTCGGTATTATAGCTGAGCGCATACAGTGTTACTACTTGAAACAATGCCGGGATAACCAATATAAGCAGAAGGAGTATGGAGACGTGTATGTGTCTCAATGCCTTACACCAGTAATGGAATTGTTGTGTTTTAGTGTTTTATTAACATAGCATACTCCTAGAGCCATTATTATACCACTGACTATCTAATTAAACATTTTATCTCATGGGGATCGGTTGTATTAATAACACTAACCATTACTGCTAATGTTTAAAAAGCACTTAGGTAGTCCAGGTAAAACCGAATATACCGCTCGACAAAAACTAATGTAAAGATATGTCTGTAATACTCAGACATAGTGCTACCAGGAAAGTCAGAGATGCCCAGGAGGATTTCATAGGGCCCTTCATGCATCCCGGAGAATTTCTGTGCCCAAGCAACTATGTAGAAGAGAACGTTAGAAAAAATGATAATAAGTATGAAGGTAATGTTTAAACGGAAAAATGGGGATGACGATGAGATACTAGGTCAAATTCAAGGTTTACCGAGACGCTAACACAATTGTTAACAGTCGACTCCTGAATCTGATAATCGTATGAATATAAGAAGTATAACCATTATCAGGGATCCGTAGCAGGAATATATCACTGTGAAACTCGATATTGAATGGATGCTGGTGCATTAGCCAGTATACTGGGGAGAGGCGACTTCTCGAAGTTCGCGGAAAACCTTTTAGACGTAGCGATAAAAGAATATTATGAAGAAACCTATGATCCGAGAAGGTTGACTGCAGAAATTACACGTTCTATAAGGCAATGAGAAGCTATTGCTATGCATTCAATAAGCCGTGGAGGATCACGTTAATCCACCACGCGGTGGAGCTAGGTATAAAAGTATTCTGATCATCATTGAAGAGTAAACCATATACGTGTTTACACCTACAATTTTTAACATAGCACATCATTCCATTATCCATGAGGCTTTAGGATTGAGTAAAAATAATGTAACTGGAAACAATACTTCTATCGATGTAAAACCAGTAATTCTAGCAGGAGGCAGATCAAAGAGATTCAGGGGCAACAAGCTCTTCTACCCTATAGATGGTAAGCCACTGATAAAATACACGATAGAAGCTATAGAGAAAACATTCAATAAAAAACCGGTCATAATCGCTTCTCCAAAGAATGCCGAGAAAATAGCCACGATCGATCAGGGGCTGGAGATACATATTGATAAACAGCTCGGAGGCCCGATCACAGGTATTCTTAAAGCCCTAGAAATCCACGATAAAGTAATGGTTTTCGGCGGGGACATGCCCTGTATAAGAAGTGATCTGGTCCGAGAAATACTCTCAAGAACACTCCTCGGCTACTCGGTCATAGTTCCTGGCTGGAGAAATGGTTATGTCGAGCCGCTCCATGCATATTATTCTTGGCAAGCAGAGCCTTATCTTAAGAGGTTATATCTCAAAGGATTGAGAAGACTATCACAAGCAATTAGGCTTATTCCTGGAACCTTGATAGTTTTGATAGATGATTATCCGCTATATATGAAGCTAAGCCTCTACAATGTCAATACTTTGAAAGATCTAGAGTGCTTGAAGGAGGGTGTGGCGAAACAACTAAGAGATCCTTGCCTTAACTGTTTGGCGTGGATTAAGAAAATATATGGAATATAGATCTTGTTGAAAACGATTATACTAGGTTTATCCTCGCAGGTATCCCCTTGTACTCAGGTATACCCGATATCGGGTCTATTGTGTCTCCTACGAATGCGTTAACCGGTGGGTCGATGAAGTGGTTTGGTACGAAGAGGACTCCTCTCGGAACCTCCGTCGTTATCTTTACAGTTATTCTTTCCCTGCCATAGGGTGTTTCTAGCTCTACAATATCGCCGTCCAGTATTCCCAGTGTTCTCGCATCGTCGGGGCTAATGTATAGTAGGCTTGAATCATCTTTCAGAAGGAGCTCCATAATCCTCCTAGTCATAGTGCCTGTATTGTAGTGTGTTATCAGTCTCCCATTGATCAGTATGAAGGGGTACTCATCGGTCGTCTTAACGGTTACCTCAGACCTCACAGGATATATTCTTGCCTTGCCATCACTTGTTGGGAACCTCTCCGTGTGAAGTATCGGGGTACCTGGATGGTTCTCGTTGGGGCATGGCCACTGTATGCCATACCTTTTCTTCCTGAGCCTTTCGTAGGTTATTCCTTTGTAGGTTGGTATTGTACGTCTTATGTCTTCGAAGACCTGTTCAGGACCATCATAGGTGAAAGGCGATCCCAGTTCTTTCAGCAATGCCAAGAGAATATCTAGGTCCGGCCTGGCATCGCCCGGTGGATCAACTATTTTCTCGAATAATTGCACCCTTCTCTCGGTATTTGTCATGGTACCTGTCTTCTCAGCCCATAGCCCGGCAGGTAAGACTATATCGGCGTGGCGGGCGGTCTCGGTTAGGAATATATCCTGTACAACCACTAGATCTATCCTGTTCAGCGCCCTCATTATACGGTAGTATCCAGGCTCCGATATCAACGGGTTTTCTCCCATCACGTATAAGAGGTCTATACCTCCCGTCAATGCTTCGTTCCACATCTCAGTGCTGAACAATCCCTCCTCTACAGGTACGGGTAGGCCCCAGATACGGCTTAGCTCCCGTGCGTTCTCCGGGGTTATCTTCCTATAGCCTGGATAGAAGTCAGGTAGTGCAGCCATATCACACGCTCCTTGCACGTTCGCCTGTCCTCTGGCCGGGCATATTCCTGCGCCTGGTTTTCCAAGGTTACTGGTTATCAGTGCCATATTGACGAGTGCCTGTACTAGGTCTGTCCCGTTCCTGTGCTGTGTGATACCCATTCCATAGTATATTGTGGAGGGCTTGTTTGTAGCGTATATTATGGCTGCTTCCTCAATGAGTTTCCGTGGAACACCCGTTATCCTCGCCGCCTCATCCATGTCGAAGTCTTTGAGGCTCTCGACGAGTCTCTCATAGCCCTTGGTTCGCTTCTCAATGAATTCTTTATCGACGAGATCGTGATCTATAATTGTCTTTATCATTGCATTAATCAAAACCGCGTCCGTACCCGGCTTCTGCTGTAAATGAATATCTGCCTGTACAGCCGTCATGGTCTTCCTTGGATCTGCTACTATCATCTTAAACTCTGTCTCCTGTAGGCCTAGGCTGAATCTTGCTAGTGCTATCTTCTTTGCGGGTACGGAGGCGTACTTCCTGCGTGCATCCTCGATAAACCTGAAGATCGCAGGGTGTGTCTCAGCGGGGTTATAGCCTATAATGAACAGTGTCCTAGCGTTCGCAACATCGTTTATTGGGTTCGTCATCGCGGCTGATCCAAGGCTACGTGCTAGCGCTACAACGGTAGGGCTATGGCATAGTCGTGCACAGTGGTCTATGTTATTAGTTCCTATGATGGTCCTCGCTATTTTTTGTAGGAGGAAGTTCTCTTCATTGGTGCATTTAGCGCTTGAGAGGAAATATGCTCTGTTCGGATCATCCTTGGCTATCCTCCTCATTGCCTCGGCTATTTCTCTAAGTGCCTCCCTCCACGTGATCGGCCTGAAGCCTCTCTCAGTCCTCTTAAGCGGGGTTTTCAGCCTGTCTGGATGGTTTATGATCTTCCATGCATAGGCGCCCTTAGGACATAGTACTCCCGCAGAGACAGGGTGATCATATATTCTCTCCGCACCTACTACTACGCCATCCTTAACCACTAGGTGGAAAGCGCATCCAGCACCGCAGAACGGGCAGACAGTATATCCGAGCCTTATCTCTCCAGCCATGGCTAGACACCCAGTTCTTTCCTAAGGTCACGTAGACGCTCGATTATGAGGGCGAAGGGAATCTTGACAGGACAGACGTCTTCGCACGCACCGCATCCAACGCATTTATCGAACATATAGGTTATCACGCTGACCTGCCATAGGGCAGGATCAATCTTTTTCTTCCAAGCATAGATCTCTTTCTCGCTCCTCACGGGGCAGGCATGCCAGCACTCCATACACATCAAGCATTTCTGTAGATATGGAGATATACCAGTTCTGTCCAGTATCTCGTACTGCTTAGCCCTGGCGATCATGCTTGCTCTGTTCAGGGCTTCAATAATCTTCTTCCTAGCCTCAACAGCTGATGGAGGAGCGGGTACTGCTTCGATCAAACCATTATGTAGCATTTCTTCGAGAACTCTCCGGCCACGCTCCGTCAAGGGTATCGTGTAGGTGTACTTAGCTGTTCTAACCGGTACTCCCCAATACCCTAGAGCTACATCGGATAGTTTTGGTACATGGTCCAAGCATCTCTTACAAGCATCTCTCTGCCCAAGCTTCTCATATCCCTTCACATAGTCGATCCTGAAGCTCTTCTCATCATCAATTATAATCTCGATCCCGTCGTCATGATATCTTATATCAGTTATCTTTCTCGGATCAATGTTCATTTCCTCCATGGTTTTCTCGAGGCTGAACGGATCGAAGAGTCCTCCGCAGTTGAGGCCTATCAGGAATAGATTCTCCCTCTTGACACGGCCTGTTCTGACGAGATAATCTATTGCTTTTTCCTCGCACGGCTTAACAGTCAAGACGATCTTCTCGTCGCATGATACATAGTCACGTATCGCTTTAGCCATGTTGATCGGTGAGAGACATATGCTGCCAGCAGACTCGACTACTTCCCTAGGATCACGGGTGAAGAACAATCTGCCGCCGGTCACACCATCAGATCTAACTATGAGCGCGTAATCCACGATTTTCTTCTCCAACAAGTACTTGATGAGCGCTGTGGCTACGCCGCCGCTGAGAGCCCGTTCGAGGATTACCGGGTCTGTAGAGCGGGCCAAATATTCTCCTCCAATCTTAAACATGAAGGCTCACCTGATCCTCTATGAATGCCTTATCTTTGAAGGATTGAATAAATGTTGCCGGGAAGCTATTCCCACCATTATATTGTCACTGTAGCCATAACTATGTGTTAACATTTACAACGTGGTAGGCGTGAAGCGTTTCGAGACCCACATAATAGGGGAGAGAACAGGGATCATGGGGTTTAGGGGTAGAGGGTTAGTGCTAGGCCGCCGCTATCACTCATCAATGTTATTGATTCGTGCTCTCCATAGATCTTCTCTATATAATCTCTGAGCTCGACTGGATGACTTATAATGTTATGTGATGCTATAACTGCTCTACTTATTATTGATGATAATGTTTCGATGTACTTGTTGTACTCGGATTTCTCGGCATCGATAAACACGAAGTAGTAGTCATTAGCTTCTACTCCCTTGTATGGATCGAATGCTATTATTTTGCGCTATCCTTTAGCTTTGAAGACCTGATATATGTCTGGGCTAGTCCTGCGAGGTCAGGGTTTTTCTCGTATGATACTAGCTTGGAGCCTGAGTGCTTTGCTGCTAGGCCTAGCCATAGCGTCGAGAACCCTGTCCCAGCACCTATCTCTAGGATATAGGTTTTCCTCCTCAAGCCCATGAAGCGTGCGATTAAGTATAGGAACCCACCGGTATTATACGATACAGGGTGTGAGCTACGGAGAACTGCTTCCCTATATGATCTCTCCAGCATCGCCTTGACTTCTCGGGGTATGATGCTTTTCATCATGGGGGAGTAAGCCGTTATCAACTGGTATTATTGATGTTGTATAGTAGTGTGTTCGGGCCAAGTACATTATTCGAGGTAGAAAACCTATCTTGTCGAAGATATGCGGTATAGCTATGATGGTGTCCTGCCCGGCACCGGTTAGGACATTGACGAGTAGGTCATGGTAGAGTATACGGTTATCCATAACTATGTCGGAATCACCTATATTGTCGGAGAAAACAAATACTTCGCGGTCAAAACATTTCTTCTCGCTCGATAAAATGGATACACGGCATGGACTGGGTAGTGCTCTACAAATTATCTTGAAAAGCCGGGGCCGTGTCATCCAAGGAGCCTGCACCACTAGTAATCAATTTATAATGATAGGAAAAATAGTTTTGGCGAACACTATGGGTCATTGGGTCATGCTATGTATTATCTGGTCTCTATATCCTCCCCTCAAGGTAGTCAATATATCCCTTTAGATCGAGTAGCCCATGGCCGCTCATGTTGAATAGTATGACTTCCTTCTTGCCTTTCTCCTTGGCTCTCAGCGCTTCATCTATAACTGCTTTCACAGCATGGGCGCTCTCGGGCGCGGGCACTATTCCTTCTAGCTTTGCGAATAGTACTCCTGCCTCGAAGACCTCTCTCTGATCATATGCTACGGGCTCTACAATACCATTATTTATCAATACGCTGAGGGTGGGGGCTACACCGTGATACCTAAGGCCACCTGCATGTATCGGTGGAGGAGTGAAGTCGTGTCCAAGCGTGTGCATCTTTATCATTGGCGTCATACCTGCTGTGTCGCCATAATCATACCTATATTCCCCCCTTGTCATGCTTGGAACCGCTTTTGGCTCAGCGGCTACGAACCGTGTATCGCTTGAGCCTTTCAACCTATCGTGGATAAAGGGGTAGCTCAGACCGGCATAATTGCTTCCACCACCGACACACCCGATTACTACGTCGGGGTAAACGCCTAGTTCTTCAAGCTGCTTCTTAGCCTCAAGACCTATCACTGTCTGGTGGAGGAGGACATGGTTCAATACGCTTCCCAAGCAATACTTTGCCCTACCACCGCTCGTGATAACGTCTTCTATTGCTTCACTTATAGCTATGCCTAGGCTACCCGGATGATCAGGGTTCTGCCTTAACAGTTTCCTGCCGAACTCGGTGCGCTCACTCGGGCTTGGATAGACTTCCGCCCCATAGATCCTCATGAGTACTCCACGGTATGGTTTCTGATAATAGCTAACCCTGACCATGTACACCCTAACATGTATTCCTGTCAATGAGCCGGCCAGGCTTAGCGCTGAGCCCCACTGACCAGCTCCTGTCTCCGTCACAATGGTCTCTGTCCCTTCAAGCTTATTGTAATAGGCCTGCGCCAGAGCAGTGTTTATCTTATGGCTGCCTGTAGGCGTTACACCTTCATACTTGTACAGTATGATCGCCGGTGTTCCGAGGTATTCTTCGAGATTCTTCGCCCTTAAGAGAGGAGTGGGTCTTCCCAGCTCTAGGTATTTCTCTCTGAGCTTACCCGGTATCTCTATGTATCTTTGTTTGCTGAATTCTTGTTCTACGAGTGCTGAGGCGAATAATTGTTTTAGCATTGGCTTCTCTACTACTTGTCCGTTAGGTAGTCTCATTGGGGGTAGTTCATCAGGTAGATCGGCTAGGATATTATACCACGAGGAGGGAAGGATATCGGGGGACTGGATAGACCTTAACTCCATTGGCGCTGCAAAATTCCACCTCAATCCCACATATCTGGGAGTGAAGCGTATTTAAGTATTGCTACAGGTTTCAATTCTCATTTACAGAGTACAGAAGAATTGAATATTGATAAAGACGACCTAGAAAACAGTGTCTCAGGCACAACTACTGAGCACTCATCACGATCCTCAGGATCTTATCCCTGCTCCCTGCGTCAATAATATAGTAGTGCTCAACACCAGCTTTATCAATCAGTACAAGGACAGGCTTAGATCTCCAGGCCGATGCCAGGAACACCGCTGTAAATACCGCTATAACGACAAACAGAGCGATGAACAACTGGAAGAAGCCAGTGATACTGGCTCCATAGAGCCCTCCAAAACCTCCCATCATGACTGAGAAGACTAGAAACGCTATTATCACGAACGCTATTCCAGCGAACACCATCCTCAAACGCGTAATCCTAGGATCAGGGATTCTAAGATACTTCACCGAGATCCCGGTGTACTTATATCTTAGCACACCGTGGTTAGTGTTTAGGATTGCCGTATCCCCCGACAAGTTTAGATCGTACACTATTCCCTCTATCGGGTAATAATAGTACCAGGGCGTCCTCCCAACAATTACTGGTGGGGGCGACGGTGGCGGAGTATTTATTGTTGACAAGACAAATATACACCCATATCATGTATTTGTCATCTTAACCCTTGATAATATCTCCCTTATAACAATTATCTGCCAATCTATAACGTTGTAAAGAATTATTACGGTGCTAAGCAGAGATCAACCATGTGATAACATGGTAGCAACTATAACAAGAGGACTCACCAGTGAAGAACTAGTCCTCAACGCCAACAAGCTCCTCCCCAACGATTTTATAGATTATGAGCATGTAGAAACATGTATAGAGGAAGACCCATTCACAACATCTGAAAACATACTTGTATGCAGAGACAATGACGAGATCAAGGGATTACTAGTATACGCTGAGCCAAAACCACTCCCCGGTATAAACCCTCCCCGTGAAGCCATGGATTACATATGGGTTAAACTCCTAGCCGTACATAGGGGATCCAAGCAGTGCTTCACAAAACTCCTAGACCAAATAGAAGACATAGCAAGAAGGAACAATAAGCGGGGAATAAGGATCTACGGCTATGCCCCATGGTACTTCCTGACAGGCCTAAACACTAGGTACTACTGGCTACGAGAATGGCTAGCGGAAAGAGGCTATAAGGTCGTCTCAAGAGCCGTAGACTACTATGTAGACCTCGAAAGATACTGGATAGAAAGACCAACGATAAAACAAGGAACAACAGGCACAAGGATCAGACAGGCAACAACACCAGACGACCCGGTGTTCAAGTGGATCGAGGAGAAATTCTCGCTACAATGGAGGATCGAGGCACAGCTAGCTCTGAAGAAGAAGTATGGCAGAGTATACGTGGCAGAAACAAACAATGAGATCACAGGATTCGCAGTACACAGCGCAACACACCGAGAAAGATTCGGGCCAATAGGAGTAGACCCGGAACAACGAGGGAAAGGAATAGGAAAACAACTACTAATACACACCCTAGATTCAATGAGACTACTAGGGATTAGACACGCAATAATACCGTGGACAGAACACTTATTCTTCTATTCATGGCTACCAGGAAATACCTCTATAACTACATATTATCAATACTCTTACACCATGTAGTCTTCTGGTAAAAGATCTTTATGGATCATTTTCTCTGTTCGATTCGAAATATCTAAATAGAATATGTTTTCATATTAAATGAAGATAACATCTAGTGATTGATACAGTTAATTTAGTAACTTATCATAAATAAAACCGAAGTATACATGAAAAGCAGTTTGTTCTATATTATGAACAATGAAGCTAAGTGAGTAGTATTGTGTATATTCGTATAAAGATTTAGACGTCAAAATGTATAGGTTCTGGCGGGCCTCTTTACTACATCTCCTCGAACCTACCATTCTCGAATTTGTAGAATTTTGTCTCACCCTTTACAGCACGAATAAAATTTTCGAGTGACTCGCTGTCGATTTCATCGTAACGATAAATAATTATCTGTACAGACTTATCTTGAGCCATAGATTATAACACCATCTAATGATCTATTTTTACCTCATAAAAATTTGTGACCTTGTAACTCTATTACAGTTTATCGAATGGAATATAGCTTGATATTAGTATTCTTGGGTGTGGTTTTGCCTGTCCTTTGAGGCTTTTTGCGAGTAGGGTTATTCCTTGGAGTAGGATTTGGAGTTCTTGGAGCATTTTCTTGTTTGTTAGTTTTTCCTGTAATGTTTTGACTGCCCATAGTAGTTTGTCTGCTTCTTCTGGTGCTGGTTTGTGGTCTGCTTCTGGGTTCATTGGTGTTGATTGTTGTAGCATCGCTATTATTCTGAAGGCTTGTCTTGCCTCCGGGTTTATCGTATGGGTTATTGCTTCTTCCAGTACTTGTAGTGGGTCGTAGTGGTGGGGGTCTTTGAGGAAGAGCCCTGCCGTGTATATCGGGATTTTTGATAGTTCTGCCTGGTTCATCGGGTTGAGCAGTATTCCCTCGACTTTGCCGAGTATTTCTGGGTCTCTACCCGTGTATGGGCCTAGGTGTAGTCTGTAGTAGCCTTTCATTAGGAAGTAGTCGTTGACCGGGTAGTTGTCCCATATTAGGGGTTTCCGGCCCGTCGTCTCGATGAACTGCTCTACGTCTTTAATGGTTATTTTGCTGGATACTACTCTGGGGCCTGTCCAGAATACTTTGATCTCGGGGTCTAGTTTCTGGCCTAGTTCTGGTAGGTAGTCTTTCTTGATCCCCCAGTAGTGTGTTGGGCAGAACAGCATTGTCTTGGGGATTAGTTCTCTGTAGACTTTGTTTGCGAGCGCTGCTTGTGCTTCTGCTAGTGATCGGTATCCTTTGCCTCTGAGTACTGGTGGTATATCGTCGAGGAGCAGGGCTATCGAGTCGTAGCCGGCGTTCATGACCTGCTGGTATTTCCGGAGGAGGATGTGGAGGTCTTTGTCGCTTGAATAATCTATGTCTAGTCCCGGGGATAGTGCGTATACCGGTTCTATGTTTCTCCTCCGCGCGTGATCGGATAGTATTTCGAGCTCGTACAGGATGTTTTCTGGGTAGGGGCTCCTCCACCTGTCACGGTGGTAAGGGTCCCATTTGGGCGCGTAGACATAGGTGTTCATTTCTAGGTAGGAGAGAAGGTCTATCATGCTTATCCTGTCTAGGAGATCCCATTGTGGCCCGTAGAAGCCCTCAACTACTCCCTTGATCATGCTCTGCACCACTACTATATGATCTCCGCTAATGGGACGGCGTGGACGAGGATGCGTGGAAGTATCTTGAGGGGCTCGGCGTACTTAACACCTATCTTCTTCCCGGCCTGCTCAGCATAGACTACCAGGAGTTTTAGGAGCGGCTCCAAGCCTTCCAGCTGGCTCTCATGCTTCTTCAGAGCCTCCAGTTTCTTTTCCAGGTAGCCTGTTATGTCTACGTAGACGTTGGGCCTGCTAGTATAGTAGTATCCGATATACATTGCTCTCCACGGATCACCTGTTTCCGGAGCATAGAGGGGGAAGCCCGAGTACAGGAAGGCCTCCGATGCTAGTAGCCCTGCTCTCCTATGGTCTGGATGCGACTCGTACATCATCCATGGATCGGGTGCTAGGACAAGATCTGGCTTAACTTTTCTTATAATGGCGGCTATCCTTAAGCGGGCCTCATCAGTGTACGGTAGAAAGCCGTCCTGGTAGTCTAGCCAGTAAACCTTCTTGACACCTAGAACCTTGGCTGCTTCTTCCTGCTCCTTCCTCCTCTTAACAGCTAGCTGGCCCCTCGTAATCCCAGGCTTACTCGTACCCATAGAGCCATCGGTCAGTACGAGCATGTAGGTCTCGGCGCCACGATCAGATGCTTTTGCGAGAAGACCGCCAACACCGACTTCACAATCATCTGGATGAGGTGCTATACAGAGGATACGGTTTACAATATCTACTGCCTTGTCTAGGTCGAATCCATACTGTTTTAGATAGGATTTAATCATGTTTGCTAGGCCAAGTATTTCTTCGTAGGACAATACATGACCACCTGGCTAGATATCAGTGCTCTATCTATTACTATGTTATTCGAACCAATAATAATGATCCCCTACGATCCACGCCTTCTCAGGTAGTAGAGGTAGAATGGTATGGTTGATAGGAGTAGTGCTAAGCATGCAACGTATGGTGCTCTCGGTGAGAGTGTTGAGAGAAGAGCCGCTAATCCAGGGAAGAACAGTGATAGTACTCGGCGTATGCTTGAGATCAGGGCTGAAGCCATCGATGCTTCTTCTCGATCCATGATAGTGTAGAGCCAGAGCCTCTTATAGACGAAGACTATGCTATCACCCAGCCTCACGATAAAGAATGCGATTAGTACTAGGGGGAAGAAACTCGTCCCGATAGCCATAGCTAGGCCCACGACGGTCACGATCGTCCCTATGCTCAGGTATTCTCCCGGCTTCTCCCTCGATAATCTATCAACAATAAATGTTCCTACAACAGTGGCTATAGATATTGCTGATTCTATCAGTGCTACATGGAATATGTTTCCATGAACCCACTCCATAACATAGTATACTAGGGCAAGGCTTGGTGCGAGAAGCCAGGCCAGTATGAACAATGTGTCAACAACTATGTAGGGAAGGTATCGCCGTGTTATCCCTTTGAAGCTCCTAGTTTTACCACTGGTTTCAACGGGTTTCTCGAGCTTTACGGGCTCTATAAACATGTATAGATACAGGGCTAGAACAGCTTGATAAGCTGCGAACGCGAGGAAGGATAAGCGGATCTGTTGCGGGGCAGGCCATATGTATCCTAAGACGAACCCTATAATGGGGTATGAAGCTATAGTTGATAGCTCGGGTATCCTTAGATGTATTGATAATGCCTCCTTCATCCTGTCTTCCGGATAGATTATTCTCTCATAAGCCGGATAGAGGAAATACATCGTGCCGGCTGCTTTCTCGATCAATCCCCCTATAAGTATCATAATGGGTGCTACAGGCCCGTAAGCGAAGCCATATGCAACCAGAGACGAGGACTCTAGGAGATCGATACCGATTAATCCTTTCTTGATATCTATTGACTGGAACTTCTTCCCAAGCCATAATGTTATAGGAACGCTGAGAATATTTACAGCCGTGAATAAGGCGCCGGCCTCCAACACGGTATATCCAGTTAATAACAAGTAGTATGGGAGCAAATACCAAGTGATCAGTATAGGCGATACAAGTGCATGATACAAGATATAGCGTCTAGCACCAACCGGCAGCTCGCTAAACCTCATAGGAATAGCACCATTAACACTTCATAACACTTTCACTCCACTATTCTCTCCGTAGGAGAAAATGTATTGACGAAGCATCAACGACTATCACGATCTTCCATTACCGATCTTCTAGCATATCCTTCCGGAGTTTTAATCTGAATCTTCTCTAATTCATTCACAATATTCCTCATATTTTCTATAGCTTCACTCATACTGATCTTTTCTTCTACAAATTTTCTAGATTCTTTCTTCCACCTGATATTGTCCTTATCTTCTTTCATTTTCCTCCTTCTCCTTCTTTTTATTTTGCAATATTTTGAATAAAAGATGAAAAGTCTAAATAAAAGATATGATAAGAAAATGTTTATTTTTCGATCGGGTATTTCCTGAATATTAGTACCGCTATGATCAGTACTAGTGCTGCTAGTATGAAGGATGCTCTTATTCCTAGGTCGTGTTCGGGGCTGTATCCGAGGAAACCCATTAGCGATCCCGTGAGTACTCCCGCTAGGCCTGCCATGGTCTTGGTTATCAGTCCTTGGGAGCCAAAGTAGATCGCTTCTCTCCTATAACCCGTCATTTGCTCGTCTATATCCGTGATATCAGCTATTATTGCGTTGGGGAATATGTAGAGTGGTGCTACGAATACCCCTGCTACTGCTCCTAGAGCTATGATCATTATCAGCGGGTTTACCAGTATGTATCCTATGAATGCCATGAGGAACACTGGTATCATGAAGCATGTCATAGCCATGAGGTATAGTTTCTTCTTTCCATATTTCGCAGCGCCTTTCTTATAGAAGGGCAACAAGATTATAGCTGTTATTATGAGTGGTAGATAGAATAGTGAGACATATTTCTTCGGAAATCCTGCCAATACTTTGACAGCATAAGGTATCTCCATCTGGATCATCGTGGCGCTCAAGAATAGTATTACTGTTGGTATCAGGTATAGGAGGAATACCTTGTTCTTAAATGTTAGTAGGAGTGCTCGGTACATCCCCATGCCTGTAGCGATCTTCTTCTCTTCCGGCGGTTTCTCCTTGATCACCAGGAGAAGTGGCACCATGACAGAGAACCCGATAATGCCTAGCACGGCAGCTGTCCTAACAAACCCTAGGGCTACGAGGAGTAGCGGAACTATTACTCCGCCTATCACGAGGCTTATCTGGCTGAAGAATGCTTGAAAAGTCGTAAGTTTTACACGGTCCTCGGGCTTCTTAGCGATCTCGGGTATGAGGGCGAGATATGGGTTTATAGCCGCTGTGTAGCCGAACCAGAATATACCATCCATTACAGCGGCGTAGAACACGTTGATCAACGACAACTTATGGAATAGCGGTATTCAGATCAATATATGGTTAAATAACATTGCTAGGAAGCCGAAAAATATGAATGGCCGACGCCGACCCCCACCTCGCGATCGTTCGGTCACTCCACCATCCAATAATAGGGTCGCTTATAGCGTTTACGAAGCTACTGAGAAGTATCACCGTCCCCATCGCCGCTATTGTACGAGGGTTATGAGGCCATCTTCTGACAGTGGACAATAGTAGTAGAGAAGCTATGAGACGATCATACTGATGCTGACATCCATAAGGGTTCCTGCAAAATAAATAAGGGCTTTAAGGGTTGATATACCTTTCTCACTCAAGGTTTACACTACATTATATGATCGAGAAAGACGGATGTATGCCATAGTAATATCATATCGATCAACAATTATTACTTTATTCGTTTTACTGTTCACTACTAGCAATTTTATAGTACACAAATCCTACGCTAATTATAGACATCGGGATAATAATTAAGAAAGTAACAAAGATTATGTAAGTTAACTGATTAGATATAAACAGCGTATAGCAATTTTTATCCGGATTAAATAAAGGTATATAAAATAGATCATAAATTTTTTGTAAAAAATTGCCTGTTACTAAGTAATTAGTATCAAATAAACTAGCATATATTTTGTTGAAGTAGAATATATATAAAAGCAAATATGATACGGAATAAATTAGATTGTACTCAATAATATATTGAAGCGCTTCAAGTATCTTATATACTCTACTACATTGTTTGTTAATTAAGATCCTATATGTTCTAGAGAATTGATACAAAAAGACTGATGGAGTAGTAAAAAGAAGTATTATTAACACAAAAATTGAAAATGTTATGAGATATTCCTGCAATTGATTATAATAAAATAACTCGCTATTAGATCCAACATAAACAAGGTTTAAAATACCTATTATAACGCCAACAATTGATCCTGTAGAAAGCAATATTTTTAATAAATATTCTTTGTGATCTTCTTTATTAGAGTGACTACTTATCAATTTTTTCATATCTTTTTTTGATATTAATAGAGTTATAGATATGACTGTTGTTATATATATAATTATAAGAGTACCTAACGATATAAAACCTATAAGATCTAATTTGTTTTTAATAAAGAAAAACAAATTATCCACATATGTAACAGGAATAATATAATAATATTTTAATATGTAATCAAATAAATTTAATTTTAATTTCATAATATTGGGATTTGAAATATTTACATTATATATAAACTTAAACCTACTCGTTTTGTATCCACTATATATGATGTAATATTTTCCCATTGGAATATTATCAAAAGAATAGACTTTAACATATATTAGTTTAGGACAATAAAAATAAACAATGCCTTGTTTATGCCTTATGATAAAACTACGATAAACTGTGCTATTAATTATTTGATATAGAATACTGGTGTTAAACTTATATATGGATACAATATCTTTCTTTAACAAAAATATTGAGCCATTAATAATCTTAGTAAAGGTTGATTTTTCAGTACTGTTAGGTTTGAATATAGTATATTTAATAACCACGTTATCCTTATATGCATATGCAATGACATCCGCTTCATTATATATATAACACTTATATATCTTAGTAATGTTACCAAAATTAACATATAATTCTCCTAAAATATATGCCGGTGGATTATTAAATAGCTTAATACAACCCTGGTAATCTAGTGTTAACGAACTACTATTGAGTAAATTCCTAATTATAATATATTTTTCTCTTACTCCTATGAAAACTTTGCTTAATTTTAAATTAATATCAACGATCTCGTTTGCTATCATAGGTTGCAAGCGCTCAGTATATGTACCAATATTTTTAAATGCACATTCATCATTTACTATATCTATGTTTTTCTTATTAATACTAATTAGATTCAAAAAAGTAATGTTATATATAATATTATCTCTTTTTGTATCTGTTAATGACGACTCGGTAATAAAATAGCAATGTATCAGAGAGGAAATTATAGAGAGCATAAATATACAACAAATAATTTTCATTAGTATTTTCTTTAACATTTCCCATATCACCATTAGAGTATAAGACAAAAATTCTTAAAAAGAAATCGTTAATTAACATGTACTTCCATACATTATTGACGATACTATATATTTTATTAAACCTTTTAGAGTTACAGTAGTTTCTACTATATTTTGTAGTGTGTTGATTCCCCCTGTTAGGCAGTATATTCCTATGGCTATTATTATGGCTGCTAGTATGCATAGTATTGTTGTGGCTGGTATGGGTTCTTTGGCTTTTCCTATTAGTTCTGGTGGTCTCGGCGGTAGGACCAGGTTAACTATTATTCTCATGTATCCCAGCATGCTTATAGCTGTTGATAGGATGAGTATTATTGCGAACGCTACTTGTCCCGCCCCTATCAGGGCGTTGTAGATTAGTAGTTTGCTGAAGAATCCTCCGAATGGCGGTACTCCGAGGAGGTGGAGGAGGCCTATTATCATTACGAGGCTTGTTACTGGTAGTAGTCTCCCTATGCCTTTCATCCTTGTTATGTCTCTTGTCCCGCTGTTCTTTATGTAGACTCCGCTCGCCATGAAGAGCAGTGTTTTTCCGAAGCTATGGTTTATCATGTGTAGGACTACTCCTGTCAATGCTATCGCCATTACTGCTTGTCCCACGTTATGCATCGCTACCCCTATGCCCATGAATATTACTCCTAGGTGGTCGATCGTCGAGTAGGCTAGGATCCTCTTGATATCGTTCTGTATGATCATTACCAGGCTACCGATCATAGCTGATACTGCTCCGAGCAGTAGGATTATGAAGAGTATGACGTCGCGTAGGCTCCAACCACCTGTCGTGGCGACATCTATCAGTGAGCCTACACCGAAAATGGTGTAGAGGAGCCTGATCGTGGCGTAAGCACCCATCTTAACCACTAGGCCTGATAGTGCTGCTGATACTGGGGTTGGTGCTTCGGGGTGTGCGTCGGGTAGCCAGAAGTAGTTGGGGAATACTGCGGCTTTGAAGGTGAAGGCCCAGAGGGCTAGTGCTATCGCTATAGCCGTGGCGACGATCGGGTTGCCATAACCGGTTCCGCTCATATGTGCGAAGTAGATCAGTGCTATCGGGAGATATTTCGCTATCCATGGCAGTCTGGCCTTGACGGCTAGGTCCGCCATGTTTACTGTGCCGTATGTGCCGTAGATGTAGACTATTGATAGGAAGAACATCGTGGTGGCTGTTGCTCCTATCAGGGCGTATTTTATAGCTGCTTCTATCGCTTCTTTCTTATGCCTGTAGAAACCTACTAGTCCGTAAGCGCTTATTGCGAGCAGCTCGATCATTACGAAGAGGTTGAAGATATCGCCGGTATACACTATTCCTATCATTGCTGATTCGAGGAGCAGCAGTAGTGTATAGTACCATTCGACTCCCTCCTCGCCCCTCATATACCATATGCTGTAAAGCACTATCAACACCATGTCTACACCGATCAGCAGACCAAGCACTGCTCCAAGCCCATCTACAGTGTAGACTATTCCCAGAGGAGCTATCCATCCGCCGAACAAGTATGATACTGGCTGTTTAACCCCATAGACTACTAGCCAGAAGTTCTCCGCAGTATAGCATAAGGCTATGACGCTGAACACGAGGGCGTAGAGATGATAAAACCATTCCTTCTTAATGATGAGCGTCAGTAACGGTATCGCGAAGGCTGCGAAGGTAAGCATGAGGGGGACTATTCCTAGCTGTGTATAGATCATCATGCCACGACACCTCCTCTTCTCTAGTCGAATATCTTCTTGGCGTTTTCCTCGAACTCGAGACTGATCATTTTGCGCGCCTCTCCCGGATCACTCGTCTTTGCATCTATCCAGTGGACATAGAAGAGCTTACGATCCGGGTCTATGTCCACAACTACTGTTCCCGGCGTATTGGTTATGCTGTTCGCTATAGTTGTCATAGCGTAATCGGTCTCAACATAGTATGGAACCCTAACTATAGCCGGGTTCAAAGGCATCTTAGGGCTCAATGCTCTCTTGATAACGTCTGCATGGGCTTTGACTTCTGCGACGAAGAAATACCAGATCGCATATTTCACCAGATATGCTAGCCTCTTGGGATCCAGTGCTTTACCAGCGTCCTTAACCACTATTTCTCCGGCCAGTAATCCAACTATTACGGCTACTATTACTCCCGTGATCAGGTCATAGGGGCTTATACTACCAGTATATATGATATATATGATGAACGATAGTATCATTGCGGGAATAGCTGACTTAAGGTTCACCGTGCTCACCTCCGTGCCTTACGTACATCGACTGTTCCATGGAGCCTGTAGTACTGAATTATGATGAAAGCAATGAAGATGGTGACAGCTAAGCCTATGACTATGGCCGTGAGTACGAGAGCCTGTGGAAGCGGATCCACCGCGTGTGTGACGTAGTAGTGTAGTGTCTGGTTGTTGAAGGTCGAATTGGTATAGACGGGTGGTTTTGGCGTTCCTGTCTTGGGCCATCTATAGCCTACGAGTACTGCGAAAGCGTTAGCGGTATCGCTCAGTATTGTTATGGCGAGGAGCTTCTTGACCAGGCTTGGACGCGCGAATATACCGTATAGGGCGATGCCCAGGTTCACGTATAGACTTATAACGACCACGTAGGCCGTCATCAGCGACAAGTTCATTTCTCGACCACCACCCTCCTCACGTCTTTCTCGTCCAGGCTAAGCAGTAGTAGGACGAGGGTGAACCCGGCCGTCACAGCTATGAATTCGAAGAAGTTGAATAGGAGGAGGCTACCGCCCAGTATCATTCCATCATATATTTTCGGGAATCCTAGCGGTGCGAATGGCTTCGGCTGGTTCTGGAAAATATAGGCGTTGACCCCCAGAGCTATCGCTGCTAGGAGGAGCGCTACTGCCGTAAACCCTATTCCGAGCAGGCCCAGGCTTCTCAAGAGGAGTATCCTTGACTTTGTGAGGCCTTTACGGATAATGGCTTTGCGGCCGAAAACCATAATGATAAGTACTGCTACGACTGTTGCCACGCTTCCCGCTTGGAATCCTCCGCCGGGCGTTAGGTGTCCGTGGAGCGCTATGCTGGCAGCTACGGTAGGGATCAATACTATGCTCAGCCTTGTTATAGTTCTCGCTATTGGGCTCATACCGATGGTTTTGCCCTTACCAGTTATCTTGACCCCCCTATAGATCGCTATCGCCGCTATTATGGCCCCATAAAACACTGCTGTCTCGAAGAAAGTGTCTAGGCCACGGAAATCCCATACAATAGCCGTGACGCTCTCGTAGCCGCTACTACTCATGAATGGTTTCAACGGGTTCCATGTAAGCTCCAGGTAGCGCTGTGCAAGCACTCTAACGTTTACCGGGGGGAGCTGGCCTAGGCCGCCGAGGCTCGTGATATAGGCTAGGCTGAATATGAAGACTATTATCGATATCAGTACGAAGACCTCGCTGGCCTTCACGGCTAATCACCATCATACCTCTCAGTCTTCTTCGTGACGAAGAGCAGTACGGCCGGCGTTATGCCTACGGAGACAGGTATATAGACCAGCACGATGTCGGGAGCCATTAAGACGTAGAATATCAGTGCGTACATGGCGCTCTGTATAGCTGAAAACACTATCGCTTTAACCATATCTCGTTCACGAATAGCTAGATAAGCCGCTACAACACTCGCTACGCTCACAAGCATCAGGAAAGCCAGAGTGAATACCTCTATCACTTCTCCTCACCCCTCCTCCTATCTTCTTCTAGGTGATCGAAAGCAATGGGTTCGCGGGGAGCGAGGCCCGCCCTATGGGCGGCTTGAGCGAGTACATGTGATCCGACAGGGGCCAGTAAGAGGATTAGTATACCTGCCACAATGCTTGCACCTGCGAGGAAGAACCTGTAGTTGCCCAGCCAGTCAGCTCCAAGCGCCATCAACGCTACTCCGATCAAGGGTACGACTGCTCCGCCTATAGTGCCTACCGTGGCGGCGTGTAGCCTAGTGTAGAAGTTAGGGAATCTTATCATGCCTATGCTAGCGGCTAGGTCGCAGAACACTCCTATCGCGACGAGGGCTTCACCAATATAGATGAGCAGTGCGTTGAGTATCATGGCTATTCACCCATTTCCTCAGCTGTGAAGTACTTGGATACGTAGATGTCGAGAGCATACACCCAGAGGGCAAGGACTATTGTGCAGGCGATCAGTATTGGTGACTGGTAGATTATCGCTAGCAATGCCAGGAAGGCAGCTATGTCGAAGCTGAGAGCATCAATAGCTAGTACTGTATCCGGTATCGTAGGGCCACGAACAGCTCTTATGATGTAGAATGTGAAAGCGAATAGGTATATGGGGAATACGGCGAGTATGAATAGTGTTACCTCGTCATGGAGGGTTATCACTCCGCCATCAGCCCTCCACGAGTTTTACCTTAAGGTACTCGAGCCCCTCCTGGGGCCTGCCAAGGATTTTCTCGAAGATCTTCTTGTCATAGATATTCATTTCTCCCCTGATCCTCAACCTATCGAGAGTCTCCTCGTCTAGCCCAAGCTCCTCAAGCTCGGCGTCTGCGACGTAGTAGCAGTGGCCTATCGATGATATGAAGTGCCTAGCCGAGAACTCTGGTTTCTCGTCGCGATAGGTGCATAGGTATACTTTGACCTTACTCAGCGATCTTCACCTCTCCATGTACTTTTTGCTCTACGAGTCCCAGGAGCACGGCTACACCATAGATTATTGCTTCGGGGCGTGCTGGGCATCCTGGGACATAGACTATCTTGTCGATCTCGATCCCGTTCTCCTCTAGTATCTTCTTAAGCTCCTCGACACCGCCTATGACACTGTAGGTGTCATACCATATTCCTCCGCCAACAGCACACGCACCGATAGCGAGAACGTAGCGCGGCCTCGGCACAGCACGTAAAGCATTAACTACTTTGGGAAGGGTCTTACGTGTTATGGGTCCTGTAAACAGTACTAGGTCTGCGTGACGGGGCGAGGCCACTAGTTTTATACCGAATCTCTCGACATCGAAATAAGGTGTTAGAGCATCGAGTATCTCTATATCACAAGCATTACAGCTACCCGTGTTCAGATGGAATACCCATACGCTCTTCTTGAGCGGGTTAACTCTCAACATTCTCAGTCCTCGCACCCATCTTCATAACTAGAGCGTTGATGAAGCGTTTCTTCCTACAATTAGGGCATAGGTGTACGTAGTTCTCAGCGGTAGGGCTATGGAGTATTACGTATTGGAGCATCCTCCTCGTCGCACCTAGTCCTCCTCCACAACCACTGCATTTCTCAACCTGGTGGACTAGGCTCTCATTCAAATCCCTAGTGCTCATCGAGGCTAGCTCGAATTCATGGGTAACAGTTATCGCTCCTACAGGGCATACCTCGGCACAGCGCCCACAGAAAATACATCTCCCTATGAAATAGTTAAGTATGATCGTGTTGTCACGCCTACTCAGAATCAAGGCATTGGGCGGGCAGGTATTAGCACATGCTCCACAACCCATACATTTGGAAGCATCAATACTTATCTTGCCGCGGAACTCAGCAGTGATCAAGGGCTTCTGGTAAGGGTAGAGTACCGTGACTACACCGCTATGACGAGCCACACTAATAAGCTTGAAGGGCTTAAAGAGCTTCTTCAGACCCATATTTTACACCCACATCCTCCAGGTATCGATGGTGCTTTGAGCTTCTCCCTCCTACCCGTCTTGAGATCTATCACAACTATTCTATCAGTGCATGAGAAGCACGGGTCTATGCTGGCAATTGTTAGAGGAGCATCTGCGAGAGGCGCGTCGTGAAGCATTATTCTCAGTGCGGGTATATTCTGGTATGTTGGGGCACGGACCCTCCAGCGGTATGGCCTGCCACGACCAGTTATGATAACATGTATATCCTCGCCGCGCGGTGCTTCAACGTTCCCCACGCCTATGAGTCCTTCGGGAACCTCTATCTCTTCAGCCATAATCGGGCCGCCGGGCAATTGGTCGAGGAGCTGCTCGATAATATTCATGGCCTCAAAGATCTCATCGACCCTCACCAGGACACGGGCCAGGTTGTCTCCCTCTGTATAGACTGGCACTTTGAAAGACACGTCTTTATAGGCGCAGTACGGGTAGTCACGTCTAACGTCGCGGTCGAGCCCAGATGCTCTCGCAACGGGGCCTACAACGCTGAGCTTCCTAGCTTCATCTCTGGGCAGTATACCCGTCCCTCTAGCCCTCCTAACTATCTGTGGGACGCTCGTAACGAGATCTGCTAGTTTTGTGAACTCGCTTCGCAGCCAGGCAAGCGTGTTATTTATAGCTGTTATCTTATACGTGTTGATATCCTTCCGGACTCCCCCAACCAGGTTTATCCCGTATGTCTTCCTGCTACCAGTCAGTAGTTCTGCGAGCACCATTACCTTTTCACGTATCCTCCAGGAGTGCATAAAGCCTGCGTCGTAGCCGAGGAGATGGCATGCTACGCCAAGCCATAATAGGTGGCTGTGCAGCCTCTCGACCTCGAGGACTATGCTACGTATATACTGGGCTCTCTCCGGAACCTCTATCTTGGCGGCGTTCTCGACGCTGAGTGTGTAGGCCACGCTGTGTACGAATCCACAGATACCACAGATCCTCTCGGCCAGGAATGGTACTTTCTGGTAAGTGAACCTGAGGCTCTCAGCGAGCTTCTCTATTCCGCGGTGAACATGGAACCCGTTATACTCCACATCTACTACCCTTTCTCCCTCGACAAAGAGCTCGAAGTATTCCGGCTCGTGGAGAGCGGGGTGATAGGGACCTACGGGTAGGCGTGGACCCTGTAATGGGGGCTTATAGGTTATCCTCGGACTCGGACGAGCAGTGTACTCCACGTCTTTTCTCAAAGGATAGAGGCCTTCCGGCCAATCATCGGGAAGCACGAATCTGTGCAGCTTTCTATCCTTGAATCTTATCCCTAGGAGATCCCATGCTTCGAGCTCGTACCAGTCCGCAGCTGGGACAATATCGGCTATTGTGGGTAGAACAGGTGTTAGTGGGTCGGCATGGGTTTCTATGATGATATTCACTCCTTCCTGGTCACGGCCGAAAACATAGTATGCTGCAAAAGTATTGTTAAGAGGCCTCTCATCGACTGCCATCATTGTGCGGAAATAAGCATCAATATCATCATGTACTATATGTGCTGCCTCTCGAAGGTTAACTGGCTTGACACGAACTATTATTCCAGCCGACTCAACATATCTTATCTCGTCGGCTAGCCCGGATAGCTTCTCCGTAACTATTTTCACGAGCTTATCAGCGCTCATCATGTCACACCCCTGCGATCCACGCTATGAGTATGGCTATGGATAAGGGTATGTAGATCTTAAGCATTGACTTGGGCGCTATGTCTACACGGGTTCTCCCTAGTAAGACGCTTATGACTGCGAAGATCACCCAGATCACTAGGAGTATTACGGGATATAGGATCGCCGCACCGACCACTCCTATGGCTCTTGCAAGCGGCAATACTATCATGTCGGCAAGTATGCCGTAGAGTATGGCGCGCTTCAAGAAATGACTATAAAGCGTAATCCCTAGGAGCGGGCCTGAGAACTCTATGAGTATACCGCTGGCGAGCTCTGGCTCGGCCTCGGCTATATCGTAGGGTATTCTCCCCGACCCTATATACGCTGATACTGCGAGCAACAAGAATATCAGTGCATATGTTATGCTCAGCCTAGTACTAGATAATGTTGCGAAGCTAGGCGATCCTATATAGAACATAAGGGCCACGAGGCCGAGTACTAGGAAGAACTCATTTATCATTCCCAGCACTGCTTCTCTGAAGACTCCTACAGTCGCATATGGGTTTCCAGGCGTTAGCGATAGGCTTACCCAGAGGAGCTGACACCCGATCAGCAGTACGGTGAACAATACCAGGCTAGCGGTGGAACTAGTTATGGGGGTGTTGAAGCCCAGCGGCATCGTTAGAGCAGTTATTATCACCGTTACTAGTAGTAGGCCTCCAAGCAGTATTGACAAGAGACCCGTATCCGTTACCACGAGCTCCTTCTTAAACAGCTTCAATATATCATACCATGTCTGGAGAACCGTGGGAGGCCCGACACGGCTGTGTAGCTTAGCACGTATCTTTCTCTCTACACCGTCGTAGAGAGGCGGTATAAGCAGGAATACCAGAAGGAAAACTATGTAGAGGCTAATGACCAGCCACATAGAGCACCACCGTCGCGAGCACTATGGCGGTAGTCATGAGGAATCCTATGTAGAGGCTAGCCATGGTAAGGCTTTCCTCAAGGCTTCTCTGGGCCTCGTTTATCTTCTGGGCCAAGCTGTTCGAGAACCTTATGAACGCGTTCTCGGTGCGCTGCCCTATAACTACTGGCGCGACAACTATTGTAGCAGCTATCCTTCCCAGCGGGCCCTTCAGCTTAGCGACTCCTTTCTTAATCTTCTCTAAGAGCTTATCTATACCATAAACTATAGATGCGCGGGCATAGCTCATGGATATGCACCTCCGAGCCAGGGCTCGTCCTCCCTGTACCAGATACCGCGTTTCTTAATGATGTAGAGCAGTACACCTAGCGCCGCCACCACTGCTAGGTCTGCCACGACTATGTAGGGGGATAAACCTATTTCGTAGAGATAAACAGCTCCAGCTGCTCCGAACACTATTATCGAGGCGACACCAACGGCTTCTCC
>Ga0256835_1000604_pt1 | contig 25412 bp, 30 predicted proteins | sample PIR30metaG_FD_185972 | JGI IMG/M metagenome (GOLD analysis project Ga0256835, IMG submission 185972) | Hydrothermal vent microbial communities from East Pacific Rise, Pacific Ocean - PIR-30 | ecosystem: Environmental > Aquatic > Marine > Hydrothermal vents | place: Pacific Ocean: East Pacific...
ATAGTCTCGGATGAGGTAAAAGCAATAAGAGATATATCACAGGAAGCAAAGGATAATGTTACAACTACCATGGAAAAGAATCTTGATGACATACTTTCCCAATTTAAAGAAAAGCTTGAGGATACAATAGAAAAAGAGGATTATGCAACAAGATACAATTTGGGGATTGCCTACTTTGGAATGGGGTTGTATGATGAGGCTATTAATGATTTTTTGATTTCAAGTAAAAATGAAAAATATAAATTTGATTCTTTTGTCCACCTTGGTCTTTCTTTTTTTAAGAAAGGGGTTTTTAGCGAAGCGGAAAAATGGTTTAAGGAGGCTCTTAAAGTAAAAGGAAGATCTCAGGAAGAATATCTATCCTTGAAGTATGAGCTTGCCAGTTTGTATGAGATTGAGGGAAAAATCAATGATGCTATTCAGCTTTTAAGAGAGATTGTCAAAGAGGATAAAAAGTTTAGAGATGCTAAAGAGAAATTAGACTCTTTACTCTCCTGATGTATGTCTATTATTCTCGTCTTAAAAAAATAGAAGATAATATTTATTGGGATTTTTTTACGCAAAAAAGAGTGGAAATTATAGAAAGTAATGATTTTGATTTACTTTCCAACTTATATCATGAAAAAATATTAAATATTGTATTTTATGGGAAAAAATCGGATGGAAGTAAATTTTATGCCTTTGAACACTTAAACTCGGATAATTTAAAGAGTGATGCGATAAAGAAGGAAATATCAAATTTCTTTAAATGTGTTGGGAAGAAAGTTTTATTGTCTGAAGAAAGTTACGGTGGAAAGTATAAAGTTTTAAAGATTGAGGAAGATTCTGAGATAAAGTACCCGCTAAATTTTGGAAAGTCTCAGGGATATAAGAAAATAATAAGGAAAGAAACATCAAGATTTCTTTCTCTTTTGGAAAGTGGAAGAAGAATTAATCTTTTTGGGAAAAGAAGAACAGGGAAAACAACTTTTGCGGAAGATATTATAAATATATTACAATTAAGCGGGAAGATAGTTTTTTTCTTTAGTTCACTTGAAAAATTTTACAAAGAGATTGAGAATTTTTTATTTTTGGGTGAGGATGGAAAGGAATTTGTAGTGGATGCAGAAATTTTTCATCTTCTAGATAATGATTCTACTTTTATTTTTTTTGATTCTTATAATGAAGGCCTGAATAGCGGTGATTTAAAATTATTAATTGATTTTTTTAAAAAAGCAAAGATTGTGGTTATCTCAACTAACAAAATTAAAGTGGATAATTTTGTGAAATTTGAATTTCCAAATTTTAATTCTAATGAGATTGAAGAAATTTTTTTCTGGAGCAATAGAAGTGGTAAACTTTTTGAGCAAAGTGGAAGAGACATAGAAAAACTGAAAAAATCTCTATTTTCTGATTTTTCTGTTGAATTCAATTTCAGGGAAAAAGTCGCATTAACTTACCATTTTCTATATGGTGAGTATCCTTCAACTTTTAGCAAGGCTGACATAAGGAAGTTTGAAGAAAAGAAAGCTATTTTTGGTGCTGAAATTGATGATTTTTTTGATGAGACAATTCTTAAAAGAGTCTTAAAAGAGAATTCGGATAAAGAAATTTTTTTAGATGATTCAATGGTAAAAATTATTTATGATAAAATTAAGAACAAGGAAGCTTTAAAATTACTTTTCTTGAAAATTCCACTTATACTCAAGAAATCAAACTTTTTTATTTTCAGAGAGTGCTCATTCAGTGATAATGAATTAAGAATTTTGTATCAGGATTTTGACGAATTTCCTTATCACAAAATGGAGGTTCTTAAAAAAATTAAAGGAAAAACGGATGAGGAAAAGAAAGAACTTTTGGTTCTTTTATTCAAAAATTCGGAATATAAAGAAGCTCTAAATTTAATAGAGTCAAATAGTGATTTTTTTAGCGATGAAGAATCTTTATTGTTAAGAATAAAGCTTTATAGAATATTAGGATTTGAAGATGATTTTCTTAAGTGGATTAAGGTATTGAAAAATGGAAGTTATGATCAAAAGATTATTTCCCGTTTACTTCTGGAAGAAGGAATTTTTTACTATGGAAGAGGAGAGTTAAAAAAGGCGGAAAAAATTTTTAAAAGAATTCTTTCTAATCCGGATGACTTAAATTTTGTTGAAGAGGTAAGGAGATACCTTTATTATATAGATAGAAGAAAAGGGAGAGGGAAACTTTCTGATTTACTTGAAATTTACAGAGAAAAGCTTAACAAAGCTGATTATTTTGCACTTGGCGAATTAAGTTCTGACATAGGTCAATACTATTTTAGAAAGAAGATGCTCGGTAAAGCTCTAAGTTGGTTTGAACTTTCAGAGTATTATTTTAAGAAAATTGAAAACAAAAAAGCTTTTACGCTCTCTTTGTTTAATCAGGGGGAAGTTTTAAAGGAGATGGGTGCTCTTGATAGGGCGGAGGAGTTAATCAAAAAGGCTCTTTTACATGATAATTATTCCGGAAATCTCTTGTCAAAAATAATAGATCTCTTTTCTTTGGGAGAAATTGAATTTTTGAGAGGAAATTTTAAAGCGGCAAAAAAATATTTGGAGAAAGCTTTAAATGAGTTGCCAAGGAATAAGATTGAAAAAAGAATCCCACTTTTTTCTATTTTTTATGATTTTATTTTTATAGCCGAGGGAAACAAGAAAAAGAGTTCTGCCTCTTTTATAAAGTGGGGTGATTTTGAAAAGGCTATTGAAAGATTTGCAGCCAATTTTTATGATGAGATAAAGATACTTTTGATGTTTCTGATTCTTTCTAAGAAAAATGATGATTTTTTTGATAAAATTATAATCCAAAGATATAAAAAAGGTATAAGAAAATTTAATCTGAAGTTTTATGAAAAACTTCTTGATTCTATCATCGAGGGGAAAAGGTTTTTCTCTTTTGATGATCTGTCAGACAATATTAATTCTGAGATAATCGGTTTTGAGACAGGGCTTTCAAAAGTAAAGGAAATGGCCGATCGAATTAAAAATCTTCCTTTTAGTGTATTAATAACCGGTGAATCCGGTACAGGAAAAGAGCTTATGGCAAAATATCTTCATTATACTGGAGAAAGACGGGATGCTTCTTTTGTTGCTGTAAATTGTGCAGCGATTCCTAAAGAGCTTCTTGAAGCTATGTTTTTCGGTTATAAAAAAGGGGCTTTTACAGGTGCTAATAAGGATAGTAAAGGGTTTATCGAAAGCGCTCATAAGGGAACCCTTTTTCTTGATGAAATAGGAGAACTTCCTCTTGAAATGCAAAGTAAATTGTTAAGGGTAATTCAGGAGAAAGAAATTACAGAAGTGGGGGCTACCTTACCTAAAAAAATTGATGTAAGATTTGTCTTTGCTACAAATAGGGATTTGAGAAAAGAAGTGGAAAAAGGGAATTTCAGAAAAGATCTTTTTTTTAGAATTAATGAATTTAATCTGGACCTTCCTCCTCTGAGAGAAAGAAAAGAGGATATACCTCTATTAGTAAATTATTTTATTAAAAAATATCAAGGATTTGTTAAAAAAAGTAATATAGGGATTACCAAAGATGCTCTAAAAGAGTTAATGGATTATTCCTGGCCCGGAAACATTAGAGAGCTTGAGGCAAAGGTGAAAAAAGCCATTGTCCTTCTTGGCGAGAATGAACTAATATTGGGCAAAAAACATTTTGATATTAATTTTGATAAAAAAGAACTTTTGATAATAAAGAGTTTAAAAAAAGTTAAAGAGGATGCAGAAAAAAAGTATTTGTTAAAACTATTACCTATTTTAAAGGAAAGAAGCAAATCGGAAATCGCAGAGATGCTGGGAATTAGTAGAATGCAGTTTTATAATCTTCTAAAAAAGTATAATATAGAGGTATGAGGTTTTTTTTAAAAAGAGCTTTAATTTCTGTTTTTACTCTCTTTTGTGTTATAACAATTGTATTTTTTATTATCCATTTAATTCCCGGCGATCCTGTTCAATTAATGCTCGGAGAGGGAGCGCAGCAGGCTGACATACTTAAGCTAAGAAAAGAGTTAGGGCTTGATAAACCTGTTGGAGTTCAGTATAAAAATTTTTTAAAAGATATTTTTTCAGGGAATCTTGGAAATTCTTTAATTAAAAGGGAGAGCGTAAAAAGTATAATTATGGAAAGAGTTCCTTCTACTGTTTATCTTGCAATTGGGGGTATGATTGTGGCTATTTTAATAGCTTTTCCGCTTGGGATTTTTTCTTCGAAAAAATCCAATTCCCCACTTGAGAAACTTACCACAGGTCTTTCTGTTTTAGGAATAGCAATTCCGAATTTTGTTCTTGGGCCTATTCTTATTATATTGTTTTCCATTTACCTGGGGATTTTCCCTGTGTCAGGTGATAGCTCCCTTATGCATTTTATACTTCCCTCTTTCACTTTAGGAACAGGGTTAGCAGCTATTTTGATAAGAATAATTAAGGCTTCTTTGGAAGAAGAAAAAAGAAAATCATATGTTGAAAATTTTAAATTAATAGGATTGCCCGATGAGAAACTCTGGAAATTTCATATAATAAAAAATGCAATGGTACCGATTATTACTGTTTTGGCTCTTCAGTTTGGAGCATTGTTAACAGGAACTATCATAACTGAGACTGTTTTTTCAATTCAGGGTATGGGAACTCTTTTAATTGAATCCATAAAAGCAAGAGATTATCCCGTAGTTCAAGGCCTTATTATATTTATATCCTCTGTTTATATAATAGCTAATTTTTTGGCTGATATTGTGTATTTGATCCTTGATCCGAGAATTCGCAAAGGAGTTATAGGTTGAACTTTCATTTGAAAATTGGGGCTGGTATTTTGATTTTCATCTTCTTATTCTCATTTGTTTTACCTTTTTTTTATACGAAAAGTCCTTTTAAAATAGATCTCTCAAATGATTTAGCTACTCCATCATTTGAGCATCCTCTCGGAACAGATGATTTTGGAAGAGATATACTTGCGAGGCTTATGTATGGGGGGAGAGTTTCACTTGGTATAGGCATGATTGTAATTTTTATATCTTCTGTTATTGGAACGATTTTAGGAGCTTTTTCAGGATACTTCGGAGGGATTTTGGATGAGATCTTAATGAGGATTGTTGATATTTTTCTCTCTTTTCCCGGTATTTTACTTGCTTTAACTTTAATTTCATTTTTGGGGAATAGTATAGGAAATCTTATTTTAGCTCTTTCTTTAATGGGGTGGGTTTCTTATGCAAGGCTTTCGCGAGGGATTTCATTAAAAGTTAAGGAAGAGGATTTTGTATTTGCTGAAAAAGCCCTCGGTGCCTCTGATTTTTATGTTATTTTCAATCATATTTTGCCTTTTGTTATTCCTACGATAATAATTCAGGCATCTCTGGGAATTTCTGCTGTAATAATTGCAGAAACAGGTTTGAGTTTTTTAGGTCTTGGGGTTCCCATAACATATCCTTCGTGGGGAAATATAATTGATACGGGAAGAAATTTAATATTAACTCATCCGATTCTTCTTATTTACCCCTCTTTCCTTCTTATGTTAACTGTTGTAGGCTTTAATTATTTTGGGGAAGGATTGAGACAAATGCTTTTGAATAAAAAGAAGAGGTATTCTTGAACTTCTTTTTTTTAGTGTTTATAATTTTTATTTAACTTTGGAGAGTACAATGAAAAAAGTATTTAATTTTGTTTTACCTGTTTTATCTTTGCTACTTCTTGCTGCTCATTTTTCAAGAGCTAATTTTGTAATTTTACCCTATATCTTTCTTCTAATGCCCCTGCTTTTTCTCATAAGAAAGGACTTTATCAGGGTTTTTCTTCAGGTTATTCTTTTTTTAGGAGGTTTTGTCTGGATTTTTGCTATTTATCAGCATGTGAAAATAAGAATGGCTGCAGGGCAACCATGGCTAAGATTACTAATTATTTTGGGCATAGTCTCCCTTTTTACTTTTTACACCTCTTATTTAATGGGAACCAGTAGAGTAAGAAATTGGTTTGGGAAAAAGTAGGAGGTTTTTATTCTTTAAGTTTCCTTGACAAAAGCAATATTTTTTAATATTCTTACTTACAAATTTAACATCTGGAAGGGAAAATGAATAAAAAAACATTTCCAAAAGGTGTTCATCCTCCTGATAAAAAGGAGTTATCAAAAGAGTTTAAAATTGAAGTTTTTCCTGCGGGAAAAACCGTTGTAATCCCTCTCCATCAACACACTGGAGCTCCAGCTGAACCATTGGTTAAGAAAAAGGATAGAGTCCTCAAAGGCCAAAAGATTGGAGAAGCGAAGGGATTTATTTCAGCAAACATCCATTCTCCTGTTTCCGGAACAGTAAAATCCATTGAACCCCATGTGACCCCACTGGGGAAAAATGTTCTATCTGTAATAATTGAAAATGATGGAGAAGATGAGCTCTTTCCTGAAATTAAACCTCTTAAGAATGATCCTCATTCTTATTCACCAGAAGAAGTTAGAAATGCTGTGAGAGAGGCTGGTATTGTAGGGCTGGGTGGTGCTGCATTTCCGACTTCGGTCAAACTTTCTCCTCCGAAAGAGTATCCTGTGGATACTGTTATCCTCAATGGAGCTGAATGCGAGCCCTATCTTACAACGGATTATAGATTAATGCTTGAAAGAGTTGATGAGATAATTGAAGGGGCTGAAATTCTTAAGGAAACTGTCGGAGCTTCAAAAATTTATCTTGGTGTGGAAGATAATAAACCTGATGTGATTGAGCTTTATGAGCAAAAGCTTAATGGAAGGGCTGATTTTGAAGTTGCTCCTTTGAAAACAAAGTACCCACAGGGTGGAGAAAAGATGCTGATAAAGGCTATACTTGGGAGAGAAGTGCCAACCGGAGGCTTACCTTTTCATGTTGGTGTTCTTGTTCAAAATGTGGGTACAACTTATGCAGTATATGAAACTTTAAAGACAGGTATGCCGTTAATCGAAAGGGTTCTTACTATTACAGGAGAAGGTGTTAAAGAGCCTAAGAATCTTCAGGTTAGAATTGGTACTATGTTTAAGGATATAATTGAGTTTGCAGGAGGGTATGTTGGTAAACCGGGCAAACTTATAATGGGTGGTCCTATGATGGGAATTTCTCAGTGGACAGATATTGTGCCAGTTTTGAAGGCTACTTCCGGTATTTTGGTCCTTCCGGAAGAGGAACTTCCTAAAAAGAAGGAGTACAATTGTATTGGTTGTAATAGTTGTACAGAACATTGTCCGATGAATCTTGTCCCCACAAGGATTGTTACACTTGCCAAAAATGAAAGATTCGAAGATGCTAAAGATTGGGGACTTATGGATTGTATTGAATGCGGTACATGTTCCTATGTTTGTCCTGCAAATATACCTCTTGTTCACTGGATAAGATTTGGAAAATCTGGATATATAAAGCTTAAGAAAAAATCGGAGAAATAAAAATGAAGAAACAATACGCGAGTGAATTTGTTTTATCATCATCTCCCCATATAAGGAATAAAGAGTCAGTTCCCAAAATAATGTACTGGGTTGTGGGAACTTTAATGCTTCCTGTTGCAGCTTCAATATACTTTTTCAGAATGAATGCTATAAGGATTCTTTTAATTTCTATTATTTTCTCTCTTCTAACTGAATTTGTTTTTCTCTTGGCGAGAAAAAAAGACACTTCAGCTGTTTTTGATGGTTCTGCTTTAATTACAGGAATTTTATTAGCGTTGACCTTACCCCCTGGTTTAAAGTCTTCCTATGTGGCTATTGGTGCATTTGTGGCTATTGCCCTTGGAAAGCAGGTTTTCGGAGGTCTTGGGTATAATATTTTTAACCCTGCTCTTGTTGGGAGAGCTTTTCTACAGGCAGCTTTTCCGGTTGCAATGACCACCTGGGTTCCTCCTGTTGTTCAAAAGGTCGTTGATGCAAAAACATTTGCAACTCCCTTAGGAGGATTTAAATTTTCCCATGTTTTAGCTCCTTATAAGGATCTTTTGATTGGAAATACAGGCGGTTCATTGGGAGAAACTTCTGCGATTCTTATAATTATTGGAGGCTTAGTACTTTTGTTTAAAAAATATATAGATTGGAGAATACCTGTTGGTATTTTAACTTCTGTTTTTGTTTTTGAAGGTGCTCTCTGGCTTGCAAATTCGGAAAAATTTGCAAATCCACTCTATTTTCTTTTCGCAGGTGGTTTACTATTGGGAGCCTTTTTTATGGCTACAGATATGGTAACATCTCCTTTAACTCCGAAAGGTAGTTGGATTTATGCTATTGGAATTGGTTTTCTTGTGGTTCTTATAAGAGTTTTCGGAGGACTGCCGGAGGGAGTGATGTATTCTATTTTAATAATGAACTCTTTTGTTCCCCTGTTAAACAGATACACAAGGCCTAAGATTTTAGGGGAAGGAGGGAAAAAGTGAAGTCAAGGTTTTATATGATTTTTGTTCTTACATTAGTGGCTGTTATATCAAGTGGCCTTTTGGCGTATTTTGCTGTTTACACTCAACCTTATATAGAAAAAAATAAAAAAGCTGAGATAGAAAAAGCAATAAAGGAAGTTGTTCCGGGAACAATAGAGAGTAAGGTATTAAAGGATGAAAATAAATTTAAGATATTTGCGGGTTATGATAAGGATGGGAAGCTTTTAGGCTATGCTGTTTATACGGTTGGTACAGGTTTTCAGGATCTGATTACAATTATGTTTGGAGTTGATAAGCATCTTGAAAAGATGTATAGACTTGAAGTTCTTGAACAAAAAGAGACCCCCGGCCTTGGAGCAAAAATAACCGATGAAAATATCTTTTTAAAATTCTGGAAAAATAAGAATATAAGAGGGGAAATCATCCTGGCAAAGCCCCCAAAAGGTGAAAGTGAGCTTAAAGACAATGAAGTTAATGCTATCTCAGGCGCTACTATCTCTTCGAGGTCTGTTGTTACTATTGTAAACAAGGCTTTAAAGAGAGTGAAAGAGGAGGTTAAGAATGGATGAGAACAAAAGCTATCTTTATGATTTTATAAAGGGACTCTGGAAAGAGAATCCTGTTCTTGTTCAGCTTCTTGGTATGTGTCCAACTCTTGCGGTTACCAATGCGGTTGAAAATGCCATTGCAATGTCTGTTGCGGTTGTTTTTGTCTTAACTGCTTCTGCTATTATTATTTCCCTTATAAGAAAACTTATTCCTGCCCAGGTTAGAATAGCCTCTTACATAGTTGTTATAGCTACCTTTGTTACCATGGCAGACAGATATCTTGCAGCTTTTTACCCTGCTCAAAGTAAAGCATTGGGGCCCTTTATTCCATTGATTGTTGTTAATTGTATTATTCTGGGAAGAATGGAAGCTTTTGCTTCTAAAAATGGGGTGTTCAGATCAATTCTTGATGCCCTCGGAATGAGTTTTGGTTTTGCGATTGCTCTTCTTCTTATGAGCAGTTTCAGAGAGATTCTTGGGAATGGAACATGGCTTAATATGAGGGTTTTAGGAAGCTGGTGGGATAATTGGATGGTTATGATTCTTCCTCCGGGTGCATTTCTTACTTTAGGTACAATTGTTGGTGTTTCAAGGTTTATTCAAACAAAATTAAAAAAGGCGTAGGAGGAGATAAATGGATTTACTTATAATTTTTGTTTCCGCTCTGTTAATAAATAATTTCGTTCTCTCTTACTTTCTTGGAATCTGCCCGTTTTTAGGAGTTTCAAATAAATTAAGTTCCGCTGTTTCAATGGGTATGGCAGTTACCTTTGTTATGACTATAACAGCTGTGGTTACCTGGCCTATATATCATCTTATTCTTGCGCCTTATCATCTTGAATTTTTGGAGATAGTTTCTTTTATTTTGGTTATTGCATCTTTGGTTCAGTTTGTAGAAATGTTTATAAGAAAAACATCCGAGGCAATTTACGATGCTCTTGGCATTTATCTTCCTTTGATTACGACCAATTGTGCTATTCTTGGTTTTGCCCTGATAGCTGTTTTGAAGAATTATACCTATATTGAAACAATAGTTTTCGGAGTGGGTGCAGGTTTAGGGTTTACACTTGCTCTTGTTATAATGGCAGGAATAAGAGAGGAGCTTGATTTTGCTGATGTTCCCGAATCTTTGAAAGGTCCCGGAATAACCCTTCTGGTGGCAGGGATTTTAGCTCTTGCATTTATGGGATTTGCGGGACTTATAAAGTGAGGTGAATTAAATGAGTACACTATTAATTTCAATAATCACACTCGGTGTTATGGCTTTGCTTTTCGCAGTAATCCTGGCAGTAGCAGATGCAAAGCTCAGGGTTGAAGTTGATCCGAAAATAGAGGAAATTGATGCTATTTTACCTCAGGCAAATTGCGGAGCATGTGGTTATCCGGGATGTAAAAACTATGCAACAGCAATTGTTGAAAAAGGAGAAGAGATAAACAAGTGCTCTGTGGGGGGACAACCTGTTACAGATTTAATTGCAAAGATAATGGGAGTGGAATCCGCTGAAACCACAAAGATTGTTGCAAGAGTTCATTGCCGAGGAACAGAGGAAGCTGCAAAAAGAAAAGGTTATTATGAAGGTATTGAAACATGCAGGGCAGCTGCTCTTGTAAGTTCCGGTGATAAGCTCTGCGATTGGGGATGTCTCGGATACGGGGATTGTGAAAGATCCTGTCCCTTTGATGCTATTACAATGATGCCTGATGGTTTGCCTTTTATTGATGAAGAAAAATGTACAGGTTGTGGCATTTGTGTTGAAGAATGTCCCAAGGATATTCTTGAGCTTCATCCGATTGATGAAAATGTTATGATTTTTTGTAGGTCACAGGATCCTCCCAAACAGTCAAGAGCTGTTTGTAAAAATGCATGTATTGCGTGTAATATTTGTGTGAGAAAATGTCCTACCGGAGCTCTTACAATGGAAAATAATCTTGTGTATGTGGTGGCTCCTGAGAAATTCACCGAGGAGTGTTATGGAGGAATAGATAAATGTCCTACGGGTGCTATTAATTTTGTACACCCGGAGAAAGTTGTAAGATCTGACAGGGAAGAAAATGAAAAAGCTTGAAGAAGGTAAGGTTGAGAGAGTGGAGAGCGAATTTGCGTATGTAAGGCCTACTGATCCAAAGCTTTGCAAAAAGTGTGCCCTTTCAGCTCTCTGTGCAATGAACTCATCGCAGCAGATTAAAATGCTAAATTTGGTGGGAGCGAAAGAGGGCGATGTTGTAAGATTTGATGTTAACATTGATGAACTTAATATTCGTTTTGTTAAATTCTTAACTTTTTCCCTGTTTATGATGCTTGTCGGAATATTTGGTGGGTATTTACTGGGAGAGAAAATAGGTTTTCAAAAGGAGCTTTTATCTCTTTTAGGAGGAGGCCTGTTTTTATTCTTTGTGTATTTAGTCTATAAAAAATTTGAGAATAAAGAGGAAAAGATTCCAAAAATTGTTGAAATAGAAAAGGAGGAATAAAATGAAGATTTCAAGAAGAGATTTTTTTAAAGTTTTGGGAGTGTCTGCACTTCCGCTTTTAAACATTAATAAAATTTTGTCTGACGAAAAGGAATTTGATTTTACAATATTAACATCAAGACCGGTTGAATCCCTTACCGCACTTTTAAATTCCGTAAGGGCAAACACTGGTAAAAACATTTTTGTTTATGGTATTAATAATGAGGCAGCTGATGTTTTAAGATTTGTCTTAAACAGAACTCAGAAAGGGGTTTACGGAGGAACGAAGGACCCTGTTTTTTCAAGAATTACCGGTAAATCAATTATGTCTGTTGTTGAAGTGAGAAGAATAAACAGAACGGAACCCGGTATAACAATGACATATGGCAATAAGATAGCAGATCCGAGAACAGGTGTATTTTCCAATGTTTCAAGTAAAATTTATTCTGAAAAAACAGCTACCTTTGAGATAAGGGTTAAGATAAATTCTGTGAATACCAAACCTTCTCAGGGAAAAGGAGAAAAGGCAAAAATTAGCATTAATGGGAAAACATACGGCTATATTGATTTGAATAAAAACACAACGATTGCTCTACCCACAAATATTGGAAAAATAAAAATAGCTTCAAATTCCGGAAAAGTAAGGGTTGAAGAGAGCTCTTGTAAACACAAGATTTGTATGCATAGAGGCTTTATCTCAAGTCCGGGAGAAAAATTAATCTGTGCTCCTCAGAAAGTAGTTGTTGAAGTAGTGGGAAAATCATTGGTTGATGCAATAGTCGGATAGAGAATAAAACGGTAAAAGTATAAATTTATCTGAGAAAAGAGTGGATAAAAGTTTAGAAGAAAAATAACTTATTTTTTGATACCTAAATCTTGAAGATTAAATATTGAGTAAAAATCAATACCCATATCCTTTATTTTTTGACTTCCCCCTTCTTCTCTGTCAATTACAGAAAGAGCGACAACCGCCTCACTTCCTAACTCTTTTACTTTATTTATTCCTTTTAATATTGATCCCCCTGTTGTTATGACATCATCTACAACAGCCACTTTCATCCCCTTTGAAAAATTACCCTCTATAACCTTTCCTCTTCCGTATGATTTTTCCTCTTTTCTTATAATAAAGGCTGGGATAGGCTCTCCTTTTATATGACTTATTACAGCTATAGAACTTACAATAGGGTCAGCTCCTATTGAATATCCTCCTACTGCATCTATTTCATAGTTTTTTAATAATTCAAACATTATCTCTCCAATTAAATAAGCGGATTCAGGGAATAAAGTGGAAATTCTTGCATCAATGTAAAAGCTTGATTTTTTCCCTGAAGAGAGTACAAAATCTCCGAAAAAAACAGATTTTTTTAATATGAGTTCCTTTAATCTTTCTCTTTTATCCACTATACTTCCGTTAATTTTGGTTTATAATCTTCGGGTTTGAAAAAGGCAAAGTATGTAGCTATCTCTTTTACTATATCCACTAAAACTTTCAAATCCTCTTCTGTGAAATCAGGTCCAGCTTCATTCCATGACATTGCCTTTTTCATAATCTCGATAACACCCAATTTTTTCCCCTTTAAAAGAAGAGGTACAATCATTAATTTTTGAACAGGATAGTTAGGTTTGTCAGGATTTTTTACAAGCTCAAAGATAGAGGAAGGTCTTTTTTTCTTAAGATGGTTTACGACTTTTGCTTTGGCTGTTATAAGGGATTGTACTGCAAAAGAATCCTGGGAACTCATGGGGATAATTCCAGCGCCCCTTAAATAATCCGGTTTAACAAAAGAGAGTATCTCCTCTTTTTTGTCTGTTATTAAAATTGAAACTTCATCATCTTCCACTTTGAATATATCCTGTAAAAATTCACTAAGAATATCTAAAAATTTGAGGAATTTTTCTTCTTTCTTTGAGTCTTCTCCCTGAAGCTCTTTTAAATTAGTTTTTAAAGCTTCAAGTTTTTCCTTATCTTTTAGTTCCATTATAACACCTCTTATTTTTTAAACTTACCAAATAGTTTAAAATAATTAAAAAAAAATTACAAGAGGGTATTGAAAAAGGGAAAAACTGTGGTATAATACCTACTATTAAGGTAGGAATTATGAAGGTAACAACAAAGACAAAATATGCTTTATTATCTTTGAGTGAGTTTGACAGAGAGGAGAAAATTATCTCCATTAGGCAGCTCTCAGAGAAGTATTCCATATCTAAGAAATATCTTGAGAGAATATTTTGTGATCTCGAAAGCTGTGGTATTGTGGAAGGCAAAAGAGGACCCAAAGGTGGATATAAACTTTCAAAACCACCTTCTCAGATTACTCTTAAAGATATAATAGAGAGTCTTGAGAAAGAGGTAAAAGTTATGGATTGTGAGGGAATCAGGCTTCAGTGTCCTTTTAATAAAAATTGCAGGATAATACCATTCTGGAAAACATTAAATAAACTTATAGAGGACTATTTGGGTTCTGTTACATTAGAACAAATTTTAAGAAAGGAGGTTGTTGATGGAAGCAAAAGCTAAATGGGTTGAAGGAATGAAATTTGTCGCTAATTCTGATTCCGGACATTCAATTGTTATGGATGCATCCCCGGAGGTTGGTGGGGAAGATACTGCATCAAGACCTATGGAAGTCTGTTTGATGAGTCTAATAGGTTGCACAGGTATGGATGTTATAGCTATATTGAGAAAGATGGAAGTTAAATGGGATGAATTTGAAGTTAAGGCAACTGAAATTGAAAGGGCCCCCAAGCATCCGAAAGTTTATACAAAGATTAAACTTGTTTTTACAATTAAGGGAAAGGATATTCCCGAGCATCTTTTTGAGAAGGCAATCAGGCTTTCATATGAAAAATATTGCTCTGTTACGGCAATGTTAAGCAAAACCGCTGAAATAACCTATGAATATAAAATTTTAAATTAAGGAGGAGAAAAATGGGTTTATTAGAAGAAAAAGACAAGCAATTTTTGAGAGAAAAATTTTCAAAAGAGATGGATAAGAAAGTTAAAATTATATTCTTCTCAAATGAGTTAAATTGTCAATATTGTAAAGAAATTAGAATGCTTCTCGAGGAAGTTACAGAATTATCCGATAAAATTGAATTTCAGGAATTCAATTTTGTTACTGACAAAGAGGAGGCTGAAAAGTATAATCTTGAAGATTCCCCGGTTATTGTGTTTTTAAATGAAGATGGAGAGGATACAGGAATCAGGTTTTATGGGATTCCTTCAGGGTATGAATTCACGACTTTTATAGAGGATGTTGTAATGATTTCTTCAGGAAAACATCAGCTTTCGGAAAAGGCTGTTGAAGAAATATCCAAGATTGACAAACCTATTGAAATAAAAGTTTTCGTAACTCCGACATGTCCTTATTGCCCCAAAGCAGTTTTTCTCGCACATCAGCTTGCTTATATTAATAAAAACATTACAGGAAAGATGATTGAATCAATGGAATTTGGAGAATGGGCTCAAAAGTACAATGTTTACGGTGTTCCTAAGAGTGTTGTTAATGATGTTGTGGAATTTGAAGGTGCGGTACCTGAGAAGGTTTTTGTAAAACAGGTGCTCGAAGCTTATAAAAAAGCTGATTCAAGTTTGATTGTTCAATAATTCTCTCTGGAGGGAGAAATGGAAAAATATGATGTAATAATTGTTGGAGGAGGCCCTGCAGGCGTTACAGCCTCAATTTATACCGCGAGGGCGAATCTGAAGACTATGGTTATTGAGAAGACAGCGGTTGGCGGACAGATTGTTTTAAGTGATGTTATTGAGAATTATCCCGGATTTCCTGAGCCGATGGTTCCTACAAAGCTTCTTGAAAATATGCAGAAGCAGGCGGAAAACTTCGGGGTAAAGTTTGAATTTGATGAAATAACCGAAATTAAAAAAGATGGAGAGGGTTTTATTTTAAAATCCGATTGGGATGAGTTTTATGCAAGGGCGGTTATCCTTGCGGTAGGTTCTGTTCCTAAAAAGACCAATGTTCCCGGTGAAGCTAAGTTCATGGGAAAAGGTGTTGCCTTTTGTGCAACCTGCGATGGACCATTTTTTAAAGATAAGGATATTGTGGTTGTTGGTGCCGGTAATTCCGGTATTCAAGAGGGGCTATTTCTTTTAAATTATGTAAAAAGCATTAAATTTGTTGAGTTTTTACCCAAAATTAATGCTGAGAAGATTTTGCAGGACAGGATAAAACAAAAGGATAATGTTGAGTTTTATTTAAATACGCAGCTCCTCGAAATTGTCGGAGATGATAAGATTACAGGGGTTAGAGTAAAAAACAGGGAAACAGGAGAGGAAAAGATTCTTCCTGCGGAAGGGGTTTTCATCTATATTGGTTATTCTCCAAATACAAAGTTTTTGCAGGGTGTTGTTGAACTTGATGAAAGAGGGTACATAATTACAAATGAAAGATTGGAGACAAGTGTTAAAGGTATTTATGCAGCGGGAGATGTTGTTAAAGGTACAAAATCTCAGGTGGTTATAGTTGCCGGAAGTGGTGCAACCGCAGCTATGAATCTTATAGAGGATCTTGAACAATAGATAATAAATTTTAATAATTAAAAGGAGGGATGGACCCATCCCTCCTTTTTTATTCTTCTTTTAGGTAATCCTTTAAGGCAGAAAAAATTATTTTATTCTTTTTGTTTATTTCAAATTCTCCGTCTTTATAAATTATATCATCTGCTGTTCCTATCTTTTTATCCTTTCCTGGAGAAATCAATTCATAAGAATTTTTATTATTTATTCTGTAAATTAGTTTATTTCCCCATTTATCATTTTCAGGAAGTTCAATTTCATATTTTTCCTTTAAAATTCTTGAAAGTTCCTGGTATGTTCTTGCCTTTGGAGCCTGTCCCCAGTCAATAATATAAGTTTCAACCGCCTCTCCCACTCTATCCATTATCCTGAATGTCTCAATAATTTCTAATTTTTTTCCTTTTTTAACAAAATTTTTTAATGGCCCCATATAAAGAAAGAGAATTAAAACCAGAAACAGAAAAATAATTATTAATTTTTTCATTTACCTTTATAAATTAATACAAAAAAAAACAAAAATCAAGATTTTTTATAAATTATCCCTATTGAAAAATCATTATTTACATACATCTTTAATTTGTATATAATTAATTATGAAAAGGGAAGTGTTAAAATCTATTGATTACAAAGGTGTAAAAATAGAGATTGTGAGAGGGGATTTAACGGAAGAGGATACAGAAGCAATTGTTAATGCAGCAAATTCATACCTTAAACACGGAGGTGGAGTAGCAGGAGCAATAGTAAGAAAAGGTGGAAGGATAATTCAGGAAGAAAGCGATAAGATTGGGTATGTGCCTGTTGGCAAAGCAGCTTTAACAGGAGCGGGCTCTCTTAAAGCAAAGTATGTAATCCATGCAGTTGGTCCGAGATGGGGAGAAGGGAATGAGGATAATAAACTTGAGTCAGCAGTAAAAAGTGCTCTTGTACTTGCGAAAGAAAAAGGCATTGAAAGTATCTCTTTACCTGCAATATCCACTGGCATTTTTGGTTTTCCTAAGGAGAGAGGTGCAGAAATAATTTTAGAGAGTATAAAGAAGTTTATAGATGAGAATGGGGATATTGTAAAGAATATAAGATGTGTTAATATAGATACTCAGACATCAGAAATATTTAATAAAATAATAGATGAAATTTTTAAGGAGGTGGAGTAGAATGGCAAGAGTTGCAATTAATGGTTTTGGAAGAATTGGAAGGAATGTTTTCAGAGCTTCCTTTAAAAATCCTGAAATTGATATTGTTGCAATTAATGATATCACAGATGCTAGAACACTTGCGCATCTTTTAAAGTATGATTCTGTTTTTGGGATTTTTGAAGAAGAAGTGAAATACGGGGATGATTATATTGAAGTGGCAGGTAAGAGAATTAAGGTCACAGCTATTAGAAATCCAGAGGAACTTCCCTGGAAAGAGGACAATATAGACATTGTTATTGAATCTACCGGACGATTTAGAAAAAGACCTGATGCTGAAAAACATCTTAAAGCCGGAGCAAAAAAAGTTATTATTTCAGCTCCAGCAACCGATCCTGACATAACAATAGTTTTAGGTGTGAATGATCACCTTTATGACCCTGAAAAGCATAATATTATTTCAAATGCATCCTGTACTACAAATTGTGTAGCCCCTGTGGCAAAGGTTTTACACGATAATTTTAAAATTTTAAAGGGAAGTATGACTACTGTTCACTCATACACAAATGATCAGAGGATTTTAGATTTACCCCATAAAGATTTGAGAAGGGCAAGGGCTGCATCTCTTTCAATGATTCCAACGACTACGGGAGCTGCAAAGGCAGTTGGTCTTGTTATTGAAGAACTTGAAGGTAAACTTCACGGTATCTCAATAAGAGTTCCTACCCCTGATGTTTCTTTGATTGATTTGGTGGTTCAGGTGGAAAAGGAAACAACAACCGAAGAAGTTAAGAAAGCAATCGAGAAAGCTGCTGATGGCGAGCTCAAAGGTATATTAGGGTACTCTTATGAGCCCCTTGTTTCGAGAGATTACACTGGAGATGATAGATCTTCAATAGTGGATATGGATAATGTGGTTGTTATGGGAGGAAATCTTATAAAAGTTCTGTCCTGGTATGACAATGAGTGGGGCTATTCCTGCAGAGTAAGAGATTTAGCGGTTAAAATAGCAAAAAGCCTTTAAAAGTAATTTAATAATTAATTCACTTTAGGAGTAAAAAATGAAGGTAAGAGTGGATCAGATTGATGTGTCCGGAAAAACTGTGTTTTTGAGAGTTGATTTTAATGTCCCATTGAAGGATGGTGTTATTCAGGATAATACGAGAATTGTCAAAGCCCTTGATACAATAAAGTATCTTAATTCCATGGGTGCAAAGCTTGTGATAGCTTCACACCTGGGAAGGCCTAAAGGAGAGAGGAAGCCAGAGCTATCTTTAAAACCAGTTGCAGAAGAACTTTCAAGGCTTATTTCAAGAGAAGTCATTTTCCCCGGTGAGGTTATAGGAGAGAAGGTTGATAAAGCAAAAGAGTCATTAAAAGAAGGAGATATTCTTCTTCTTGAAAATGTAAGATTTATAAAAGGGGAAACTAAAAATGATGAAACTTTTGCAAAGGAACTTGCAAAAGGTATAGATATTTATGTTAATGATGCTTTCGGAGCTTCTCATAGAGCTCATAGTTCTGTTGTTGGGATTGCTTCTTATGTGAAGCTCTCAGCAATGGGCTTTTTGATTGCTAAAGAGATAGAATACCTTTCTATGGCAACTGAAAACCCGAAAAAACCTTATATTGCTATTCTTGGAGGGGCAAAGGTAAAGGATAAAATTCCTGTTATAAAAAATCTTCTTGACAAGGTTGATACCCTTCTTATTGGTGGCGGAATGGCTTACACTTTTCTTAAAGCGAAAGGATTTAAAATCGGAAAATCCCTTTTTGATGCTGAGCATTTTGAGGATGCAAAAACATTAATGGAAAAAGCGGAAAAGAATGGTGTTAAAATGCTTTTTCCCATAGATCATGTTTGTGTGAAGGAAATCAAAGAGGATGCTGATATAAAATTATTTGAGAAAAACATTGAAGATGGTTACATAGGAGTGGATATTGGAGAAAAGACGATTAAAAGTTTTAAGGAAGAAATCGGAAAAGCTAAATTGGTTGTTTGGAATGGACCGATGGGGGTTTTTGAGATAGATAAATTTTCAAAGGGTACAACTGAAATTGCAAAGGCTGTTGCAAATGGAGATCTTATTTCAATTATAGGTGGAGGAGATTCTGTCTCCGCTGTTAAAAAAGCTGGAGTCTCAGATAAAATTACTCATATTTCTACCGGTGGGGGAGCCTCTCTTGAATTTCTTTCAGGAAAGAAACTTCCCGGTATAGAATGCTTAAGTGATAAATAGGAGGTTATGATGAGGAAAATAGTAATAGCTGGAAACTGGAAAATGCATAAGACAAAGGAAGAAGCTCTCGAACTTGTAAATCAGATAAAAGCCGGTTTTAAGGATAATGGGGAAGTTAAAGTTATTGTAGCTCCACCCTTTACATCTCTTCCTTATGTGAGGGAGGCTCTTAAAGATACTACGATAGGAATCGCTGCACAAAATATGTTTTATGAGAAGGAAGGGGCATATACCGGAGAAATTTCTCCCCTGATGCTTAAAGATGTTGGGGTCCACTATGTAATAATAGGTCATTCCGAAAGAAGAAAATATTTTTGTGAAACGGACGAAGGGGTTAACAAAAAGATAAAAACAGCCCTTGAGTATTCTTTGACTCCTATCCTTTGTATAGGAGAAAGCCTTGAAGAGAGAAAGAGTGGGAAAACATTTGAAAAAATAGAAACTCAGCTTGAAGGAGCCTTAAGAGGTTTGTCTTCAACTGATGTAAAAAAAATAATAATTGCTTATGAACCGATATGGGCAATTGGTACAGGAGAAACTGCTACTCCCGAACAGGCTGAAGAGGTTCACTCTTTTATAAGAAAAAAAATTGCTCAAAAATATGGAAATGATGTTGCAAGTTATGCTATAATACTGTACGGCGGTTCGGTAAAACCGAACAATGCTTTCTCTCTTTTAAGAGAGGATAATATTGACGGAGTTTTAGTTGGAGGAGCTTCTTTGAAAGGAGATTCTTTTTTGCAAATTATAGAAGCAGGAATTAGAGTAAGCGGAGGAGAAAGTTAATGGAGACATTATTGATAATAATTCATGTGATGGTTAGTTTTTTGCTGATTGTAGTTGTTTTACTTCAATCCGGAAAAGGTGGTGATCTTGCAAGCGCTTTTGGAATGACTGGAAGTCAGACTGTTTTCGGACCAAGAGGAGCAACTACCCTTTTACACAAGATAACAGTTGCCCTTGCTGTTCTTTTTATGGTTACCTCTTTAAGCCTTTATTTAATTCAGGCAAAGGGGCCCAAATCTGTGGTAAAAGGGGTGGCAAAAAAGCCTCCCATAACAAAGACCCAGAACAAAGCTAAAAAATAGATTGTTTTTATGCCGAGGTGGCGGAATTGGTAGACGCACCAGCTTGAGGTGTTGGCGGGTGTAGGCCTGTAGGGGTTCGAGTCCCCTCCTCGGCATTATTTTTATTTATGGGGCTGTAGCTCAGCTGGGAGAGCGCATGACTGGCAGTCATGAGGTCGGGGGTTCGAGCCCCCTCAGCTCCAGGTATAAAAGGAGGAAAAAATGGCAAAAAGATGTTATATTTGTGGTAAAGGACCTATAACAGGAAACAATGTATCCCATTCCCATAAAGCTACAAAGAGGAGATGGGTACCTAACTTACAGAAAGTAAGAATTATGACAGAATCCGGACCAAAAAAGGTCTGGGTTTGTACGGAGTGCATTAAGGAAGGGAAAGTTCAGAAAGTTGTGAGATTTCCCAAACAGAAAATTGAAGAGGTGAAGGAAGCGGAAGCTGTGGCAGAGGCTTAATATTTTTATTATTTTTACTTTTTAAATGTTAGATATAGTTTCAGAAAAAATACAGGGGGCTATAAAGTATCTTAAGGGTGAAGGCTCGATAACTGAAAAAAATATTGAAAAGGCTTTAAGAGATGTTAAATTAGCTCTTTTATCTGCAGATGTTAATTATAAGGTTGTAAAAGAATTTATTTCAAGGGTAAAAGAGAAAGCTTTAGGGGAAAAAGTTTTAACAACTGTTTTACCGGGGCAACAATTTATTAAAATTTTCAATGATGAGCTGACAGCTATTTTAGGTGAAAAAAATGCTCCTTTAAAAATTCCTTCAAATATTCCTTCTTATCTTATGTTGGTTGGTCTTCAGGGAACCGGGAAGACGACTACAGCCGGAAAAATAGCTCTTTTCTTAAAGAAAAAGGAATTTTATCCACTTCTTGTTTCCATAGATTTGAAAAGGCCTGCTGCACAGGAACAGCTTGAAATCATTGCAAAAGAGATAGGTGTTGATTTTTTAAAATTAAATGCCCGAAGTGTAAAAGAGGCTGTTAAAGAGATAGAAAAAGAAGTCAAAAATAAAGGCTATCATCCGATAATTGTTGATACAGCGGGAAGGCTTCATGTTGATGATGAGCTTATGAAAGAATTAAAAGAGGTAAAGGATATTCTTTCTCCTTTTGAAACAATGTATGTTGCAGATTCGATGACCGGGGCTGATGCGGTAAAAAGTGCAAAAGCGTTTCTTGATGAGATAGATTTTGACTCGATTATACTTACAAAACTAGATGCAGATGCACGGGGAGGGGCAGCTCTTTCCATAAAATATATAACCGGAAAACCTATTAAATTTATTGGGATAGGAGAAAAATACGATAAATTTGAGCCATTTTATCCCGAAAGATTGGCATCAAGAATTTTAGGAATGGGAGATATAGTCTCTCTTGTTGAAAAAGCTCAGGAAGCAATAGATCAAAAGGAAGCTGAAAGATTAGCTAAAAAGCTTGCAAAAAAAGAATTTACTTTAAATGATTTTCTTGATAATTTAAAACAGATAAAAAAAATGGGTTCTTTATCAGATATTATGTCTCACCTACCCAATATGGGAGCATTAGGTAAAATAAACAAAATGGCTCTTGATGATAAAAAAATTCTTCATCTTGAAGCTATTTTGCTTTCTATGACCAAAGAGGAAAGGGAAAATCCTGCCATACTGAATGGCAAACGGCGATTAAGAATTGCAAAAGGAAGTGGAAGGCCTGTTTCAGAGGTAAATCAGCTTCTAAAGCAATACAGAGAGATGAAAAAACTTATAAAGAAAGGTTTTTTCAGAAAGTTTTTGAATTTTATGTGATTTATTTTAAAGTTTCTTCAGCTCCCACAAATTTGTAAACATCAAGGAAGAAAATTATTCCCTTTCCCGGTTCTTCTCTAATATTCCCCATTATTTTTTCTATTATGTGAATTACATCATCCACCTGTGAGTCCTCTATTACTGAGAATATTGTTCTATTATGAGGGCTGGCTGATACAAATAATTCTCTCAGTCCTGCAAAAATGGGTATATCACTTGAGATAATTTTACCCATCCCAACACTTTCTATTACAGTGGCTCCCTTTATACCTATTTCAAGAAAACCTTCCAGTACTTCTTCTAACTTTTCCTCTTTATTTAGAACAAAAACCATTAATTTCATATTATTTTGTTTTCAAGTTCTTCAATAATTTGTGAAATCTTTTCAGGAGAGCTTTCTTTTCTGATTTTTTCTTCTATCTTTGTTTCTTTTAACATTCTTGCTATTCTTGAGAGAATAGAGAGATGTTTTGAATACTCTTTGTCAGGGCCTGCCACAAAAAAAACATAATTGATCTTTTTATCTTTATCATACTCAATCTCTTTTTTTAATATAAAAAGAAAAACAAAGAAATCCTTTATTTTTTTGCATTTTATATGAGGAATGGCAAATCCCTTTCCTGCATAAGTTGAACCCATTTTTTCTCTTTGATTTAGTAAAGAATGAATATCTTCAATGGAAACATCAGAATTATTTTTTGAAAAAAAATCTGCAATCTTTTTAAAAAGCTTTTCTTTGTTTTCTGCTTCTAAAAATTTAATATTTTTGGGAGGAACAAGTTCAGAGATTCTCATAATTTCTCTCTTGCTTTAAATTTAATCCCCCCGAATAAAAATTTTATAAAATTATAGATACCTGCTATGCCAACACCAATAATTCCGCTTATAATAAAACCTATAATTGCACCTATTATTCCGTACAGCATCCCTCCCTTAAGTCCATGTCTTACCGAAGAAAATATTGAAGGAAGTTTTTGCAGGAATGGAATTGTTGTATCACTAACTCCCAGATATGCTCCAAAAATTATACCTAAAAATATACCAATTCCTCCGAAAAAGATAAAAAAAGCTTTAAAGGATAGGTGAAGTACTTCAACATTTTTAACATTTGCCAGAGTCTTTTTCCCTATTTGATAGCCGCAATACGGACAATAGTTGTAATTTGATTTTACTATTGATTTGCAATGGGGGCATCTTAACTCTTTTTTTTCAAGTAAATATCCGCATTTTGCACATACCTTGGAACCGGGAGGGTTAAGAAAGCCGCATTGAGGACACTCTACCATTTTTTCTTCTTCAGGAATCCCTTCGACCCACTTGCCATTATCATAAAAATACCACTTTCCACTTTTTTCTCCAATGCTCCACTTTACTCCATTTTCATCTTCTATTATGAGGTTGAGGAGCTCTTTTTTAAATTCTTCTTTAGAGATTTTACCGGCCAGAAAAAGGTTTTTTAATTCATGATATTTTTCTTTTGTTTCTTTGAATTTACCCATTTTATTTTTCTTTTAACCCCACTAATATATAAAATTCTCCCAAATCTGAGTCAAAAATAACTTCTAATACCGGAATATTCGGAGGGAAAAAGATCTGATGATCCTTTCCCACTATTATTGTTGGAGGTGATATCTTTATGTTTGCTCCTCCGTCAACTATTACATTTCTTGCTTTCCCGATTGATATATTAGCAAATTCTCCTATAGCATCTTTTACTTCGTCATTTATATCATTTTTTTCGTCCATTAACATTGAAGAGGCTACTTTTAAAGCTATATTTTTTGGGAAGGAAATGACAGCAGAACCTGATAAACTTCCTGTTATTCCAATAACCGCTGAGATTTCAGTCTTAGGATTTTTTTTCTTAAAAACCGAAATCCCTTTTTTCTCTGGTGTTATTCCTGTAAATTGGCTGAAATTCTCTATTACAGATTCAACAAATGGATTTACATACTTAACATCCATAATTCCCTCCTCTTTATTTACTTTTTATTGTAAAACAATAATTAAAAAATTTCAAATCTTAATTATTTTTTCAAGATTTTCCACTGATTCCTTTTTCCCGCTTACTACCAAACTATCATCTTTTTTGAATTTATAATTTCCTGGAGGGAAAGGGATATTTTCCTCTGGTGGCTTTTTCTTAATCATAAGAACCTCTATTCCATATTTATTTCTAAGTTGAAGTTCTGCTATTGTTTTATCTATAAAATGTGGGGGAATCGGAAATTCAGTGATAACATATCCTTTGTCTATCTCTATTTTCCCGGTTTCAGGTGTAAATTTTAATTTGGAAAGAATTCTATTTGTAACCTCTCTCTTCCTTATTTCATTATTGTACACTTTGATAACATCCCTTCTGAGAACAACCCCTATTATTCTTCCTCTTTCATCAACCACAGGCAATTCGTCCTCTTCCGTAGAACCAAATATTTCCATAACCCTTTCAAGATCATCCTCTTCTCTCACTGTTGTTAATGGATAGACAAGGTCCTCTGCTATAATAAGGTTTCCCAATGATTCCTGTTCCTGGAAAACATCTTTTAACTGAGTTAAGGAGAAGCTTCCTATGTAAATATCATTTTCATCAACAACATGAAAAAAAAGCTCTTTACTTTTGAAAACTGTATCCATTATGGTAGAGAGTGAGGTCCCTTTGTAAAGTTTTGCAAAATCCTTTGTAATAATATCTTTTACTTTTATTGAACTTAATAGGTTTACATCATGACCATCTTTTAGAATTATTCCCTTTAATTTTAGTCCGAGTGTGTAGACCGAGTAATCAAAAATTGAAGAAGATATTGTTGAACTTATAATACTTGCAAACATTAAAGGTAAGATGACATTATAATCTTTTGTAAGTTCAAAGATTAGAAGAATTGCAGTTATAGGAGCATGGGTTGCTGCTGCAATTCCCGCTCCCATACCTGCTATCGCATAAACACCGGGGTAAACGACTATATGTGGGAACAGGAAGTGAGAAAGTTTACCGGTTAAAAGTCCTGCCATAGCTCCTATGTACATTGAAGGGACAAAAACTCCTCCTACTCCTCCGGAACCAACTGTTACTGATGTGGCAATAATCTTTAGAATGATAATTGCAGCCAGTAAACCTATTCCTATTTTATCATTAAGGCTTAAGCCAATCGTGTCAAATCCCTGTCCGAAAATATTAGGAACCAAAAATCCCATAATTCCGACTAAAAGTCCACCCATTGCAGGTTTTAAAAACTCCGGAGTTTTTAGATCTTGCCACCATTTT
>Ga0256835_1000605_pt1 | contig 25397 bp, 21 predicted proteins | sample PIR30metaG_FD_185972 | JGI IMG/M metagenome (GOLD analysis project Ga0256835, IMG submission 185972) | Hydrothermal vent microbial communities from East Pacific Rise, Pacific Ocean - PIR-30 | ecosystem: Environmental > Aquatic > Marine > Hydrothermal vents | place: Pacific Ocean: East Pacific...
ATCAACTGCACCGCTCCTGACCAGTGCATCCACAATCTCCAGTGCCTGTTCACCATAGTCTGGCTGAGAGATCAGAAGGTCATCTGTGTTAACACCAAGATTCTTGGCATAAACAGGGTCAAGGGCGTGTTCAGCATCCACAAATGCGGCAACTCCACCCTGTTTCTGTGCCTCTGCAATCATGTGGAGGGCAAGAGTGGTTTTCCCAGAAGATTCTGGACCAAATACCTCCACAATCCTTCCCCTTGGGATGCCTCCAACCCCTGTTGCTATATCAACAGGTAAACATCCAGTAGAGATAACCGGTATATCTTCAACACCGCCCCTGTCACCGAGTCTCATTACAGAACCTTTGCCAAACTGTTTCTGAATTTGGTTAAGGGCGATGGATAGGGCCTTTTCTTTATCTTTTAGTTCCTTGGTAGTGTTCATCAAAGCCTCCGAGTTTGTTACTGCCTGCGTGTGAATAATATACCACTTTTACATATACTTTTCCCATTGGCAACAATGACAATGACAGGTCTGGATTGACAGGTTGTTTAAGATTTTGCAACCTTTTCCATCTAAAAAATCTGCCAAAGCCTTTTTGGGTTATGATCCTACAAATTAAAAATTAACCTGTTTTCCTTAGAACAGGAAAACTCAAGCCTGTTTTTTGGGAGAGATGTTAAACTGACGAAGCTTTCTCCAAAGGGTTGTCCTGGAAATGCCAAGAATCCTGGCTGTTTCGCTTTGGTTAAACCCTGTTTTTTTATATACGTCCATAATATAATCCAACTCCAGCTTTTTAAGAGAGGTTGTTCCCTTGTTTTCCATTTCAGGCTCTTGAATAAGCCAAAGGTCAGGAGGAAGGTCTTCGGCAGTTAACGTGTTTCTGCGACTTAGGGCTACTGCCCGCTCCACCATGTGTTCAAGTTCTCTGCAGTTTCCTGGAAACGGATAATCCATAAGGGTATCTAGAAAATCCTGTTCCACCTTGGGAACAGCCTTTCCAAATTTGTTTGCTGCCTTTTGGGCAAAGTGAGCGACAAGGGTGGGAATGTCTTGTCGTCTCTGTCTCAAGGGAGGCATGTTTATGGTCACAACCTTTAGCCTGTAGAAGAGGTCTTGCCTGAATGCCCCTTCCTTTACCATCTTATCCAGGTTTCGATTGGTAGCAGCTATAAAGCGGCAGTCTATTCTTACCGGTTTGGTTCCGCCTACTCGAAAAATAGTGTTTTCCTGCAGGACCCTAAGAAGCTTAACCTGCATGGAAAGGGGCATTTCGCCAATCTCGTCCAGAAATACCGTTCCCCCAGAGGCTGTCTCCAGAAGCCCGACTTTTGTGGAGTTGGCCCCTGTAAATGCTCCCTTTTCGTGGCCGAACAGTTCATTGGCTATGAGCTCCTCAGTAAACGCACCACAGTTAAAAGAGACAAATGGCCCTTTTTTTCTTTGGCTGTGTGAGTGAAGGGCCCTTGCAACAAGTTCCTTGCCAGTACCTGTTTCGCCCTTAATAAGTACGTTGCAATCAAGGGGGGCGATCTGTTTTATAGTTTTAAAGATCTGGAGCATCTCTGGTGTGGAGCCTATGATATTACCAAGCCTGCCGTCTCTGCCCAGCCTTTCCATTATAAGATCTCGTTGTTTTCTAGATTTGATGAAATCAATGGCCTCTGAAATGGTCTGACGGAGCTCTGAAAGTGAAAAGGGCTTGGCTAGATAGTAGAATGCCCCCTTTTTGGTTGCCTTGACTGCCTGGTCAATGGATGCATAACCTGTGATTAGGATAATAACCGTTTCAGGGGCTATGACCTTTATTCTGTCTAGCAGGTCAAGGCCGTTGGCATCCTTGAGTTTTATGTCGGATATAAAAATGTCAGGTGGAGACTCTTTTATGGCTGACAGGGCATCGCTGGCAAGGATGAATCCTTTAACTTGTAGTTCAGATGATGAACCAAGACCCTTGACCAAGCGTTTAACAGTGATCTCTTCGTCGTCAAGCACAAATACCTTGTATGATGCCGTTCTGTCACTATCGGTTTTGCTCAATTGGTTTTTTCCTCTTCTTCCTGATCAATGAGGGGTAGCTCTATGGTAACCGTAGTGCCTTTGCCCTTTTGGCTGTCAATATGTATCTCACCCTTATGTTCCTTGATTATTCCATAGCTTACGGAAAGCCCTAGCCCTGTTCCATCCTTTTTGGTGGTATAAAAGGGCTCAAGGATGTGGCTAAGCACTTCTTGAGGAATGCCTGGTCCGTTGTCTTTAATAGCGATGTAGGCCTTTTTTTTGTCCTTGTCTACCTTAAGCCATATTTCTAAGCTACCGCCTTCCCCCATAGCTTGAATTGCATTTAGGATAATATTAACAAGCACCTGTTGCAACTGGTTAGGATTGCCAAAGATGTTGGCTACACCCTTTTCTAGCAGTGTTTTTACCTTGGTATGGGTGATTTTCAGTTCATTTTTCAAAAGAGCTAATGTATTTTCCACCAGCTCTGCCAAATCAACTTTTTCCCTTAAGGTTGATTTCTTCATTCTTGAAAACTGCAAGAGATGATGGACAATGTCTCTGGCCCGTTCTGACTGAATCAGGATGTCGTTGATCATTTCCCGTCTTTCTTCATCGGTCATGTTCTCCATGTCTTCTAGCAGAACCTCTGCGGTAAGGCTGATGTTGTTAAGGGGGTTGTTTATCTCATGGGCTATTCCAGCCGTGACTTTACCTATTGCAGCAAGTTTTTCAGACTGGATTAGCTGTTGCTGCTTGGATTCTATGGTGTCGAGCATCCTGTTGATAGAGCGCACGAGTCCGTCGCACTCGAGACATTTGTTGGCAACAGGCTCTAGTGGTATGGCCTTTATCTTTCCGCTCATGACATTTATGGCCTGTTCACGTACATACTCGATTGGTTGCAAGATCCATTCTGCCAAAAACAGGCACAGAAGCAGACCTATGGGTATTGCAACCCACAGAAGCAGGAAGGACATTTCCTTGTATTTGAGTATCTCTGATTCTAGCTTGTCTTTTAGGGTATCCGCATGATTGATTATTACCTTCATGAGCTTGTGGCCGGACTCCCTTAACAGGGCCTTGAGATCATTTTCAGAACGTCCTTTCACTTTTCCAGACAGGAAGGCGTTTATAATTTCTTCGTACGCTTTCATTTTGGCGTTTATGTGCCTGAAATCTTTCATATAGATGGGATCCAGCTTGGAGATCCTCTTTTGAATGTCCGTAAGAAGATTTTTGGTATCGGCCAGCTCCTGCAGGTTTCCGTAAAGTAAGAAATTTTTCTCTTTTTGACGCACAAGAAGAATGTCTTGAGTTATTACCTCCATCAGTTCCAAGAGTTCCATCTTGTGTTCCACTCGTGAGATGGCAAAGATAGAGGCTATGGATGAAAGGGCTGTAATAAGAAACACAATGGCAAAACTGTAAATAAGTTTTACTTTTAAAGACCTTAGATAACACTTGATACCGAATCTGTCTTTTATGTGTCTGGGGATCATTTCAAACATTTTGAGACCTTTTTTATTTGGTTTATTAATTGTTATGATACAGAAGTTTTTTCAGCTTAACATTTACATCAGGAAATACAAACAGCATCATTTGTTTGGCTCTTAAGAGCTGGAAATTGATATGATTTTAGGAAAAAGGATTGCAAATCCGTGAATAAGCCTGCTGTTCTTTATGAAGACAACCATCTTTTTGTTCTTTGTAAGCCTCCGGCCATGCCTGTGGTGCCGGATTCGTCTTATGATTACTCCCTTCTTGATTGGGGAAAAGACTACATTAAAAGGACGAAAAATAAACCTGGAAATGTATTTCTGGCCGTTGTTCACAGGATTGACAGGCCGGTTTCAGGGCTTGTACTTTTTGCAAAGACTTCAAAGGCAGCATCAAGGTTGTCTGACCAAATGAGAAGGCTTTTCATTTTAAAAAAGTACCTGGCCGTAGTAAGTGGATATCCTGGGTCAGATGAAGGGACCGTTGAGACCTTTCTCAAGAAGGACAGGAAAAGAAACAAGGTTGCTGTTGTGTCTCATGATACAGTGGGAGCCAAAAAGGCCGTTACCAGATGGAGGGTTCTTGGTAGGCAGGGAGATCTTAGCCTTTTATGTCTTGAACCAGTGACTGGCCGATCTCACCAGCTAAGGGTTCACATGTCAGAGATGCTTCGCTGTCCCATCTTGGGAGACATAAAATATGGTAGCAATACTCCTGTATTGTCTGGCAGGGGCATAGCTCTCCACTCGTGGTTGATGGATATAAGGCATCCCACCAGGAAAGAGCCAGTCCGCTTTGCCTGCCCAGTACCAACTCATGATCCCTTTGCCCTTTTTAATGTTTCAGGAAGGATAACCGGGTCATAAAGTCTTAGGATTGCATGCAGGGCGTGTACGACGACTTGCAGAGTGTTTTCTTGCTGCTTTAAAGAAGTTTTTCCGTGTAGGTATTCAAGCTCTCTCAACAATCCAGTTTTAGTTACTCTGCATTGGCCGGCTTGAGAAGTTCTTTTAGCTTGGAAAGGGCCTCTTTTTCTTTTTCGCTTACCCTGGTTCCGCCAAAGCCCAGGAACCCTCCTTCAGTGGCAGCCTCAGCAGTTTTGCGAGCCAGGTCATAAAGCCACTGCCGAATCTCTGCAGATTCTTCTGGGGTGGCCTTTTTATCCAGGATTTCGACCGCTTTCTGCAATGCATCCCAAGCAGCCTGGCGCATTGCTTCTAGATCCTTCTTTTCAAATTCAATCCTGGCCTGCTTGGCCATGTCCTTATTATGGAACTCTGCCAGAAGAGCTGCCAGCAATTCACTGTTTTGTGCCTTTTCCCGCTTGATAATTTCCGTAGATATGGTCAGGGCTTCCTTCATGGTCCCGATCAGAAAATTGGGATCTGCCATCATAATATAAAGGCCGACAGCAGTTGGAGCCTTGAGGAGCTGGGTCCATTCTTCTTCAGTAAAATCTTTTTTTGCCGTCATGATTGTTCTCCAATACTCATCAATGAATAATTTTTTAGACAACCTAAACTTTGCCAGAATTCTTGATAGCTTATTTGTTGGCTACAAGCATTCTAGAAAACACTCTTTAGATCTTGTACCAGGTATTTTGTAATTTTTCAAAAGATTTTGAATTAAGAATCTTAAAAAGATTAACATTGTATCGGAAATTTTCCTGCATCTAGTGGATCAGATAAGGGTACAGGTCTTGTGTGGATGAAAGAAACCGCAGATGGAGATGGCAGTGAAATGATAAGGTCAGCCGCTCTGTCATCCTTCACTATTGTAGCAAGTTAGTTTATTCAGGCTTGGATGAGTGGCGTCCTTCAAACATCATATCTCGTTGGCCGTACCTTTTGGTGGTAGGATAATAGAGACAGCATGGTCAGATTTGTATTGACCTTAAGGAGATTGAACAGCATATTAATCAAATCAACAGCAATATCTTTTCTAATAAGATTTCATTTCGTGATTAAGGAACAATATAAAATGTCTTCAGCACTACCTTTGGAATCATCTGTCAGGTGCAACAATTATTACTTCGATCATGTATGTATAAAGGTTACAGGAAATCTTGTTTACATAAAATGGGATGATGAGATTCTCCAGCAGGTCAATACGGCCATGGAAGATCTCTGGGTCCAGGTTTACAGGATTGGAGAGAATGAGCCTTTTTTTGAAAAAAGATGTACAGATCTTCGGTCTACAGAATTTTATCTTGATGAGAGTGGGGATTTTGATATCAAACTGGTGCTTAAAGAGCATTACAAGTTATACATGTCTACAGATTTTCACTACACGCCAAAGGTAAGCCTAGTCTCTGAAAACCCCCAACGTCATCATCTTACCTGGTCTGATATTGACTGGGAAAGGGTAAAGAATGAAGTGCAGCGGTCTTTTAAAATAAAATGGGAAGAGGATGTAGAGTTGTTTGTGCACTGCATTAGAAAACCCTTGGAAAGCATGGAGCTACCTACTGAGGAATGGATCTGTGTGGGCACTGGTGACTATGCAGTGATAATGGGTAGGCTAAAAAAACTAAACCTGACAGTTGTCAAAAAAGAGATAAGGGATGAGGCAGGCGTACTGCATGCCAATCTTGAAAATCCCACGGTGCTCAAGATAATCTTCAGTATTGATTTTCAGGATCCTGATATTGTAGGGGAGCTTTTTACACAGACCATAAACTTACCCGCAGATACCACCTTTTTTGAATTGAAAAGAGAGATCTGGGAAGAAGATACTGTACAGCTTCGGGCTTGGTGGAAGATAACAGAGGCTGACTGGAAAAAAATAGAAGAGGATCTGCTAAAGCCGGCTGGAAAGGATTGGCAAGATGTCAATGTAGAAATAGAACTGCATGAGTTTTCACCATCCGGTTTGGTTAAGTTGGAGGGCTATGGTGGAGTGCTTTTACCAGGAGCTTCTGATTGGCTTTTTCATAACATAAAGGATGGAAAGGCCTATCAGGCAAAGCTGTTTGTTCGAACACCAGATGGAAGCCTGGACAGCCAGATACTTTGCTCTACCTTTTGTGCAGTACCATCAAAGCCAGACCATATAGTTTTGCTACCAATTGATGAAAGGCGGGCCTATACCTATTGGCATCTGGACAAGGAGACCCTTTCCTCAAGGCTTGATGAATTTTCTAAAAAGACCGGCAGCCAAGTCAAGACATACATAAAGGTTTTTCATGAATGGGCGGGCATGCTCCATCATCAGATGTACGAAGATGTTGAAGTGCATCTTGGTCTTACGGACAACTGGTATCTGAATCTTCATCCAGATAAGGTCTACAGGGTACAGCTTGTGGCAGTGTCTGCTGAACAGATCCTTGAATTGACGGATGTGTCAAATTCTATTCAGACTGCCAGAGTTCATCCAGGCAACAATCCGGTGCAGTTCAGAGAGGTAGACCTGAGTGGAGGCCATCCTGCCAACAGACCTCTTAAATCTGTGATGGGGACAGCTGAAAATTCAATAGGTCTGCTTTTGATTCATCTTCATGCCCACTTGCCTTACATAAGGAAGAGGGTTTCATATGGCGATTCCGGGTTCTGGCAGCCAATGGGCTATCCTCCAGAATGGTTTCACGAGGCAGTAAAAGATACCTATGTGCCGTTGATTCTTGTCTTTGAAAGGCTGGTTGAAGAGGGGGTGGATTTTAGGCTTTCTATGGATATCTCTCCAACCCTTTCAAACATGATGCGCTGTGCCTTTTTGCAGGAAGAGTTTTTAAGGTACATAGATGCCCACATAAATCTGGCAAGGGCTGAGGTTGACAGAACAAGACGCCAGGCCATGCAGTACCACGATACTGCATGGATGCATCTTAATAGATTTTTGGAAATAAAAGACTGCTTTTTAAAATACGACTGTGACCTGACCAAGGCCTTTAAGAGGTTTCAGGATCAAGGGTATATCGAGATATCGACATGCGGTGCAACCCATGCGTTTCTTCCCTTTTTCACTGCCTATCCAGAGTCTGTGCGAGGCCAGGTGGAGACAGCCGTGCTTGATTACGAGGCCACATTTGGCACTCCTCCCCGGGGCATATGGCTTCCCGAATGTGCCTATGTTCCTGGTCTGGAGCGTTTTGTTCAGGATGCAGGTCTGCGTTATTTCTTTGTTGAGACCCATGCGGTTACCTTGGCAGACTGTCCGGTGGTGTTTGGAACTCACGCGCCTGTGTTTTTAAAGGGAAGCGATGTTGCAGCCTTTGCCAGAGATCCTGAGACAGGCAAGCAGGTTTGGAGTGGTGAGGAGGGTTACCCTGGAGATCCTGACTACCTGGATTTCCATTTTAAGGGCGGCCCCTTGAGGTACAACCGTATAACTACCAGGACCAACGACTATAAAGAACCTTATGTACGCCAATGGGCCTTAGAGAAGGCCGCGCGTCATGCCCAGCATTTTATGGAGTCGCGTAATTTTCGTTTCAGATATATAAAGGACTGGTTTTGGAAAAAACCCCTGGTGGTTGCCATGTACGATGCAGAGCTTTTTGGACATCACTGGTTTGAGGGGACAGACTTTCTCTACTTCCTTTTGAAGAAGCTTTACTACAATCAAAACGAGACAGAGCTGATAACCCCAAGCAGTTACCTGTTCCGGTATCCAAGAAACCAAGAGGTGTTTTTGAACCCTTCATCCTGGGGCGACAAGGGGACCTTTGACAAGTGGATGTACGGTTCTGTGTCATGGATGTACAGACATAGCCATGAAGCCATAAGGGAGCTTGTGGCAATGGCCAGCCACTGGAAGGAAAAGGATCAGCAGGATGATATTGCAAGACGCATTGTTGCCCAGGCAGGGCGTGAGGTCCTTCAGAGCATGAACAGTGACATACCCTTTGTGATCTCAAATGGTCATTTTGTTGACAGGATGAAAGAGTACTTTTTTGAGGACTTGGAAAGGTTCTGGATTCTTGCCTCCATCTTTTGGGACAGGGACAGGGAATCGTCATCAAATATATGCCGATTGGAAAATCTGGAGATGACAAATCCCATCTTTCCAGATCTTGATCCAGAGGTCTTTGTCTCTAAATAGACAGCTGGATTGGCACAAGGGTTTCAGTCTTTGTGTATTTGAACCCGTTTCCCTACTATTTTTAGGGCAGTAGAGGCCTTTTTCCCTTTCTTCAAGATTCTGCGCTTTACAAAACAGACTGTAGTGGCATCTCCTTTGCTTTGACAACTTTTGCTATGAAAGGAAGTGCTGTACATACAAGAATCAACATTCTGTCTACCCTGGTAATAATTCTGATCTCTGCCCTGTTTCTGATGCAGGGCGTAAGATCGGCAGATGGACGTACTTCAGAGCAAGAGGCTGGGATGGCCTGGAAAGCCATAGTTCCGGCAATTGAGGTGTTCTGGAAGGAATATCAGACATCGCCTTCTAAGCTCAAGGAAGATGCATGGCCTCTAATTTCAATGCTTAAGAATTTTATTAAGGCATATCCTGATTCTAAGATGTTGCCAGAGGCATACTACATCTTAGGAGAGGCCTATGCCTCGGTTTCCTTTTGGCCAGAGGCAGAAGCCCATTGGAAAATAGTCACCAGGTACTTTCCAAACAGCAAGTGGACCAACCAGGCCCTTACTTCCCTAATTCTTTACTATGAAAGGACTAACAACAGGGAGAAACTCAGGCGTTTTTACAGGGAGATAATGCGTCGGTTTCCTGACAGTATTGCTGCAAGGACTGCTGAGGTTTTGATGGCAAGGCAGGCACTTTTAATGGGAAACGTAAAAAGGGCAAGACAGGTGGCAAAAAGAGTATCCATGTCTTCTCCTTTGGCAGAGGTAGACGTGCCTGAATTACTTGACCTGAAGGCCCGTCTTGCCTTACATGACGGCAGACCCAAAAAGGCCATAGAGATGTGGCTGAGGTATCTGAATCTTGTAAGAAACCCATCAAGCAGGGCATCTACTTTATTTAACATAGCAGAAACTTACAGACATATGGGCGACATGCTTAAGGCGCGGAAATACTATGCCCTTATAAGAAGGGATTTTAAGGGTCAGCCAGAATATCTCTTTGCCCGTTTTCGTATGTTGCAGCTCAAGGAACAGGCAAGACAACGGCTTTCTAAGTATACCAAGGGACGTATAGCAGCGCCTGATTTCTATGAATCCGAATTGGTATTTCAAAAGATACTGAAACAGTTTCCAAACCATCCGCTGACTCAAGAGGTTAAAAGAGAGTTTGTAGCCACAGAACTCAAGAAAAAGGACTATCTAAAGGCCCTTATGCTTGCTGAAAAGTATCTGGTCGAAGATCCAAAAGGCCCTTATGCCAAAGAAATGCTCCTAATGGCGGACCAGGCCAAAAATCACCTTTTGGAAAAAAAGTACGCTGTAGATGCCCTAAAAGAGATAGTTTTGTCTCTCAAGCCTTATTTGGACAGGAGGGGCAACTGCCAGATATATGATTTCATGCGAATGGTAGCAGAGAAAAAATGGGTTGAGTTACAAAAGGGCCTCCTGTCAAGAAATAGACCTGTTGAAGCCCTTAAGGAGTATTGGAAGTTCAGGGAATTTTTCAAGAACGACACAGGACTTGTAAAAGAAGCAAAGGAAAATGCTGTCTTGGCCCTTATCCATGCTGACAAGGCCTTTATTGCCAAGGGCATGGATGTAGAGCTGATAGATTTCTATCTGTGGAATAGACAGAAAGTTGACGCATTGAAGGTGCCGCACCACTACCTTTTTCTGGCAAGGGCCTATTCAAATCTACACATTGGTCAGGCGAGCTTTAGGGCCTATCAGCAAGCCTGGGATAGCGGGCCAGATGACTCTCTTCGCTGCAAGATACTAATGGCATGGACTGGACAGATTGTTAGGGACAGAAGGTTTAAGGCTGCACAGGATACAATAACTCTCATGAACCTTTACTGCCCTGAACAGTCCATGGGCTCAAGGGCACTTCTTTACAAATCCAGGCTCGCCCTCTGGCAGAAAGATTATAGGGCGGCCCTTAACATGGCCATGGACAGCCTGAACATAAAGGCCAATGCTGAAAATATAAAACAGGCCGTGTTTGGGGCCATCAATTTGGCAGAATGGAATACTGTTAAAAGGGTATACAACAAGTATTCGAAACTTCTTTCCGCAAATGACAGAATAATGCTCTTAAGCAAGTGGGGTGATGAAGCCCTTAGGCTTGGTGAACCAAAGGAGGCCCTTAGTGCCTACAGGCTGCTTCAGAAAGTTAATCCGGATGATCCTGCAGAACGCTTCAGGTTGAATCTTGCACTTTCTGCAGGCACCGACCCTTCAAAGGCTATAAGAATTTGGACAGACAGTGCAAAGAAAGAAAAGGGACTCTGGGGTAAGGCCTCTAAGGCCGAGGCCTCATACTATAAATTCATGAAAAGGGCTGGCGGCCAAATATGACAGATTTTTTTGGACTTGCTGACAATAAAGAGGAGAAACTACTGATAGTAGGTGGTAGCGTCCGGGATAGGATGGAGGTCCAGACCCATCTTGACGAGATGGGCTTTGATATCACCATGGCTCCTGATATTCAGATGGCCCTTAGTCTGCTTTCGCGCTCAGAATTTGTGCTGTGCATGGTATTTCATGATCCCAAAGGCCTTGACAGTGTAGAGTTCCTAAAGGCCCTGCAAGACAATGAACTGTTTACAAGGGTGATCGTCCTGGCAAGGGAGGCCACGGTGGAAGATGCCCAGTTGATAATGGAACTTGGGGCAATGGATTTCCGGTTGCCGCCCTGGACTCCAGATGTCTTGGGATTTGTGATCAAAAGGGCCTTGGCAACACCAGTTGCCAAGGTGAAACCAGTGGTAAAGGATCAAGGTGAACAGGCTCAGGCGCAGGTTCAATGTCAAGAGAAGAAGCAGTCTAAAAAGCGTCGTAATTTTGACAGATACAAAATACTCACAAAAAGTCCGGCAATGGAAAAGGTGCTCGCCCAGGCTAGAAATGTGGCCAAGAGCAAGGCCACGGTGCTGATCCAGGGTGAAAGTGGTACAGGAAAGGAACTCCTTGCCAGATATATACATCAGGAAAGTGACAGGGCTGACGGTCCATTTGTTGCCCTTAACTGTGCTGCCCTGCCTGAAACCTTGCTTGAAAGCGAGCTTTTTGGCCATGAAAAAGGGGCCTTTTCCGGGGCTATAACAAAGAAGCTTGGTAAGTTTGAGCTGGCGAACAATGGAACCATACTTCTGGATGAGATCACAGAAATGGCCCTTGCCCTTCAGGCAAAATTACTCAGGGTCTTGCAAGAAGGCGAGATTGATAGACTGGGCGGCTATAGCCCAATACCTGTTGATGTCAGGGTTGTTGCCACAACAAATCGGGATGTGCTTTCAGCAGTACGTGCGGGAAAGTTTAGAGAAGATCTCTACTTTCGTCTAAACGTCATTCCCTTGAAGGTACCGCCACTTAGGGAAAGAAAAGAGGATATTGCTTTTCTAGCAGAATACTTCAGAGAACATTTTGTCAAGGAGTATGGCAAAAATGGGCTCAAATTTGCAGAGGGAGTTTTAGAGGCCCTTGAAAATAGGAAATGGAGCGGAAATGTACGGGAGCTTAAGAATATAGTGGAAAGAGGAGTGCTTCTTGCTCAGTCAAAAGAGATAACGCTGCAGGATTTGCTTGCAGATGAGATGGTTGATGAGGCAAATTCTGCCTCTGTGATCTCTGATAAAGGGCTTGGAGAAGATGTTTTTAACCTTGGAGAGGTGGAAAAGGAAATGATAAAGAGGGCCCTTTCAAAGACAAAGGGAAACCGGACCCATGCAGCCAAACTGCTCGGAATCAGTGTCAGGACTCTCAGGAATAAACTTGCCGAGTATAGGAATATGGGGCTGGTATTGTGAGGTGATTTGATGAAGAGCATCTTTGGGCCTGCAATAGAGGTTATGGGAAGGGCCTTGAATCTCAGGGCAAAGAGAAATTCTGTTATCTCTGCCAACATAGCCAATATAGACACCCCTGGTTACAAGGCCAAGGATATGAATTTCAAGGAGGTAATGGATTCCTACTTGGAAGAAAAGATGGGAGTAAAGTCGGATAAATCCTCTAGTGAAAAAGACATTCCTCTGGAGACCACACATCCCGGTCATATAACACCAAGGTCCAAGGCGGTTGAACCCTCCGTAAAGATTAGCAAGGAACGGGGGGTTCCCAACAATGTGGATCTTGATGAGGAGATGGCAAAGCTTTCAGAAAACAACATTCAGTATCAGCTTACCATGCAGATGCTCATCAAAAAATTTGAGATACTAAGAACTGCCATAACAGAAGGAGGCAAGCAATGAACCTGTTCACATCTTTTTCCATCAGTGCAAAGGGCCTGAGGGCTGAAAGGACAAGGCTCAACATTGCCTCAATGAATCTGGCCAACGCCCATGTAACAAGGACCAGGGATGGGGGACCTTACAGGGCAAAATCTGTGGTTTTTCATGCGGTTCCTGTTAAAAGGCAGGCAGATTTTGATTCAGGCAAGTCAGAAGGTTTTGAGGCAAGCCTGGAAAGGGCCCTTGAGACAGTGGAGGTGGCTGAAATAGTGGATGATAAAACTCCGTTCATGGAGGTTTATGATCCGGATCATCCAGATGCAGACGAGAACGGCATGGTAAAGATGCCAAACGTCAATGTCATGGAGGAAATGGTTGATATCATGAGTGCCCAAAGGGCTTATGAGGCCAATATATCTGCATTGGATTCTGCAAAAAATATGGCAATAAAGGCCATCGATCTCATAAGATAGGGAGGTGTCTAGATGCCCAAAATAGATCAGGTTGCATCAATGGCCACAGACCAGCTTTTGGCTAAAAGTAATGGGGGAAAACAGACAGAAGATCAAAGTTCCTTGGATTTTCCTTCATTAGTTGAAAAGGGCATTGACAGGCTCAACAGTAAAATGTCCCAGGCAGACAGGCTGGCAGCAGAGTTGGCTGCTGGCAAAGAGCTAGACATACCCCAGGTTATGATTGCCATCTCAAAGGCTGATATCTCCTTTAAGATGTTTGTGCAGATGAGGAACAAGGCGCTCAGTGCCTATGAGGAGATAATGAGGTTACAGTTCTGATTGGATCTGGTTGTAGTGAAGAGTTAGTAAGGAGAGGAACAGGAAATGGCAAGCCCTTCTGATTACATATCCCAGTTGAAAAAGCTTTATAACGACTTGACGCTCAGGCAGAAAATAGTTTCTGCTGTCGTAGTCGCTGGTGTTCTTGGAGGCTTTGTAGCGCTTTTCCTTTTTATTAATACACCGAATTACAAGGTGCTTTATACCGATCTGGATCAGAAAGACGCCGGTGAGATCGTACAGTGGCTTAAAAAGAAGGGCATCCCTTACAAGGTTGCTCAAGGCGGAAGCGTCATCAAGGTACCCCAGGATAAGGTCTATGATGTCAGGCTTGCCCTTGCAAGCCAGGGCCTTCCAAGGGGAAGCGGAGTCGGCTTTGAGCTTTTTGACAAGTCCAGTCTTGGAACCACGGATTTTGTGCAGCAGGTCAACTACCAGAGGGCCTTGCAAGGGGAACTTGAAAAGACGATTTCGCGTTTCCCCCAGGTGAAAACCGTGCGGGTTCACATAGCAGAGCCAAAGGAAAGCCTGTTTGTTGGTCAGAGGCAGGAGCCAAGCGCATCTGTGGTTCTTGAACTCAAAAGAGGCCAGGAACTATCCCAGAGGCAGGTTCTTGGCATAGTGCATCTTGTTGCCAGTGCGGTTCCCAGGCTCAAGAAGGACAATGTTACTGTGGTTGATACCAGCGGTAATGTTCTTTATGAGGCCAAGATGCAGGTTAAGGATCCTCTCAAGGCCAAGGCCAACTTGCAGTTTACTTACAGGAAGCGGCTTGAGGATTATTTCAAACATAAGATACAGACCATGCTAGAAGATGCTTTGGGCCCAAGAAAGGCAGTGGTCAGGGTGAGCGCCGAGGTGGATTTTAATCAGGTAAAGACCAGTGAAGACAGATTTGACCCGGATTCCGTGGCAGTAAGAAGTGAGGAAAAGGCGGAAGACCTTGAAAGGCCTGCTCAGCCAGGCGGCATTCCTGGTGTAAAGGGAGGATTGGCAAACAAGCTCCAGGGGAATGTGAATCAGTCAGAAGAGGAGTTTATAAGGAAGAAAAAGAAGGAGATAACCAATTACGAGATAACCAGAATACAAAGGGAAATCCTTGGATCTATTGGAACACTCAAGAGGCTTTCAGTAGCCGTTATGGTTGACGGCAAGTACAAGCAGGAAAAGGGAAAGACCGTTTACGAGCCCAGGAGTCCGGAGGATCTTGCGAATCTCAAGCAGATAGTTATGGCTGCCATGGGGTTTAGTGAGGATAGGGGTGACGAGGTAAGCGTTGTTAATGTGGCCTTTTCTCCAGAGGTGGCTGAGAAGGGCATTATGGCAAAGGCAGTGGATATTTTTACGAGGCTGATAAGGCCCCTGGCTAACCTTGTACTGGCCTTGATATTCATCTTTGTCATTTTAAAACCACTGCTGAATCGTTTTGTACTTAGTCCACCAGAGCAGGAGAGCGAGAAGGAAACAGCAGCCATTGAAGGTGAGGTGGCCGGAGGCGAAGCGACGGCCATTGGCCCCGCCTTTGAACCCATTCCTGATGTAAAGGGGGAGCTTAGGGATCTTGCAAGCGAGTATCCAGAAAGGGCAGCTGCACTTATAAAGATATGGTTGAGAGAGAAAAAGAAGGAGGGAAAAGGTGAGCAGTAATCCAGCCCTGCCAGGAGAGATGGATCTTTCCAATCCTGATGGACCCATGAAGGCAGCCATTTTTCTCCTTGCCATGGGAGAGGCATTTACTGCAGAGGTGTTCAAATATCTTAAAGAGGATGAAGTCAGAAAAGTCTCAACCCTGATGGCCATGATACAGAACATTCCCGGTGAGGCGATCCAGCTGGTGCTGGATGAAGTAAGGGCAAAGATGTCGATGGTCCAGGGGGAAGTTTCTGTGCCGGTGGAGGATTTTCTGAAAAAGGTCCTTTTTTCCTCCATGCCGGAAGAGCAGGCAAAACAGATTTATGAAGACATAATGAGGCAGCTTCATCCCTCAACTTTTCAGAAGCTGTCAAGTCTTGAGCCAAAGGTGATAGTTAACTTTTTGTCAAACGAGCATCCACAGACCATCGCTGTGATTTTGGCACATTTAGAGCCTGATCTTGCAGCAGAGATCCTTTCGGAGCTTAATGAAAAGTTGCAGTCTGATGTGATGCTAAGAATAGCAAATCTCGAAAAGATCAGTCCCGAGATAGTGGCAGAGATAGACAGGGTTCTTGAGGAAGAACTCTTCTCTGTAGAGATGAGTGATGCCACCAAGGTGGGAGGGGCGGAAAAGGTCGCTGAAATTTTGAATAACCTGGACAGAACGCTGGAAGATTCCTTGCTCGAACAGATAGAGGAGACCTCGCAAGACCTGGCAGAAGAGATAAAGAAGCTCATGTTCAAGTTTGAGGATCTGCTTCAGGTGGATGACAGCGCCATTGTCTCTATTCTTAAAGAGATCAGCACGGATGAGTTGAAGCTTGCCCTTAAGGCCGCATCTGAAGAGCTAAAGGCCAAATTCCTCAACAACATGTCTGAAAGGGCTGCCCAGATGCTCATGGAAGACTTGGAGGTTATGGGCCCGGTCCGGCTTAAGGATGTAGAGCAGGCGCAGCAGGCTATAATCCGTGTTGCCAAGCGGCTTGAGAGCGAGGGCAAGATAGTCCTTGGAGGAAAAGGCGGCGACGAGGTGCTGGTATAGGCCTATGGCAAGGGTTATAAAACAGGGAAGGTGTGACTTTTCCATATTGGCAGCCCAGGGGCTGTCTATCTCTGGCTCTAACGGTAAATCAGATTCCGATGGAGAAGATTTTAACAGCCTGTCGCGTCTTCTGCCTAAGCCAGGGAAAGAACGCCAAAATCCTAATTCTGAGAAAGAGGAAGACATAACCGCTGACCCTGAAAAAGAGGCTCGTCAGAGAGCTGCTGCCATTTTGGCAGAGGCAGAGAAAGAGGCGGCCAGGCTGAAGGCGGAGGCTGAACAGATGGTGCTAGAGGCCAAGAAGAATGCCGAAGAGATAGAGAGCCAGGCCTATACCCTGGGTTACGAGCAGGGGCACAAGGATGGAGAGGAGCTTGGAAGGAAGCAGTTCCATGTGGGCCTTCAACACCTTGAAAAACTTTTTGAAAGTTTCAAAAGGCAGACAGCAACATTGTCTTCTGCCTATGAAGCCCAGATGCTACAGATATGTTTACTTGTGGCAAAGGTGATAGTTGAAAAGGAGATTGCTACGGACAGGGAATTGATATCCCGAGTTCTCGTTCAGGCCCTTAATAAGACCATAGATGGCAGTAGTGTAACTGTGCATCTCAATCCCAGAGATTTTGAAAATCTAGATGAAGATATTTTGGCCAGACTGTCTGGACCAGGAGGAAACAAAATAGAGTTCAAGGAGGATGCAAAGGTCAGTCGCGGTGGTTGCATGATAGAGACAGATTTTGGTCTTGTGGATGCTTCTGTTGAGTCCAGGTGGCTGTGTCTGGTTGAAGATGTCGGGCAGCAGCTGTTTGAGCGTACGGGTGTTGAACTGCCCAAGACCGTTAAAAAGATAGAGCCAGAAAGAGATCGATCATGACAGAACTCAGCTTGTCAGATGTCCTTGATGTGGATTTTGATGTGTATGAGAGCGCTATTCGTAGCTCTAACACCATCCGTGCCTGTGGAGTAGTCAAGGAGGTGGTAGGGATGGTGATAGAAGGTCAAGGACCTGGAGTGCCTATAGGGGGTATTTGCTCAGTAGAGGTGAAGTCTGGCAACACCATTCCTGCGGAAGTGGTTGGTTTCAAGAATAACAGGGTGCTTCTGATGCCCCTTGGGGATATGCGGGGTATAGAGCCTGGCAGCAAAATATGGGTGAGCCATGAGCAGGCAAGGGTAGGGGTGGGAGAGGCCCTGCTTGGCAGGGTGCTTGATGCCAGGGGCATTCCTCTTGATGATAAGGGGCCTATTACCTTTGACGACCATTATCCTCTTTACGCTGACCCTTTGAATCCTATGGACAGGCCAAGAATAGATACACCTGTTGACGTGGGTGTAAGGGCCATAAATGCATGTCTAACCCTGGGTAAGGGTCAGAGAATCGCAATAATGGCGGGTTCTGGTGTGGGAAAAAGCACGCTGCTTGGCATGATTGCAAGACATACAGCAGCAGATGTAAGTGTAATTGGTCTTATTGGAGAAAGGGGTAGGGAGCTAAGGGATTTTATCGAAAGGGATCTTGGTCCAGAGGGTCTGAAAAGATCTGTTGTAGTTGTTGCCACTTCGGATCAGCCTCCTCTTATCAGATTAAGAGGTGCGTATCTAGCTACTGCCCTTGCAGAATATTTCAGGGATATGGGCAAGGATGTAATCCTCATGATGGACTCGGTCACTAGGTTTGCCATGGCACACAGGGAAGTAGGGCTTTCAATCGGTGAACCTCCTACTTCCAGGGGGTACACTCCCTCAGTATTTGCTGAGCTCCCAAAGCTTCTCGAAAGGGCAGGAAGAAAGGCAGACGCCGGCAGTATCACTGGAATATATACAGTGCTTGTTGAAGGTGATGATATGAACGAGCCAATTGCAGATTCTGTCAGAAGCATAGTTGACGGACATGTGGTGCTTAGCAGGGAGCTTGCTCATCAGGGACATTATCCTGCCATTGATATACTTCAATCTATTAGCAGACTTATGAGGGATATTGCAGCCCCTGGACAGTTGGCCTCCTATCAGAAACTGGTAAAGGTGCTTTCGGTATATAGTCGGGCAGAAGATCTGGTAAATCTTGGTGCATATACCAGGGGTACCAATCCGGAGATAGACTTTGCACTTAGCAAGATAGATGATGTAAAGGCCTTTCTTTGCCAGTCAGTAGATGAGAGATCGGATCTGGAGGAATCCATTTCTAGATTGATAGGAATTTTTCAGTAACAACCTTAGGTTATGAAGTTTAGATTTAGGCTGGAGACACTACTGAGGGTAAGAAAGAGGATGGAAGAGATGGCTGAGATGGAGTTTACCACTGCCCTTAGCAGACAAAAGGCTATTGAGGAGGAACTAAAAGAGAATCTAGAGATGCTTAAGAAAGAAGAAAAAGAGCTCAAGAAACATATGGAGGAGGGAATCATGTCTTCTGATTTCAATTTAAGATGTCAGCTTATTTCTCAGATGGAGCGGAAGTGCAAGGACCTTGACAAAAGACTCAAACAGGCAAGGGTTGAACTTGCACAGGCCAAGGGTCAGCTTAATCAGCGGCATATTGACACAGAGCTGGTCTCGGGTCTGAGAGATAGGGATTTAAAGAGCTATCTAAAAGAGGTTGATGCAAAGCTCCAGAAGGAGTTGGATGATCTAGTGTCTTTAAGCCATGCAAGGCAGAGGAGCAAGACGGGATGAAAGGCAGGGCTTGGGGCCGGATATGGATCAGGATTCTTGTTCTGGCAGTAACTGCCAAGCTTGTTGTATTGGTTGGCATGATGCTGAATTTTCAGTCGGATTTTGGTCTTGAAGAGGATCAGGCCTCGGCTGCTTCAAAACAGGTCTCAACAACAGAAACCAAAAAAACACGCAGCGAAAAGGCTTGTCATCCTGAACTATTGAGTCTTCTTCGTACAAGGATGGCAGAACTTGACGAAAGAGAGGCCAAGCTCCAAAAAAAAGAACAGGATCTTTTGGTTTTGCAAAAGGACATCCAAGACAAGATAAAGCAGCTTAAAGAGCTCCAGCAAAAGCTTGAAGGACCTGTAAAAAAGAAGCGTTTTGAAGAGGAGGCACGGCTTCAACATCTTGCCGGAGTTTATAGCTCCATGGATCCTGTTAGGGCCGCGGCCCTTCTAGATAAGCTTGATGAAGGTACTGTGACCAAGCTGTTTGCCATAATGAAGAGCAAAAAGGTGGCAAAGATACTTGCCAATATGTCTCCAGAAAAGGCCGCCCGTATAAGTCAGCAGCTTTATGGTAAAGAGGCAGAGTAAAAACTGCCAATATCACCTGCGATATTTGATATTTAGTTGTAACTGCTGCGGGTTTTCCCTTGCCTTTGCATAATATTCATCTTCTCCCCTCTTTAAATGGTCATTTTCAATAAATTGTCAATGAAGGAAGATAGGGTTGTGCTTTGTTTTAATAAGTGTGCGGAGTTAGTTCGATAAACCCATTTTCTTTAAGCTCTTGAACTAGCTCAGGGGCATCCGGTTTGTCCATTTTTATCCCGATCCAGGCTTGAGAATACTGGTCGTAGAGATATTTATCTGCTCCAGTAGGAACATCTATTTCTTCACCAGTAACAGGATTGTCATATCTGTCTTCACCTCCTAAGACGTGAAACGTATCATAGAAAAGTTCCATTTCAAAATCTGTCTGTTTCTCCCAATCGTTTAATGAATTATTCAGCTCTTCCCCTTGTTTTCTTATGAGAGCTGAAATCTTTTTAAATTGGTTAAGAGTGGCCTTTGCATCACTGGCAGCATAGTGCATATGAGCTGATAGCCATCTTGGATTAACCTGCCAGCTTTCAGCCATTTTTTCAAATACACCACACCAGCGCTTGAAACTGCCTTCAGGCGTAACAGCCATGATTATGGGCGATGGACCCCAGAGATAAGAGTATCCTCCTGACAACGGTAATGTGGTATATGTCATGATTCCAAAAATATACATTGGTCTTTTCTGTCCATTCATGTCGAACAATGCCTCTGCTGTGAAGGCCTCATATTTTGCAGAGCCTCGCACGTTCATTCTTTCTATCATCTTCTTGGCTTCTCTGTTGAGTTGTTCGGATAGCTGGTTATCTGGTTTTACAGAGTTGATGCGGAGGTTGTTAAAGGTGATCTGATAGTGTTGGGCAAGATCTGCAAAAAATCGTCCATTCATAAACTCTTCAGGTCCCATAGGAGGTATGCCTCTGGCCATTCCGCCAAGTTGCACATACTGATAGAACGGATAGTAAAGGCCAATGAACATCTTTTTTTGATCCGGTGATACAGCCTGAACTATTCTAACATATCCATTTCTTCCAAAATCTGCCGTGCCTCCGTCAACATTCCAGCCTCTGGGAACTGATATAGTGAAACTGCCATCTCGCGGCTGCCACGGCTCCATTGTCACATTAAGGGTTCCAGCCTTTTGGGAGGAATCCTTTGTTTTGAGTTTTATGGAAGATAGGGCTATGGAAAGCGCCTTTAAGGTTGATAGGTCGTTTGCCTTGACATAACTTAGCATCTTTGCTGGCCTTCCTTGGGAAACGATCTGCATAAAACGAAAATTCGCCTTGTCGCTGCATATAAAGAATTTGGTATTTTCCTTTGCAAGGCTTTTTATAGGCATACATGAGTTCAGAAGTTTCTTCGTCTGTCCATTTGCATCATTTACAACCATGAGTTCACCTGACGCGTCTGCATAGCTGATTCTTACCTCATTATCTTCTGTTTCCACCTTGGCGCCTACTGGAACAGAAAGTTGCAAGATCTGATTTTCAAACACTGTCCAGTGGTGGGGAAATTTCTTGTGGTTACTGCCGTAATTTTGCTTGATGGTCTCTATATTGGCAGAGGACGTCTCTTTTTCTTTTGAGCTGTCACAGCCGTTTTTAACGAATATATCTCCCTCCCATTCTATTCTGCATGGGCTTAGGATAACTCCACTTGAATCTCCAAGATCTGGGATGTCATTAACTTGAGGATAAAAGTATATGCGTTTCCCCTTTATCTGAAATTTGCCTATCTGCATATCAAGACCGTGTTCGCCTTCTTGCACATAGATTCGATATGTTCCATTGGATAAGATAAGCGTAAGCGGACTATCATCATCTACCATTCGATACTGACCATCTATTGAGGCAAAGACATTAAAAGCCGAAAGATAAAACAATGTAAAGAGACAGGCTGCTAAAGAAAGCTTCTTGATAATTTGCATAGGCAGGCCTCCTGTGGCTAAAAGATGTTTGGAGCTTTACATTTTTCTGCTTATCTTTCTATTGTCTGGTTCAATTATAGCCCTTATACACTTGCTGATCTAGATCAGGTCGGATTTTCTGGCTAAAAAATCCCGTTTCACCCTCAACTGACCTATTTCTTTATAAGGCTTGTCCAGCCGTCACGCCTTTGACGTGACAACCTTGGTCTTAAGCTCCGAGCTGTACTTCTTGCCCTAGATAAGGCGTTATTAAGAGCAGCAAGGAAGTTTGATGTTGAAATCTATAATAAAGCCTAAAGAAAATGACAGGTCCCGGAAGGTTGAGGGTTTTATCTCGCCTCAGTGGGTATAGTGATCACCACCCGCCTGTTTTTTGCCCTGCCTGCCGGATTATCGCTTCCGTCAGGATAGGTGTTTGGAGCTATGGGCTTGGACTCTCCCCAGCCCTTGGTCACGATTTGATCTTGAGGGATTCCCTGATGTTTTATGAGCCATTTCTTTACCGCCAGCGCACGGCGCTCTGAAAGTTTCTGATTGTACTCATCGCTGCCCTTGGCATCAGTATGTCCCTCTATTTTAACGCTGCCACTTGCCTTTTTCTTGATAATCAGGCCTAGTTCAGCCAGCTTTGCTGCAGCCTTAGGAGATATATCTGCCTTGCCGAATTCAAAGAGTACATCACTTTCAAGAGTTATCACGATGGCAGACTTGGTGGTCTCTGCATTCAGGTCCGTCAAGGCCTTTTCCACATCCAGAGAGGTGGAGTGTACAGCACTCGGGATTCCCACAATGGGAATGCCTTGGTCAGGAATAATCGGCGTTGACAGATCTTTCTCTCGGGCTGAGGCCAGGGCCTCCTCCGCCTTGGACTGTGCCTGTTGTGAGTCGAACTGCCATTCCTGATTCATGTCTTTGGTCTCTCCAGCCTCTATAAGTGTGCTCGGGATGAGCATGAATGCGGCCAGCAGAATCTGGAACAGCAGTTTCATACTCATTTTTCAAGCTCCACGTCGAAAGGGGATACTTCCGGTATCTGAAACTCGATCTCAGTAACACCTTCGGGCGGGGCCGGGAATTTGAACCAAAGCACTTTGATGGGATGGTGATAGCTGAGTCGGAGGGCCGGTATTTGTCCTTCCTTGAGGTGTTTTTTCAACTGCCGCTGCCCTATCGGCTCAGCAATATAGTCTCCTACTACAGGTGAGGCTAGCCAGTTTCCTTCCTTGTCTTTAAGTACCTTGTATTTCTTTCCGTCCGCCACATAAAAGACGTCTTGCACCTTAAATTTGATGTTAATATTTCTGAGCTGAATTTCAGGCACTGCCGTTACATCTTTCAGCTCCTGTTTTTTTTCTATGCTCATGGCCTCCCACGGGTGGATGTAGCGTACAGCAAGAGTAAGAACCCCATTTTTGATCTTTGCCTTCACCAGCTGAACAGTAGAGCCTCCCGGGCCGAACTGTTCATCCAGTATTTTGCCGCAGCTGCCCGTATTGGTAATGAGCAAGGTGAGAGCCGCAGTTAAGATAAGGGGCAGTAATAAGTTTTTTCCCATATTTTCCTCCGCTTAAATAGTTGGACTCGGATTGCTTAAAAGAGAGGTTAGCATGGATGGATGTAGTGCGAAAGGGGTGATGGGAAATTGCTTTTTAGCGATTGGGACAGGAAGCTAGCTAAAAAGTTACGATTCTACCCGTCTTTTTAGAAACGGGATACAATATCTCTTTTCTAAGTCTCTCCCCGAACGGGATCATTATCTTGGCATGACAGGAGGGATAAAACAGCGGCTTCGACATGAAAAGGCTGAGAAGATGCCAAAATGGGGAATCGTGCGGTCTGCAAGGACGGTAAGCCGTTTCCAAACTCGAACACAGCATTCTGGCCATTTCCAACACGGAGACAGCCAGCACGATATATACCATTTATTATTCCATTTATGATCCTCCTCCAGTCCAGCAACTGTTTTTAAGGCCGTGGACTGTTTGATAAAAGATAGAAAGGAGCTGCTGTTCTTCTACGATATTTCTTTTAATTTGATTTTAATGTGGTTGACTATTTTAGAAATTGGATTATCTAACCGAGAATTATTGTAAATATATTAGTGAGCTTATGTATTATTTCACTTTCTAATTTGTTATTTTGTTAATTTGCTTATGTCAAAAGCTAGACTGATGCATATGTTCTTTAATCTAGTTACATCCTTTACGGTTGTTGCATTTGTAATTTTTTGCATATGCACAAGCTGCAAGGCAGATGTGCTGGACTCCTCTGTTCATAAAGGGTTTGGATGTGCCGTGTGCCATAAAAATAATAATGCACGAGGCGCAGAGTCAGCAGCCTGTAGTAAATGTCATGAGCGTGAGTCAGAAGCTTACAATAAGAGCATTCATGCGCATATGGACAAAAAAAATGTGCCTAATGCATCGTGTGCAGACTGCCACGGTTTCCATGAAATTTTGCCCGTTTCTGATCCCAAGTCCAAGGTGTCGGCCTCAAGAATTATTGAGACCTGCGGCAGATGTCACCAAGATGAAAAAAAAGAATACATTTCAAGCCTACACTGGGAGATATACCAAGATGACCCTGATTCTGCTCCAGCATGTACTGCCTGCCATGGAGCCCACGAGATAGGTAATGTTAATGAGAAAAGGTTTGTAATAACAGCTACCAGCACGTGTGCATCTTGTCATCAGGAGGCCTATGAAACCTACAAGGATACGCTTCATGGTCAGGTTGTAGCACTTGCAGGAGGGTACGGTGCCGCTTGCTGGGACTGTCATCAATCACACAAAGTACTGGAGGACTCTGATCCTGATTCGCCCGTTTCAGATAAAAGAAAGCCAGCGACTTGCAAGAGATGTCATGGTTCGATAGGCCCATCTTTCATGTCCTATTGGCCCCATGCCAATATCCGCGACAGGGAAAACTATCCTGTCTTGTATTATGCCTATCTTATGATGAAACTTTTGTTTCTGATGGTAATGATTACAGCATCTATTCATACCCTGGCATGGGTAAGGGGCTTTCCAAAAATAGTAAAGGCCAGAATCGAAAGGCCCAAGGGTAGGCGTTACGTGTACTATTTACGTTTTAGAGCGTGGCACAGGCTTACCCATTTTATACTCTTTATAAGTGTCATAGGTCTTGCCGTTTCTGGAATTCCGCTTCGCTATCCTGACACACGGTGGGCTGTCAGGATTGTCGAGATAGTGGGAGGCTATAGGAACCTGGATATATTGCATAAATGCATGGCCGCCCTTTTGTTTTTAGCAGTAGTGCTTCATGGCTACTATTTAATATCTCTTATCAGGCAAAAAGGACTTAGAGGCTTTCTTAAGTTTCTGCTTTCTCCTGATTCTTTGTTTCCTAAAATCGATGATTTCAAAGAGGCCTGGGCAGAGTTTCAGTGTTTTCTAAAAGGAACATTGGAGCCAGAGAGGGACAGATGGAGTTACTGGGAAAAGTTTGATTACTGGGCAGTCTTCTGGGGAATGATTGTTATAGGAGGTTCAGGCCTCATGCTTGCGTTCCCTAGGATTACAACCCGTTTTTTCCCTGGATGGGTTTTAAATGTGGCCTTGATTTTTCATTCAGAAGAAGCACTTTTGGCCATATTTTTTCTGTTCATTTTCCACTTTTTTCACGCACATCTAAGACCGATGAAATTCCCTATAGATGAAAGTATATTTACAGGCAGGATCTGTGAGGAAGACTATTTCAACGAGAGACAGTTAGAGGTTGCCAGAAGAACCCCAGAGGAGCTTGCAAGGTTAAGGGTGGAGCCTCCCAGTCTATTTTTTAGGCTTGCAGTCTATTTAGTAAGCTTTATTGCAGTAGATATAGGACTTGCCCTGATTGCTTGTATTCTCTACACAGCATGGAAAACAGGTCGGTTGCTACCTTAAAAGTTTCCTGAATTCAGGTAACAAAGGGATTTTTTGATTTTAAAATTCTGTTTTCACCTCTCTATTCTCTATTAAAAGTT
>Ga0256835_1000606_pt1 | contig 25345 bp, 18 predicted proteins | sample PIR30metaG_FD_185972 | JGI IMG/M metagenome (GOLD analysis project Ga0256835, IMG submission 185972) | Hydrothermal vent microbial communities from East Pacific Rise, Pacific Ocean - PIR-30 | ecosystem: Environmental > Aquatic > Marine > Hydrothermal vents | place: Pacific Ocean: East Pacific...
AGAAGCAAGAAAAAAAAGTTTTCTTTATGAAATCGGGAAAAGATATTTTAAAAAAGTAGAACTTTTGCTTTTACCTCTCATTGATAAACTACCTGAGAAGATAGATTCTTTTCTTTACTCTTTTGATGAGATTATTGTTGCAACTTATTCAAGATATTCGGAAGCGGAAAAAATTCAGGGGAAGGCCGTAAGGGAAATTTTGGAAAAAAGAAAGGATGCCATTATTGTTTCCACAGGAAATCCTTATGATATCAGACAATTCCCTGATGCAGACGAGTACATCTGTACTTTTGGTTTCAGAAAAGTTCAGCTTGAAGCTTTATTTGAAACTCTTTTATCAATTTAGGCTATTAATTATCAGGGGTGAGATTTATGGTATAATTAATAGAGGTTTTGATGAATAATCTTAGAGTAAGTTCTTCAGGTATTAGAGGCCTTGTGCCTGATGGGTTAAATGTTAACATAGCTTCAGACTTTGCCTCAGCATTTTCCACTTATATAGGAGAAGGGAAAAGGATTGGTGTGGCAATAGATGGGAGAAAGTCGGGGTTTCTCCTTTCTGATGCTGTTATCTCATCTCTTTCAGCTACAGGCTCAAATGTTGTGTTTTATAAAATTTTGCCAACACCGATTTTGCAATATTTGATAAAAAACAGAAAAGTTGATGCTGGAGTATCTATAACAGGAGGGCATAATCCTTTTAATTGGAATGCACTTTTGCTTTTAGATGAAGCAGGTTTTTATCTGAATAGTATTGAATCCAATGAGGTCTTTAATATTTATCACTCAAAAGAATTTAATAAGGTCGGGTGGCAAAGGCTTGGAAAGATTGAGTATGAAAATATTGATTTAAAAGACTATATAAAAAGAATATCCGAACTTGTTAATGTTGACATTATAAGAAAAAGAAAATTTAAAATAGTTTTTGATTTGTCCAACGGAGCTGTATCTTCTGTTATTAATGATATTACAGAATACTTTGGCATTGAACCAATATTTTTAAATGATAAAACAGAAGGTTATTTTGCTCACAATCCTGAGCCAAACCCTGAAACATCTTCTCAGGTTTCATCTATATTGAAGAATTTTTCATTTGACGGAGGTTTTATTTTTAATAGTGATGGAAGCAGAGTCTCTATTGTGGATGAAAAAGGGGGGGCATTTTCTGAGGAATATACTCTCCCAATTGTCTCCAAGGCTTATCTTTTAAAGAAGAAAACTCCGATTGTTACCACTGTTTCAACATCAAAGATGATTGACTTTGTAGCCAGAGGGTACGGAGTTTCTGTTTTCAGAACAAAGGTCGGCCAATCACAGGTTATACATACAATGGAAGCAAGAGAATCATTCATCGGGGGAGAGGGAAGCGGTAGTGTTTGTGTGAGAGATTTTTCCAATGGCTATGATTCTATTTTTAGCTTTCTTTTGATTTTGGAATACATGACAAAAAAGGATTTATCTTTATCGGGAATAAGAAAGGAGTTTCCTGAGTTCTTTTTACTTAAATATAAAGTTCCGGTTTCACCGGGTAAAATGTATGGTGCTGTGAATCATTTGAAAGAAATCTTTAGAAAGGAAAAAATTGATCTTACCGATGGTATTTTGGTGGAGAGGAAAACCGGATGGTTTAATATAAGGGTTTCTACGACTGAGTTTATCTTGAGGATTATAATAGAAGCTGAGGATAAAGAAAAAGCTTTTAAAATTAAAGATGAATTGGATGAAAGACTTTGGGGGGTTTTATGAAAAGTATATCGGATCTTAAAATAAGTATATCAGGAATAAGAGGGATTGTGGGAAAAAGTTTTACTCCCCGTCTCATTCTTGATTTCACTCAGGCATTTTCAACTTATGTAGGAAAGGGAAAGATTGCAGTTGCTTCGGATTCAAGACCAACGAGAGATATGGTAAAGCATGCTGTTTTTTCAGGATTAATTGCTACGGGGAATACTCCCGTTGACTTAGGGATTCTTCCCATTCCATCATTTCAGGTATATGTTAAGTACAGCAGAGCAAACGGAGGAATAGATATTACCGCAAGCCATAATCCTGTTGAGTGGAATGCCCTTAAATTGGTTTTAAAAGGCGGAAGATTTCCTTTTTCTTTTGAAGCCGAAGAAATAATAGATATATATCAACAGGGGGAATTCAGGAAAGAAAACACTTTTCCGAAAAAGGTTTATGAAGAGGATGCATTTGAATATCATAGAAAAAGATTACTCTCTTTTGCTGATTTGGATGCTATAAAGGAGAAAAAGATTAAAGTTGTTGTGGATTCCTGCAATGGTGCGGCTTCCCCCTATGTAGAAGAATTCTTAAAAAAGCTTGGATGTGATGTAATTGTAATTAACAATGATGTTAATTCTCCCTTTCCTCACTCCCCCGAGCCTTTACCTGAGAATCTTAAACAGCTTTCTGAGGCTGTTAAAAAGTATGGAGCTGATATAGGTTTTGCTCAGGATGCAGATGCTGACAGATTGGCTGTTGTTGATGAAAGGGGAGAACCCATCGGAGAAGAGTATACACTTGCTCTCGGGATTTTATCCTATTTGAGATACAAAAAAATATCTCCGATTGTAGTAAATCTTTCAACTTCAAGAGTTATAGAGGATATTGGAAAGGAGTTTAATGTTAAAGTCTTTCGTTCCAGAATCGGTGAAATTAATGTTGTAGAGGAGATGTTAACTTATGATTCTTTTATAGGGGGGGAAGGTAATGGTGGTATTATTGCAAAGGATGTTCACCTTTGCAGAGATAGTTTCACAGGGATGGTTTTAATTTTGGAACTTCTGGCAAAAACAGGAAAAAAGGTTTCGGAGCTTAAGTCATCTTTTAATCAGTATTTTATAAAAAAAGAAAAGGTAAAAGTTTCTTTAAGGCAAAGCCTTTTGATAATGGAAAAGCTAAAGAGAAAGTACAAAAACGAAAAATTGAATTTTAAAGATGGAATCAGAATCGAATCCGATGAATTTTGGGCCCTTATAAGACCATCCAATACAGAACCTGTGATAAGGGTTTTCATTGAAGGGAAGGATAAAAAACATGTGGAATCTCTTTTTAAAGAAATTTCCGATGAGATAAAGAGATTAAGGAGGTAATATGGAAATAATAATTTTAAAAGACTATGATTCAATGTGTAAATATGCAGCCAGGAGAATAATCTCTCTTGTAAATAGTAAACCGGATGCAGTTTTGGGACTTGCCACAGGAAGAACAATGGTGGGAGTTTACAAAGAGCTTGTGGATGCTTTTAAAAGGGGGGAAGTTGACTTTTCTCTTGTGACTACATTTAATCTTGACGAATACCTTGGAATTTTGCCGAATGATCCTGTAAGTTTCCGATATTTTATGGAGGAACACCTTTTTAAACATATAAATATACCCCGTGAAAACATCCATATTCCCTATTCTCTTGCAAATCCTCCGACAAAGGAATCGGAAGAATACGAGAGAAAGATAAAAGAAGCCGGCGGTATTGACCTTCAGCTTTTGGGAATAGGGAGAAACGGACATATCGGGTTTAATGAGCCAACTTCATCTTTCAGCTCTCGCACAAGGATAAAAACACTGACGGAAAAAACCTTAAAAGACAATTTTCCGGATGGAAATGGTCCTAAGTATGCTATAACAATGGGACTTGGAACAATAATGTCTGCAAAAGAAATAATGCTTTTAGCTTCGGGAGAATCAAAAGCCGAAGCAATAGCAAAATCAATAGAAGGACCCGTTTCAACATCAACACCTGCTTCCATTCTTCAACATCACCCGAAAGTTGCTTTTATAGTTGATGAGAAAGCAGCTTCTTTATTAAAGAACAAAGCCTATTATAATTGGGTGTGGAAAAATAAGGAGAGAGCTGAAAGCGGTCATGTTTATAAAAAAGGACTTGTTAGAGTGGAGACACCCTCTCGAATCTGTCTTTTCGGGGAACATCAGGATTACCTGAATATGCCTGTAATTGCTGCTGGTATTAATCTTACAATGGATATAACAGCTGAGAGGCTTGGTGAGAAAAAGGTTGATTTTTATCTTTCTGATTTTAATACAAGCAAAAGATTTGAACTTAATTTTCCTCTGAAATATGATGAGGAAAGAGATTATGTTAAGAGTGCTTTCAATGTTCTAAAAAGAGAGGGGGTTAATATTGATTGGGGAGTAAGGGCTTCTGTTTCCTCAACAATACCGGTAAATGCCGGAGCATCAAGCTCTTCAGCTCTGGTAGTAGGAATAATTAAATTATTGCTTGAACTTGCCAATGATAAGAGGAAAAACTCTCCGAAAGATATTGCCGAATGGGGATTTAAAGTTGAAGTTGCAGAATTTAATGAACCCGGAGGTAAAATGGATCATTATTCCTGTGCTTATGGAGGAGTGCTCTATCTTGATTTTGCAAAAGAGATTGTTGAAAAATTACCTGTGGCTTTGAGTGGCTTTGTTTTGGGGCATTCCCTTCAACCGAAAGACACAAAAGGAACATTAAGAAGAGCTAAAGAGGCTCAAATTGAGGCGATTAAAAAATTAAAAGAGATGAAGCCTGATTTTGAATTGGGCAAAAACTCCTTTGAAGAGATGGAGGATTTTGTGAAAAAACTTCCGAAAGAATTAAGAGATTACGGTGAAGCAGCTATCAAGAATAGAGAGCTTACGAAAAAAGCAAAAGAGCTTCTTTTATCTGAAAATTTCAGTGAAAAGGAACTGGGGAAACTTCTTTTTGAGCATCATTCAATTTTAAGAGATAAGCTTAAACTTTCCACAAAGGTTATTGACAAGATGCTCAGTGAAGCGATGAAAGCAGGTGCCCTGGGCGGTAAAATAAATGGTTCCGGTGGTGGAGGTACAATGTTTGTTTATGCTCCCGGAAGAGAAGAATGGGTAAAAGAGGCTTTTGAAAAAATGGGTAAACCTGCCTATATTTTAAAAATAGGGGAAGGCACCAGAGCTTTCTATTATTAAAGCTCAAAAAGAGCAATGGTTTCAAAATAGGGAGTATGAGGAAACAAGTCTAAGAGAGAAAGTTTTTTTAAAGAGTAATTGTTTTCGGATAATATTTTTGAATCTTTTGAAAATCCTCTTTGAGAGCAGGAAATATAAATTATCTTTTTGTATCCCTTTTTTACAATTCTTTTCATTGTTCTCTCATCAACTCCTGAACGGGGAGGATCAAGTAATATTAAATCTGCCGGAGGGAAAGAAAAATTTGAACTTACAATTCTGTAAGCTTTTATATCCGGAAAATTTTCTTTTAAAAGTTTGAATGAAAATTTGTTTGATTCAACCGCATAAATTTTTTTAAATTTATTTTTCAAAACGGGGATAAAAAAGCCTATTCCTGAATAAAGGTCAATAGCAGTATCTCCTTGTTCAATATATGAATCAACTGTTTCCAACATCTTTTCCAATAAAAATATATTGCTCTGAAAAAATGAAACAGGAGAAACCTTGTATTTAAAGTCTTTTACCTTTATCTCCGAAATTGAATCTTCTTCTTTCCCTTTGTAAGAAAAAGTCGTCTTTTCAAAAAAATCATAAGGGAAGTTTGAAAGAGGATTTTCCGAAAGGTATGCATAAAGGTGCTCTTCCGTAAGATTGTAAAAAAGATCTACCTGGTGAATAAATGGCATTTTATCTGATTCATTCCATTTTCTTATAAAATTATTTATTCTTTTATGATAGAGAAGGCACTCCTCTATTTTTATAACCGATGTTTTCCCCTTTTCAATAAAGCCTATCTTACCATCCTCTCTTCCCTTAAGCTTTGCTCTAAGCCTATAATTGAAAGGAGGAGATGATATAATATTAATGTCTTTTTCGGAAAAATTGAAAAAGCTATCAATATTTTTTTTAAGAATTTCCTTTTTGTATTTCAGCTGATGCTTATAATTAATGTGTAAAAGATTACAGCCTCCACAGGAATTATATATAGGGCATTTAACCTCAACTCTGTGCTTCGAAGGGGATATTACTTGTAAAATTTCTCCCCAGAGTTTCCCTTTACTTTCCTCTTTGATTCTAAATTCAATCTCCTCCCCTTCTATTGCATAATGAATATTTATTGAACCGGCCGGGGAGTTTAAAACTCCCCAGCCTTTATCTGTGAGCTTTTCAATCTTTCCTTTTAAAGTTTCTCCTATTTTCAATTATTCTTTATAATTAATTTTGTTTACTACAGAATAAACCAAAGGAATGACAAACAATGTTAAAAATGTGGCAACAGTAAGTCCTCCCACTATTGAAAGCCCTAAGGGTATTCTCATAGAGGCTCCCTCTGATCTTGTAAAAACCATGGGAAGCATTCCGAAAATTGTTGATGTTGCAGTGATAAGGACAGGTCTTAATCTTGTGGATGCTCCTTTTATAACGGCTTCAAAAGAATCCATACCAGCTCTTCTTAATTGATTTATATAATCTATCATAACAATTCCATTGTTAACTGCAATTCCGGCAAGTATTATAATTCCCATAAAAACTATTATATTCAAAGTGGCTCCTGCTATGAGAAGTGCGAAAAGAACTCCTATAATTGCAAGGGGGACAGTGAACATAATAACAAAGGGATGCAGTAGATTTTCAAACTGTGATGCCATAATCATATAAACAAGAAGAACAGCTATGAGAAATGCATAAAATAAATCTTTAAATCCTGATTTCATATCCTCATACTGTCCTCCATATTCAATGAAATATCCCTGAGGTAAGTTTTTTTCAAGTCCTGAAAGGGAAGTTTTTAGTTCCTCTATCGTTGTTCCCAGATCTCTTCCCATTATATTTGCGAGAACTGATATTTTTCTTACCTGATTTTCTCTCTCAATTTTCAATGGGCCACTTCCATAACTTATTTGAGCAACATCTTTTAAGAACACTGTTTTATCCTGCTTTGTTATTATCGGCAATCTTTCTATTTGATTTATGTATTTTCTATCAGAATTTTTCATAATGACCCTTATGTCATATTCTTCTCCTTTCTCTTTATACCTTGTGTAGACCTTTCCGAGAGTGTAAGTATGAACTGTTGAAGCTATCTCATAGACGGTAAGTCCGACTTTGTAAGCTCTTTCCCTATCTATTTTAATGTGAACTTCTTTTCTTCCGGAAGAGTATGAGCTGTGAATATCAACAAAACCTTTTATTTTTCTCATATTCTCTTCAACATTGTCTGAAATCCTTTTAAGCATATCAAGATCCTTCCCATAGATTTTGACATCAACAGGATACATTGAACCTCCCATCATTGCCTGCCCGAGATCAACTGCCTCTAATTTTTCACCTTTATATTTTGGTAAAATCTTTTTTACCTGCTCCACTATTTCCAGACCAGTATACTTTCTTTCAAGCTTTGGTACAAGTCTTATCCAGAATACAGCTTCATGTGGTCCCTGAGGATTAAAAGCTTCTCCAGCCCCTCCCTGCTCATTCTTTTCATCGAGTCCGACAATTGTGGTAACAGAGACAACATCTTTTCTTTCGGAGAATTTTTTCTCTATTTCTTTGGCAATCTTATCAGTTGTATCAAGAGCTGTTCCTACGGGTAACTTTAATTTTAAAAGAACTATTGGTCTGTCAGTGGCAGGCATAAACTCCTTCCCTATGAACTTTAATATACCGAAAGAGAGTACAAAAATAATCAAAACCCCTATAAGAACCTTTCTTCTGTTTTTAAAAGCTGTTTTAAGGAGTTTTATATATGTTCTTTTATATTTTTCAAATGATTTTTCCTTTGCTGTTTTTGAGTAAATTTCTTCCTTTGTCATACCTTTGAAAAACACTGATGTAAGCATGGGAACTATCGTAAGAGCAACAAAGAGTGATGATAAAAGTGCAAAACTTACAGATAAAGCAAGTGATTGGGAAAGTTTTCCGACCACGCCTGATGCAAAAATCATAGGGAAAAACACCCCGACCGTAGTAAAAGTTGAGGCTGTAATTGCCATTGCCACCTCTTCTGTCCCTTTGGCTGAGGCATAATCAGCATCTTCTCCCTCTTCAAGATGACGGAATACATTTTCTATAACAACAATTGAATTATCAACTAACATTCCTATCCCTAATCCGAGCCCCATTAGGGTAATGAGATTTAATGTGTATCCTGCAACATAAAAGGAGATAAATGTTGCAATTATTGAAAGTGGTATGGATATAATAATTGTAATTGTGGGTCTCCAGTTTGAAAGAAAAACGAAAATTAAGATTACAACTAAAATACCTCCCATTATTACATTTGAACTTGTACCTTTTGCAATTGTCATAACGGATTCACCCTGATCCATTGATTTGTAAAGTTTTATGTCTTTGGGTAATTTTTTCTGTATCTTTTTTATCTCTTTCTTAACCTTTTTGGCAACTATTGCTGTGTTGGCTCCTGAGCTTTTTGTAACAATTAAAAACACTCCCTTTCTTCCATTCACTCTGCTGTATGTTCTTGTATCCTTTTTACCGTCAACAACTTCTGCTACCTCGGAAAGTCTTATGATTTTACCTGTCCTCGTATAGCCAACAGGAATCTTTTTAATTGTATCAAGACTTGTAAATTCCCCGACTGTTCTTAAAATGTACTCATCATGACCTTTAATTATATATCCAGCAGGCTGATTAAGGTTTTCGGCTCTTAGAATCTGTAATATCCTGTCAGGGGATATTTTTAAAGCAGTAATTTTTTCCCTGTGAAGCTGTATTTGAATCTCTCTCTCTTCTGGGCTCATCACCAAGCAGGATGCAACGCCCTCTATTCTCTCTATTCTTTCAGCTATTTCATCCTCTACATATGTTTTAAGCTCTGAGATTTTTCTATCTCCCACGACTCCATACATCAAAACAGGAAATTGTGATATATCAAATTTTAAGACAACTGGCTTTGACACACCTTCAGGTAAAAATTTTTCATAAAGCCCAATTGTCTCTCTTATATCCTGAGCTGCAAAATCAAGATTTGTCCCCCATTCAAATTCGACATTAATAATTGAGATTCCCTCTTTTGAAGTTGATTTTATGTCTTTAACATTAGAAACAGTGCTTATCCACTGCTCTATAGGTTTTGTTACCATCTCTTCTATGTCTTCGGAAGAAGCTCCCGAGTAAGGAGTTACGATTGAAACAGTAGGGAATTCTATATCCGGCATCAAATCCACACCCAACTTTGTATATGAGATATAGCCCACCAAGACAATTATTAAAGTGAGCATTGTAATTGTAACTTTCTTTTTTACAGAGAAAGACGGAAGGCTCATTTTGTCTCCTCCTTAACCTTTGCTTTATCAAAAAGCCCGAAATTACCCTTTACTACAACGAATTCTCCTTCTTTGACACCTGATAGGATTTCGGTTAACTCAGGATTTGAAAGCCCTGTTTTAACTTTTCTTTCTCTCACAATATCACCGGTTTTCACAAAAACCTTTCCATTCTCAAGGATAGCTTTTGTGGGTATTATCAGGGCATTTTCTTTCCAATTATAGTGAATCCTTACTTTTACTATATTACCGGGTAGGATTTTCCCTCCCTTATTTTCAGCTATTATTTTAACAGCAACAGAGCTTGACATTGGATCAGATTTTTCATTTACTGCAAAAACCTTTCCTTCCAATACTGTTTTATCTGATATTATCTCGGCTTTTTCTCCTTTTTTTATTAAATGGACATCAGAGTGTGGGATATTAAGATTTACATAAATTTTTGAAAAATCTTCTAAAACATAGACTCCCGTACCCTGAGAAAATCCTCCCATTGAAGGATTGATAAAATCTCCCTCTTCTTTGAATTTTCCTGTGATAATTCCTGAAAAAGGGGCTCTGATTTTTGTACTATTGTATTGAAATTTTGCCATTTCAAAAGCAGCTTTTGCCCTTTCAAGATTGCTCTTGGCAAGCTTGTAGCCTGATACTGCCTGCTCATATTGAGCTTTTGAAACTCCATTCTTTTTATAGACCGCTGATATTCTTTCCATATTCTTTTTTGCATCTTCAAAAGAAATTTGTGCTGCTTCAAGTCCTGCCTTTGCCTGCTCGTATTGAGCTTTGAAAACAGTATCTTCAAGTTCGAAGATTAACTCTCCTTTTTTAACTTTATCTCCGATATCTCTATACATCTTTTTGATTCTTCCGGCTATCTCAGGGAGAATATTTGTTTTTTTGAATGATTCCACTGTTCCCGCATATTCTATATACTCGCTTATTTTCCCGATTTTTGCCGGAACTGTTGAAACTGTAAAAGCTACTATCTCTCCTGTATTTGTTTTTTTAATCTCCTTCCTCTTGCAGCTTACCATAAAGGCTATCCCTGCTATAACTAAGAGAATAATAAATGTTCTTTTTCTCATCTTTTCCTCCTTAAAACTTAATAATTGTATCTGAAATAAAAGTTTCTATTGTAAAAATATTTGTATAGAGCTCAAAAATTGATTGATAGTAGTTAAGCTCTGCAGATAAGTTTTGATTTTCAATGAGTTCCAGGTCAGTATATGAAATTAACCCTTCTTTATAGCTTGTTTTTGCAATTTCAAGCTCCTCCTTTGTATTTTCAAAATTATCTCTGGCTATTTTGATTTTTTCAAGTAAATAATTATTCTTTTTTATAAGATTCATAAGGTTGGCTTTCATATTTTTCTCATATGCTGCCACTTTGATTTCTGTTTCTTCTTTTTGTGCCTTTGCCATAGTAAGATTAAATTTTTTTGAAAATCCTTTGAATATTGAAAATGAGAGGGTAAGATTTATTGAATAATAATTGTCCCAGTCTGATAAATTTGAAAAAGAGTCTCCTCTGAAATTATACTGACCTCCGATTGCAAGAGTCGGGAGGAATTTGGAATAAGCAAGTTTTAGGTTATAGCTTGAAACTTTTTTTTGCTGAACAAGGGATTTTAGAATGGGGTTATTTGTCTCCATCTGTTTTTTTAGAAGCTCGGGATTGAGTTTTGCGGGATATTCCTTTATTTGACCTATTATTTCCACATTATCTTTAAGAGAAATCCCTATGATATTTTTCAGATTGTTCTTTGCTTCAAAAAGTTTTGAATCTATCTCTTTGAGTTTCGCATCCATCTCTCTTACTTTATTCTTTGCTCTTAAAAGATCTAATTTTTTAACCAGGCCCTGAGAGTACATGACTGCTATCTTTTCCTTGGTATCCTTGGCAAATTTAAGTCCATTCAAAACAATCTCTTTTGATTTTTTTAATAGGATTATTGAATAAAAAACTGTTTTTGTTTTTGCTCTTATTTCATTCTTTTTTGCCTGAAGAAGGCTTTCCTGAGCCTTTTCAAGAGCTGTTGCAAGCTTTGAATTGAAAAATATGGCACCTCCTGTGAAAAGTGGTTGTGCAAACTGGAGTGTCATCTGATAATTTCTTGTAAAATCCATCTCTATCTTTCGCGGAGGTTGGCCGGGAATGAAGGAAGGCATTATTATTGTCATAACCTTTTCCTTCATAACTCTGTAGCCTGAAAGATCAATTGAAGGAAAGTATGCTGAATAGGACATATTCATCCTTGATTTCGCCTGTTCTACTTTTTGTACCTCCTGTAAAATTTCGGGATTATGTTCAATTGCCATTTTTTCAGCCTGTTTTAAGGTAAGTTTATAGGTTTTTGCATGTAAAAAGCTGGCAATACTGAATATTAAAAAGAACAAAAGTGTTTTTTTACTCATTTTACCTCCTCAAATAAATATAGGTTTATTGGGATTTTAAGAGAAAATAATTCTCGCCACCGGAAAATTTCCACTAATGCTTCAGGTCTTTGCTTTGACATTTTATCTCCTTTTTATCCCGTTTATTATTACTTCCACTATATTTTCAGCTACTTTTTCAGTATCTTTTATTTTCAAATCCAGAAAGATTATTTCAAAACTAATCTCTTTCATAATTCCCAGATAAGAAATTGCAAGAAACTCAGGATCAAGATCTTTTCTTAATGTTCCATTATTTTGCCCCTCTTTAATAAGGTTTATTAAGAATTCCTTTCTCTTGGCTCTGTTTCTGAATATTGTCTGAAAATGGAGCTTTTTATCTTCACTACTTTTGAAGAATGAGCCTGTTTCAAAAAGTGCTATTCTCATGATTTGCTTGTGTTTTAAAAGAAATTCAATTGTTTTTAGGATTATTAACTTCATATTCTTAAAAACGCCATCTTCAGGATTTAAAGAGGATAAAATTTTCCTGTCAATTTCATCATTTATACTTATCAATACCTGATAAAACAACTCCTCTTTGCTTGAAAAGTATTTGTAAAGGGTGGGTTTTGAAATGTCCGAAGCTTCCGCAATTTCATCCATAGTGGCATTTTTAAAACCTTTTTCTTTGAATATTTCCTTTGCCTTTTCAATGATAAATTTTTTAATTGCCTCTTTCATTTTAACCTCAAGTTAAAATATTTAACTAACGGTTAATTATATTTACCTTGAGTTAAAATGTCAAGCCCTTTTGAAAATGTCAAGTCTCACCCCCCCGAGCTCTGAGTTAATTTTGTTGATTTGCCTTTTGTATATGTTTTTTTTACGAAATTAAATAATTATAATAATTAATACAAAGTTACCCGTAGCTATTGGAGCGAAGCATAAATCCATTTTGACTTTTCTGACAGTATCTACAATAAATTAAGGGTGAATTACAAATGAATGGAGAAAATCATTTTATTATAAAATTAGTAAGGTTGTTTTTAGAACAAGACAAAACTTCAGGTTTGATGGCTGTGGAAAGTAGCTATTTGATACGATCCCACGGACAACGGACAAAATCAAAAGCGTTTATATCCCCTCTGCTCTTTTCGGGAGAGTATTTGAGACACCAGAACTCAACTTTTACTTTTACATGATCTCTTTTGGAAGGTGAGGGGTTTGTATCTGCTCTTAAAGTGGTCATCCAGAGCTTACTCGGATGCAATTTTAAAGTGTGGTCAAGGGGATTTCCTGAAAATGCCACTCCCCATCCATAATAAACCGACTTTGCATTCCAATCAAAGTGAGCTTGTCCGCAATTTCCATAGACATGCTCGATGGGTTTTTCAGGAAAGCTGAAATATATGGTAGCCTTTTTGTCCGTTATCTCCCCCATGATCTGAACTTTAAATTTTTTACCTTCCGCTTTTGGATGACATTCCGTGAATTTACCGGGACTCACTTGTAATTCTTCATAAAAATGGGCTCCCATAAAAGCACCGGGATTGAGATTATACTTGTTAATCACTTTTTCATTATCTGTGACTACCCAGCGATTTTTCCCGTCCGGTACCACGAGCACATAGTTAATTGAGACGACTTTAGCATGAATTTTCCACCAATATTTGCTTCCCGGACAGCTTGCTTTTAACCATGGCTTTATACCACAATTCCCCCATCCTACATCCCTATCAAAAGTAACAGTTACTCTGAGCATAGCACGCTGCAAAGGCTGACCGTTTGATGCTATTATTTTTGAAATATCTTTTGCTTCAATGAACTTATTTTTTGATTTGATATTGTTTGTTGTGTTTGAGGAAGAGAATGGTAAATTAAAAATTTGTGTTTTAACAAAATCATAAAAAGAGAGGTCTTTAAAATCAAGGCTGTTTTCTGCTTTTGCATTAATTGAAAACAAAAATAAAAAGATAAAGAGAAACAGAAACATTTTTTTTGCTTTTTTCAACATTTCCTGCCTCCTTAAATTAAAAAACTCTTAAAATCATTATTTTTTATTTTAATAAAAGATACAATTATTTACAATATCCCCCCAAAGACTCGAGTAACAAAAAGCCATTTAAAAGCCGAACAGCCGAGCAGCTGAGCAGCTACAGTGTGTCTGTCTTGCCCTAAAATAACTATATTTTTACAATCTTTCCAGCTTTACAGTAAAGTGTCTCATGATTGGAGCTTCCTCTATTATTTTAAATCCCCTCTTTATCTTATCCCTTCTTTCCAGCACATTTGCAGCTGCAACAGCCACATAGTTCATATGATTGTCAGTATATACTCTTCGCGGAATAGCAAGTCTTAAAAGTTCAAGTTTTGGATATCTTTCCTCTCTGGTTATAGGATCTCTATCCGCTAAAATAGTTCCGATTTCAACTCCTCTTACTCCACCTTCTATGTAAAGCTCAACTCCCAAAAGCTGAGCCGGATACTCACTCTGGGGGATGTGGGGAAAAAATCTCTTTGCATCCAAAAACACTGCATGGCCTCCGACAGGCTTGAGAATGGGTACTCCGTACTCCTTTAATTTTTCTCCGAGATATTCAACCTGTCTTATTCTTGCTTCAAGATAATCAAACTCCGTGCCTTCGTAAAGTCCCCTTGCAAGGGCAGCCATATCCCTTCCGTTCATCCCTCCGTATGTTACAAATCCTTCAAACATTATATTAAACACACTTGCTTTTCTGAAAAGCTCGGGATCGCGCATTGCTATAAAGCCCCCCATGTTCACTATTGCATCCTTTTTACTGCTCATTGTCATACCGTCCGCATAAGAAAAAATCTCTCTGACTATCTCCCTTATGCTTTTGTTTTCATAGGCTTTTTCTCTCTTTTTTATAAAATAAGCATTTTCAGCAAACCTTGCCCCATCTATGAAAAGTTTTACTCCGTATTTTTTACAAAGCTCTGATACTGCTTTTATATTTTCAAGGGAAACAGGCTGTCCCCCACCTGTATTATTGGTTATTGTGATTATTACAAATGGAATTTTTTCTATCGGGTTTTCCTTAAAAACCTTCTCAAGCTTTTTTAAATCAACATTTCCCTTAAAGGGATAATCGGAGTCAGGGTCAAACCCTTCGTCAATAGTGCAGTCAACCGCTCTGCCCTTTCTGAACTCAATATGTCCTTTGGTTGTGTCAAAGTGAGAGTTTCCCGGGATTATGTCTCCTTCCTTAACCAAAACGGAAAATAGAACATTCTCGGCAGCTCTTCCCTGATGGGTGGGGAGAAAATAATCAAATCCTAAAACATCTTTTATCGCTTCCTTTAATTTATAATAAGAGCGAGAGCCAGCATAACTTTCATCTCCTTTCATAAGCTCACTCCACTGGTGATCACTCATTGCACCTGTTCCTGAATCCGTAAGAAGATCTATGAACACCATATTACTTTTCAGATTAAAAAGATTATAATAATTTTCTTTTATATACCTTTCTCTCTCCTCTTTTGTGGTCCTTTTAATATTTTCCACCATTTTAATTTTAAATGGCTCTGCAAATGGTAATTTCATAATAACCTCCTATGGAAACTTAGGAGTAATTATATATGAGTTTTTCCTTTTGAAAAAGTCCCGCAAACCCGAACATCTGAGCAGCCGTTTTAGCTTTAAGGTAGCTTTTTTATGGTAAGATGGGATTTTTTGTTCAACTGATGGTTATTCAGCCGCTTTTCAGAAGCTTTGCTCTTAATAAGTTTTTTAATTCAAAGTATTTTTATAAATAAAAAAATATAGTATATTTTCATATGAAAAACAGTAGAAAAATTATCGGATTTTATGTTGTTTTATCTTTTTTCCTTGTGTTTTTTATGCCTGAGAATAAAAATTTTAAAAAAGCTTTCAGAACCGATAATATCATGCTTTTGAAGTTTGGAGGAGTTAGAGCTTCCGAGTACGGTATATCCCCTTTTCCCTCCGCAGAAGAGTGGACAAGGTATGCTGTTAAAATGAGCCAGAAGTTTGAAAATTTTGAGCCTGCAATTATCTGGATTTTGGGTGTTACTTGGGATGATGGAACCTGTGAGCTTAGCTTTCCTTCGGATGGAAAAGAGTATCCTTACATAGAGTTTTCAAAAAAGGATGAGAATGAGGAATACCTAAATTTTTTTGATTCAAGAGGGATTAAGGTGTTTTTACAGGTTGAGCCCGGAAATGCTGATGTTGAGACTCTCATATCATTGGTTCTTAAAAGATACGGACATCATAGCTGTGTTGTAGGCTTTGGTGTTGATGTCGAGTGGTACAAATGGAATGAGTATGATGAGGGAAAAGCTGTATCAGATGATGAGGCTTTAAAGTGGGTAAACAAAGTTTTATCATTTAACAGAAATTATGCTTTGTTTTTAAAACACTGGGAGATTGAAAAAATGCCTCCGGATTACAGAGAGAGGCTTATTTTTGTGAATGATTCCCAGGATTTGGGAGCTTTGGGACAGATGAAGATAGAGTTTCAGAATTGGGCAAACTTTTTCTCACCTTCTCCGGTTGCATTTCAGATTGGTTATGAATCTGATAAAAGTTGGTGGCAATACTATTATGATCCGGCAGGTACAATCGGAAGAGAGCTTATTAATATTATCCCGAATTTAAATGGAATATTTTGGGTTGATTTTACCTTAAAGGATGCTTTTATAAAGAGAAAGAGGGGGACAAGGTAGTTATTTGTATTGATACCGGAGAGTGTTTAATTTTTCCAAAATTAATCAGGCCAGAGCTTAAACTTATTTTAGTTTTTACTTGTAAATTCCTTCTCTTGGTTCAAAGGAAAGGAGATAAATACTATTTTCCTCTTCTTTATATTGATAAATTAATCTTCTTTGCTGGCCTTTTACAAAATATTTATAGCTTCTTAGATCTTTAAACTCTCCTTTGAGTTTTTTTCCTATGAGAGGTGTTTCCATAATTTTTAAAATAGCTTCCTTCAAAGCACTTTTTTCATTTTCTTCTTTTATCTTTTTTCTTAATCTTTTAAATTTGGGAGTTTCATAAATCCTCAATGTTGAACTCCTCAACCATACCCTCTTCAAGTTCTGCTTTTGCTTCCAAAATATCCTCTATCTCTTTTGTTGTTAATTCCGGATTTTTAAGGGCTAAAAGCCCTATTCTAAGAACATGTCTTAATGCACTTGAAAAATCTCTGGATTCTTTGTTGGCGTATATTTTTAGCTCTTTTAAAATAGACTCATCCAAATTTACTGTTTTTCTCTTCATTATTACCTCCTCATATATTATATGATAATTTCATACATCGTCAAGGTATATATTGCTTGTTTTCTTTGTTTCACATATTTACAAAGATTGATTACTTGACTTTATTTTTTTGTATTAAATGCAAATCAAAAAAAATTCTATTAAATTCCCTCATAAAGCCTCCGATTAAAAATTATGAGAGTGGATTCGGTTTCAGCGGCTTTTAGTATCTCTCTTCTTAAACAGGAGGCTGAAATAAAGGTTGATAAAATCACGATAAAGGAAAAAGAAGTTATCTTTAAAATGAATGTTAAAGTTGAGGTAAGCTTTTCATTTGTAAAAAAGATTGTCCGTGAGGATAACAAATTAGATGATGATTTGCTTGAGGTTTTAAAACAGATGGCTGTTGAACTCTCCAAACTTGCCATTAAAAAGGGAAGAAAAAGAATAAGTCTCAGATTTTTTGATCAAAAAACAGCCCTAAAAATAGCCTCTTTTGAAAAGGGAAAATTTTTAAAAGATTATATTTCATTGATGAAAATCATAGAATTAACCCATGATATTTTGTACAGAGATGATAAAAGTGTTGAGCATTATGAAATAGTGCCGAAAGTCACGGACTATTTAATAAAGCGGAAAAAGGTGGATTATGTACTTGAGAGGGGAAATCTCACCTTTAACTTTGATTTCGTAAAAAGAGCTTACTCTTCTGAAATAAGAGCTTAAAGTTTATTCCTCTTCGGATTTAATCTCCTCTTCTTCTGTTTTTTTATAATGAGAGTCAATCAGGGCAAATTCAGAACCCATTATTGAAAATTTTACAAAAAGCTGGAACATAAAGTATAAAAAGTGAAAGAACATCAGGATTAAAACCTGACCCCAGAGCTTTGCTCCCAAAAATTGTGTAATCAAATTGTAAATATAGAAAATCAAAAGGGCTAAAATTCCGTAAAACACATAAATCAATACGAACACCGGATATTTTTTCAAAGACAGAGCGGCAGAGGTGAGAAATGCCCTAAAAGATGATTTTTTCTCCTTTACTGTGATTATTCTTGTGCTATCAAGAAGAGCCATAAGGTAAATAAAAAGAATCGGTATTAAAGCCACGAAGATATAATAGATTATTGATGCTGTAGTAGGATTTTCCGTTACCGTGTTTCTGCTTTTCATATAGAGTTTTCCTAAAAGCACGAGCGTTACTATTATAAGAGGTATATTGTATATCCAGGAGAGCAAAACCTTTCTGTAATTTTTCCAGCTTTTTTCTGCTCCGGATAAATTTTCAAGATAAGATTTGACTATGAATTGAGAGTAAAAAAAGTAAAGAATAAACGCAAAAAATACAAAAGAGAGAAGCATCGGCTGAATTTCTCCGTGTTTTGAAAGATAGAGCATTAGATAGGTAAAGTTAAAATTTTTAAGGTTATCTCCCATCCCGGCTATCTTTGCCAGACCTGATAAGCCTGTGTTTAGCATAAGATAGAGTGAGAGATATACAAACATATAAAATGCAAAAAGTCTGTAAACTAAATTTCTGTTTTTTATTGATGTCCAAAACCCTTTTATTATACTTTTCATTTTAACCTCCTTATAATGGGAAAATTGAGAGCAGAGCTGACAGCATAAATGCAAAGACAGATGAGAAATGTTTTACAGGTTTACTATCCTCTTCGAGCCTGAGTGAATTGTTCAGAATATTTCTGTCTAATGCTATCTTTCCTTTTGGGTCTATTTGTACATAGGAAATACTGTTTTTCGAATAAAATTCAAATATTTTCCATCTTCCTTCACCATCCCATTTCAAATTTTTCTTTTTACCATTTTCAAAAACAACCTCTATCTCCACAGGTAAAACCCCGTTTCCATCTCTCATAACACCAATTCTATTGTAAAATTTTTTAGCTTTATTCTTTTTTATTTTTTCGGATTTTATGAACTTATCTCCGAATGTACCCGATGGTTTTCTCATTGGAACTGATCTCACCTCTTCAACACTATAATCAAGATACTTATTCTCAGTTATGAACTCTTTTATAAATTTACCCGCTTCATCTCCCATAATCTCTTTTATCGTACTAAAAAAATCCTCTGGTTTCGGATGGGTAAATTTGTATCTTTGAAAGTACTCTCTCATTGCCTTCCAGAAAAGTTTTTCTCCGTAAACATTTTTAAGGGTAAAGAGAGTCATTGCGGTTCTATGATAAGAATTAAAAGAATAGCTTGAACCATTGAAAAATTGCCAGCTAAATTTGGCTATTTTATCGTAAAATTTATTTTTGTTTACTGAGATTATTGCTGAATCATAGTCTCCCAAATGAAAAGAACCAATATTTGAAAGAGAGGTATGATAACCGAATTTTTCACTTAATCCGGCAATTTCGGAAAATGTGTTAAGCCCTTCGTCCATCCATGCATTCTCAAATTCATTATTTGCAACCATTCCATACCAGTACTGATGGCCAAACTCATGAAATGTTACCATCTCTATTGCATTGAAAAGGTATCTTGAGAGAATGTCAGAGTATCTTCCGCCTGTAATAAATGTGGGGTACTCCATTCCACCCGCTCTTTCCGCTCCCGGTGGAGGGTCAATCACGGTAATCACCGGATAGGGATACATTCCGTATCTTTTTCCGAAAAATTCAAGATCCCATTCAACAATTTTAAAATACCTGTCAATCGCCCATTTTGCATTATCGTATGTATATAATTTAATCTCTGTATTAATAGGAGGATTTGATTTTACTATTTTCTTTGTTTTTACTACAAAATAGGGAAAAGCAGACCATACAAAATCATGGACCTTTCTGCTTCTGTAAACAACTGTTTTTGTTCCGTTTGGATTTTTCCAGCTATTTTCTCTCACCCCTGCTCCGGCAACTTTATACTCAGGAGGGAGAGTTATTTCAGCATAATAATCTCCGAAATCAGCATAAAATTCAGAATGCCTGTGAAATTGATGGCAATTCCATGTACCATCCTTTTCAAGAACTCCCAATTTGGGAAACCACTGAGCAACAAGATAAAATTTTCCATTGTACCCTGTTCTTGCTATTAGTTTGGGAAGCTTTGTTTCAAATTCAATGTTTATTTCAGCAGTTTCTCCCGGTTTTATTGCAAATGGGAGTACAACCTTTAAAACAGTTCTATCCTCCGGATTATTATCGTCAGGCTGTACATAATAGAGATTCTTTATCTCTTCCCCATTTACTGTTATCTTTTTAATTTTTTCCCAGCCTGTCTCCTCTTTCTTTTTGAAATACGGCTTACTTTTCAGGTTTATAAATGCCTCTTTCATAAATGTTGTATCTTCATTTTTGAATGCATTTATGTACATGTGAAACATAAGCTCTGATACCTCTTTCTCGGAAGTATTTTTCCACCTTATAAGCTCAGTTCCTGCGACTGTCCTCTTTTCAGGGAAAAGTCTTACCTTGAAGGAATAATCAATGACTTTTTCATAGGCAATCAGAGGAACAATAAAAAAGATTAACAAAGCAAAGATAAGAAATTTATTTTTCATCTCTCCTCCTATGATTTTATAAATTTAATACGAAACCTGACGAAAAGTGTTTGAAAAAAATTTATCTTTTTACCAAACTGCCGGGGCAGAGCATATTCATTTTACAATTCGCACAAGCTTTCTTTCTGTTAAAAAAATTCGTATAAAAGCTCAACAATAAAAATAGAAAGAGAACAACTATTTTCCGGAATTCATACTTGAAAATCATTGATACAATAATAAGAATTATCGGGATTAAAGTAAGAAAACCGTAAACAATGGGAGCTATCCTCATTCCCGGTGACCCCGCAAAATCTTCCACCTTCCCTTTTTTAAAAAGAAGAGCCGATAATTTGCCCCATCCCATTGAACACCATTTCCCATAGTAAAAGCAGTTTGCGCATACTAATTTTTTAAGCAGTATAAAAGTAATAAGAAAAAACAAAAAATAAATAATGCCTGCCACAGGATTGAAAATATAGCTTGCCACAGTTCCAATTGTAATCCATAGTAATAGCAAGAGATTGTTAAGTGTAACGGAAGTCAATGGGTATGAATCAAGCCCTTTTTTAAATAATGAAGAATCCATTTTCACCTCCTCTTAATTTTTGCACAAAAAGAGCGTAAGTTCAAACTTCCCTTAAAAGCCAAAAGCCCACAGCCTCCAAGCATCCGAGCTAATCTTGATGATTTACTATTTGTATGGTGGATTTTTTTACGAAATTAAAATATCAAATAATCACTAACCAATCACCTGTAGAGCCGTAGCATGCTACGGCTCTACACCAATGACCGACAATAATGATTCAAACAACCCGTAGACCTTGGGTCTCCACATAAATCACGACTAATTAATAACAAGTCGGATAAAAAAATTTGATTTAACAAAAATTTAATTGTAAAATTTTGTTATATGAATGGTTATAGCTTTGTTTTTACTCAAGACAAAGAGAGCTTTGGAGGCTTCGGGGCTTTCAGCTTTGGGCTTTTAGAGGAGGTGTTTTATGAAAAAGAGAGGTATGGGGTGGATTCCCGATTTTCCGGATTTCAGGGATTGGACTGAGGAAAAGAGGGAGGTTAAAGAGCTTTTGAAAAAAACATCTGTTGAGAAAAAGAAGAGACTTCCTGCTGAAGTGGACCTTAGAAAATGGTGCTCTCCTGTTAAGGACCAGGGAGATCTTGGTTCCTGCACAGCTCAGGCTGCTATTTCCCTTTTGGAGTACTATGAAAAGAGAGCCTTTAATAAGTATATTGAAGGTTCAAGGAATTTTCTTTACAAGGTTACGAGAAAGCTTTTGGGATGGGAGGGCGATTCCGGAGCATTTATAAGAACTACAATAGGGGCAATGGTTTTATTCGGTGTCCCTCCTGAGGAATACTGGCCCTATGATGAAAAGAATTTTGACAAAGAGCCCACACCATTTTGCTATGCATTTGCTCAGAATTATCAGGCAATAAAGTATTACAGACTTGACACTCCCTCTCTTTCAAGGGAGACTCTTTTAAGAAGAGTAAAAAGTCATCTTGCAAGCGGTCTTGCTCTTATCTTCGGCTTCTCGGTTTATAGTTCCTACGAGCAGGCTGAGGAGGACGGAGGAAAAATTCCATTTCCCTGTGAAAAGGAAAGATCTGAAGGCGGTCATGCTTTGATGGCAGTGGGTTATTCGGATTTGATTGAAATCAAAAATGAACTCTGCGGAAAAAAGACAATAGGAGCTTTACTGATTAAAAACTCCTGGGGAACCGATTGGGGAGACAAAGGGTACGGCTGGCTTCCCTATGAGTATGTATTAAAAGGCCTTGCTGTGGACTGGTGGACAATCCTCAAAAACGAATGGGTGGACACATCAAAGTTTAAATAATTGTAATAAGTATTTTCTTTGTATATACCCGATTATTACCTTTTCACATCAATCCAGTCTGGCCATGTTTTAAGCTTTTTTGCCTCTCTGACTTCCTGTTTTAAAACCTCCACTGCTTTAAGGAGCTGGGAATCCTCTCCTTTTGCAAGCTCTCCCAATTTGTAAGGTACATAAACATCCGGAGGGCAGCCATTGTGCTCCATATTTGTAAATGTTCCGTCATTCACATACCATCCCCTGAAAGGCATTCTCACATAAGCCCCGTCTATAAGAATAACAGCTCCGGTTGATATAACGGCTCCGAAGGTCTGCTCTCCCACTAATTTCCCTCTTTTCAGTGTTCTTATTGACCAGGGGAAAATCTCTGCATTTGAATATGAATTCGGGTTTATAAGAACAACAATCGGTTTAGGCCAATTGTAAAATACCCTTCTTCCCTGAGGATAACCCTTTCCTCCGTCTCTCGGTATTGTTATCGCATGCTGTCTTGTCATAAGCATTGAAAGAAGAAGATCGGTAATCCAGCCTCCTCCATTGTTTCTCACATCTATTATAAGTCCGTCCTTTCCGTGAGCAACAGAGTAAAGCTCTTTTTCAAATTCCCTTGCATTTGAGGTTCCCATTCCTCTTATATGCACATAGGTGAGCTTTCCTCCGGAGAGCTTTTCAACAATCTTTCTTCTGTTTTCAACTATATTTTTATAAACAATGGTTTTTAACTCATAATAACTCACAGGTCTTATTATTATTTCTTTTGTCTCTTTTCCTCTCTTTACAGTAAGCAAAACCTCTTTGTTCACACTGTCTTCCATAAGTCTGTAAAAATTCGTGTGAGGTCCGATTTCAATATCATTTACCTTTAAAATAATATCTTCGGGATAAAGTTTTGAAATCTCCCTGTCAGCAGGGCTGTACTTGAATACCTTATGTATTCTCAAACCTTTTCCTTTGTAGTGCGGGCAAAATTCCACTCCTATGTAACCGGTTCTGACATCATTTTTCTTATAAGGTCCTCTTATCCCCTGATGGGAGGAGTTAAGCTCTCCCAAAAGCATTGTGAAAACATAGTTAAAATCATTTGAATTTCTTGTTTTTATTGCCCATGGTTTATAATAATCCCTATCCTTTACCCAATTTGTTCCGTGAAATTTTGAATCATAAAAATAATTGTAAAGGACTCTCCATGCCTCATTGTACTTTTGTGCGTTTTCCAGAGCTCTGTTTATTATGACCTTTGCTCTGAAAGGAATTGATTTGTATCCGCTTCCGTTTGTTCCTATTTTCGCAAATGTTCCGTTTCCCTTTTTAAAGTATATTTTCTTTCCCTTTTTACCAAAAACAATTTCGGAAGGATTGACCGCTGATTTTGTAAGCTTTTTCACATTAAGCTTTAATCCTTCCCATTTACCCAAAAAGAGATAACCTCCCTTATCATTCCTTGAAGCAAAGGCTATGGATTTGCTATCCGGTGATACTGCGATTCCGTATTCATGTCCGTAGATTGATGTTATTCTTCTTACTCTATTGTGAATATTTTCAAAATCAATTTTGACCGTAACTTTTTTATCTTTCTTATCCTTTTCTTCATTTTCAAGAGCCTTTTTTAGCTCATACTCATTCATCTCATCATACTTTTTCTCAAGAAAAACAGCGAAAACATCTATATTGTTGTCAACCGTTCTTTCTCCCATCTCTCCTCTTCTTGAAACAAAGTAAAGGACCTTTCCGTCAGGAGAAAAGACAGGGTCAGTGTCAATATCAGGGTGCCTTGAAATATTGTGGGCTTTTCCTCCGCTTGCGGGTATTATGTAAATATCAGTGTTAAAATCATTATCATCCTGAGAATAGGCAATCCATTTTGAATCGGGAGACCAGTTAAAGGTAAGCTCACTCCATCCTTTTACTATTGCTTTTTCCTTTCCTGTTTTAACATCCCTTATGATTAAATCCCCTTTTCCTCTTACAAATGCAAGTTTTGTTTTGTCCGGGGATAATTTCATCTCTCCTTCATCTTCGGGGGTGCTTGTAATTCTCTCTATTTTTAATTTTAAAGTTTCCGAAAGTCTGTCTCTTGTTTTATCTGCTGAGCTTACTTTGAAAATATCATAATTTCCGTATTTATCTGATGTAAAATAGAGAGATTTTCCATCTTCAGCCCAGCATAGGTTTTTCTCCCTTGAAGGGGAATTGGTAATCCTTTTGAGCAATTTTCCATCTTCACTCATTACAAAAACTTCACCTCTCACCACAAAAGCTATCTCTTTGTTGTCGGGAGAAAGAGCCATTGTTTCAGCTTTAGAGGTATAAGTTTTCTTAACTATTACCGGGTCTTTATAATCCGCAGGTGCATATATTTTTATCTCCTGCGGTTTTCCGTCATTTACCACTTTGTAAAGTTTATTTTTGTATTCAAATACAATCACATTTTTATTATTTGCAATTGACGGAAATCTCACCTGTCCCTCTTTGAAAAAGGTAATCTGTTTTACCGTACCGGTTTTTAACTCCTTTTTATAAAGATTAAATACCATATTCTTTGATCTGTCGGAAACAAAGTAAATATACCTGTCATCCGGAGAGAATTTAGGCCATTTGTCATTACCATTAAAATTCGTAAATTTTTCAAATTTTTTATCCTTTAAATTATAAAGATAGATTTCAATATTGGCAGAGCCTCTGTACCTCTTTCTAAGCTCAGGTGCTGTGCCAAAATTAAAAGCCACAAGATCTCCCTTATGATTGAAGCTTCCGTTTTTGGAAACTTCCGGAATTAAGATAAAAGGTGTTCCTCCGTAAACAGATACTTTGTAAACATTATAGTTTCTGTAAAAATGGTGTAGTTTTCCCGGAGTATGGAAAATTATGTATTTTCCATCGGGAGACCATCCGGTGACATAATCAGGGCTGTCTCTGAAGGTGAGCTGTCTCGGAGCTCCCCCATCAGCACTCATAACAAAAACATCAAAATTTCCATTTCTATCCGATGAAAAGGCAATATATTTTCCATCGGGAGTCCAGACAGGATTTATCTCAAATCCAATATTATCGGTCAATCTCAAAGCCCTTCCACCGTCTATTGAGACTTTCCATATATCACCATTGTATGAGAAAACCACACTTGTTCCGTCCGGGGAAA
>Ga0256835_1000607_pt1 | contig 25331 bp, 25 predicted proteins | sample PIR30metaG_FD_185972 | JGI IMG/M metagenome (GOLD analysis project Ga0256835, IMG submission 185972) | Hydrothermal vent microbial communities from East Pacific Rise, Pacific Ocean - PIR-30 | ecosystem: Environmental > Aquatic > Marine > Hydrothermal vents | place: Pacific Ocean: East Pacific...
GATCTCTGTTCGGTACTGATTGGAGATGGAGATCTCGAATCCCACGCCCGGATTTTAATAGAACATGGAGCTGACAGGGTATATATTATCCAGCATCCTGAGTTGAAACATTTCAATGATGAGCTTTACTCAGAAGCCCTTGCCAGCCTTTTGAATGAGAAAAAGCCAGAGGTCTTTATAGGTGGAGCAACTGCCCTTGGTAGAGCTCTTTTTCCCAGAGTGGCGGCAGCCCTTGATACTGGATTGACAGCGGACTGTACAGAGCTCGATGTGGATGAAAACGGTAATCTTCTGCAGACAAGGCCGGCCTTTGGTGGAAACATAATGGCAACAATTCTGTGTCCCAATCACAGACCACAGATGGCCACTGTAAGGCCCAGGGTTATGAAGGTACCACCGGCTGATGCCTCAAGAAAGGGGGAAATAGAGAAATATACCTACGATCCCGCAGGCGCTGAAATTGCCAAGATAATAAGGGAATCTGTGAAAATAGAGGGAGAGGGGATAAATCTTGCCGATGCAGAAATTATTGTTTCCGGCGGTAGAGGAGTGGGAAGCAAGGAGAACTTTAAGCTGATATTTGATCTGGCCAGGGAATTGAACGCAGCTGTGGGAGCTTCCAGGGCAGCTGTAGATGCGGGATGGATCTCCTATGCTCATCAGGTAGGCCAAACCGGTACCACCGTTTCTCCCAAACTTTATATTGCCTGTGGTATATCGGGGGCAATTCAGCATCAGGTAGGAATGAAGTCCTCAGATGTGATAATTGCTATAAACAATGATCCGGAGGCTCCTATCTTTGATATTGCGACCTACGGGTTTGTGGGAGACCTGCATAAAATAATCCCTGCGCTCATAGAGGAAATTAGAAGAGCAAAGGCATAAGCGCGCTATTACGTCCTGGCGTGTTTGCATTTTGGAGTCTGAGCATTTACACGTTAACCCTGACGCATTCACGTACAAACGCAATAGCCCGGTTCATTTGAATTTTTCCCTGTTTGTTCTATAATATACTTATCGTGAAGGGGAAGAACACCAAAGTGAAAATTAATCAAAACAGAAGGAAGAATTTGATCAATCATTACAGAAAGAGATATATAAATAAAGGTAAGGGGAAAAAATAATGGTTGATGCATATGTTCTGATAAATGTAAAGCCAGGACATGCCTATGATGTCCTTCATGCGCTGGAAAAGATAAAGGAAATCAAACGTTATGATGCAGTAACCGGTCCTTATGATATAATAGCTCTCGTGTCGTGTCTTGATTTTCACATTCTTGGGGAACTTATCCTTGAAAAAATTCAGGGACTTGAGGGAGTTGAAAAAACCCTTACATGTCCCGTATTTAGATTAGAAGAGACTTGAGATTGATAGGTTAAATGGAAAAAATCCAGGTTCCAGAAGAGTACGTAAGACTGTTATCAGGTTCCCTCAATAGAACCCTTCTTATTCTGGAGAAGAGGTTAAAGGTTGCCATAACTGCCAGGGGCGATACTCTGCTTCTTAAAGGTCCGGAGGAGAAGGTTGAGTTTGCAAAGATGTACTTCAAGAAGCTGGCAGGGGCCTATGAAAATCGCATCTTAAGCGAGGAAGACTTTATAATAGCCCTGGATGTAATGGAGAAGGATTCCGGCGCAGATCTGGAGAGGATTCTTGACAGAAGCGGGGAAATCCGATTCCGTGGTACAAGAAAACCTGTACGACCTAAAAACCTCAATCAGAAGCTTTATATGGAGGCCATAAAGAATTACGATATAGTGTTTGCCGTGGGCCCTGCCGGTACGGGGAAAACCTATCTTGCCATGGCAATGGCCCTTTACCTTCTTTTTGAGAGGAAGTTCGGAAGAATAATTCTTACCCGTCCTGCCATAGAAGCTGGAGAGAAAATAGGTTATTTACCAGGAACCATGGAGGAGAAGGTAAATCCCTATCTCAGGCCCCTTTATGACGCCCTCTATGACCTCCTTGATACTGAAAAAGCCCTTCGCCTTCTGGAGAGAGGAACCATTGAAATAGCTCCCCTTGCTTTTATGAGAGGAAGGACTTTAAACGACTCTGTTATAATTCTTGATGAGGCACAGAATACCACCTCCGAGCAGATGAAAATGTTTTTAACAAGGATAGGTTTTGATTCCAAGGCGATAATAACAGGCGATATTACCCAGATAGACCTTCCAAAGAACGTTAAATCAGGCATGATAGAGGCAATTGAGCTCCTTAATGGAATAAAGGGGATTAAGATAGTGGAGTTTTCCAAAAAGGATGTGGTTCGTCATCCCCTGGTTCAGAAAATAATAGAAGCCTACGAGAGAAAAGAAAAGGCGGAGGAAGAGAAGGAAGATAATGGCTAAACCAAAGCGAGGCGAGTTACCCAGGGAAAGGGAAAAGGGTCGAATTATATCCTGGATAGAAATTCTCCTGGTTTCTGCAGTCATTACCGTTGCGGTAAACTTTCTTTTTAAGGCCATATATACCCCTTTTGCCTTTGTTTACTCCGTTTCCCTTCTTTATTTTCTAAGAAAGTTTCTGAAGGACGAGAGCCCGGAGGATTTCGAGAAGAAATTTTCCATAATTCTCTTCACCTTTGTGACGACCTTCCTGCTATTTTACCTGCATAAGGAAATAATCGTTAGAATTTCTGAGCCCAGGGACCTTAGTTTTATTTACTTTGCCTTTCCATACGCCTTTGGCTCTCTGGTCCTTGCCTTTCTTTTTGAATCCATAGTACCTATAAATTTAACCATAATAGTTTCCCTCGGTATCCTTGCTATAACAGGAAATCCAATCCTATCTCTGTTTTCCTTTATAACCGGACTTTCTGCAGTTTATGGAATAATTCACTACTCGAAGATGAAAAGGGGATCAATCTACAGGACGGCCTTTATTGTCGTGTTTCCCCTTTCTCTGGTATTCCTGGTTCTTCTGAACATGTTTTCCTATACTTCCAGAACCTTTCTTCTCGATGTTGGGGCTTCCCTTTTGAATGTGCTTGAGCTTGCGGTGCTTGCTTCCTTTATGATTCCCATTATTGAATACGTTTTCAAGGTTGTTTCTCCCCTGAGACTCATTGAGCTGGCAAATACCAACCTTGATATTTTCAGGAGAATGGCAATAGAGGCGCCCGGGACCTTTCACCACTCCCTTATGGTTGCTACCCTTGCAGAAAGGGCAGCAGATGTTATAGGAGCAAATTCTCTCCTTGCGAAAGTTGGTGCCCTTTATCATGATATAGGGAAGCTTAAAATGCCGCAGTATTTCACGGAAAATCAGGTCAACATGCCCAACCCCCACGAAGGTAAATCACCATCCCTGAGCAGTTTGATCATAATAAACCATGTTAAAGAGGGAGTGGAAATGGGGAAAAACCTGGGACTTCCCCAGGAGATCATAGATTTTATTTCCCAGCATCACGGTACCACATATGTGAGATACTTCTATCTGAAGGCAAAGGAAATGAATATGGATGTGGATGATTCGGCCTTCCGGTATCCAGGACCCAAACCCCAGAGCAAGGAGACAGCCATAGTAATGATCTGCGATGGAGCAGAAGCAGCAGTAAAATCTCTGGAGGAACCGGATGAAGAGAGTATAAGGGAAACGGTGGAAAAAATAATAGAGTATTTGATAAAAGAAGGGCAGTTTGATGATGCTCCTATAACCCTTCGTGAGATAAGGCTGGTAAAGGAGGAAATAATAAAGATTCTATCCGCAATTTATCATAAAAGAATAGAGTATCCTGAGGAGGAGAAGAAAATTAATGGTTTTAAACAGGCAGAGGAAAATAAAAATAAACAAACGTCCTCTTGAAGAACTGGAAAGGGTTCTTCAGGATGAGTTTAAAGTGAAGGCGCCCCTTTCTGTTGTCCTTGTTAGCGACAGAAGGATTGCGGAAATGAATGAGAAATACAGAAATAAGAAGGGACCTACCGATGTTTTAAGTTTCTCCTATGATGACCCTGAGTATCTGGGAGATATTATAATATCAGTGGAGACAGCGAAAAGGCAGGCTGAGGAGATGGGGCATAGTCTGGAGAGGGAACTGAAGGTGCTTCTGATCCATGGATTTTTGCACCTTCTTGGATATGATCATGAAACCGATAATGGCGAAATGAGGGAGCTTGAAAGAAAGCTATGGAAGAAGTATCTTTAGGTAAGGTTTTATTTTCTCTGGCTTTTCTTATTCCCTCCCTGTTCTTTTTCTGGTTAAAGAGCAGCCTGGATTCAATATCAAGGATAAAACTCTCCGGAATACTGTGGGAAAGAGAATTTCCTCCTGAATACACGAGGTTACTTGAGGAGAGCATCCCTATCTTTTCCTTTTTCGGCAATCTTTTCTTCCTGTTTTTTGTGGGATATTTCGCCTATTCCTTCAAATTTGCCCTGTATCTGGAGCTTATAATCATAGGCGTGCTCTTTATGTTTTTCTATATTGGGGTACCAAGTCTGGTATCTTCCAGATTCAGAATGGAAGGAATACTGGTTTCCCTATTTCTTCTGCCTTTAATTAAGCCCTTTATCAGGGTTCATAAAGAAGAGACCGAAGAGATAGAAGACGAAGCAACAGAGGGAGAGGTGGAAGCCTTCCTTGAAGAAGGGAGAGAGGAGAACATCATAGACGAGGAAGAAGAGGAGATGCTCCGCAACGTTATTGAATTTTCAGATACCATAGTCAGAGAGATAATGACCCCTCATAGTGAAATAGTTGCGGTCCCTTCTGAGATGAGCCTGAGGGAAGTTTCGAGAATTATAAGCAGGGAGAAAAAGTCCAGATTGCCGGTTTACAGGGAGTTTGTCGATAGAATAGAAGGTATTGTTTACGCAAAGGATGTTGTGGGCTATTGTTTTGAAAGCGGAGATAAGAAGGTGAGTGAAATTATGAGAGAAGCCATCTTTGTCCCTGAGACACTGCCCATCTCAGAGGCTATGAAAATAATGAAGGACAAAAAAACCAAGATCGCTATAGCAATCGATGAATACGGAGGAGTGTCCGGACTTATTACCATGGAGGATATAGTTGAGGAGATTGTTGGAGAGATTACCGAAATAGATGAGGAAGAAGAGCAGGAGATATGGAGAGGGCCAAGGGCCATAAGCGTTCGGGGAGATTACGATATTGAAGAACTGGAAGAAAAACTGGGAGTGGAATTTCCGGAAGGGGATTATTCCACTATAGCCGGTTTTGTAATGGACCACCTTGGGAAAATAGCCAGAAGAGGCGAAGAATTTTCCTACGGAGGGTACAGGTTTAAAATCGCCGATGCAGACCGCAGGAGCATCAAGAAAGTTTTAATAGTAAAGGAGGAAAAATGAAGGTTGGATTCGTTTCTATTATAGGAAGGCCCAATGTGGGAAAGTCAACACTTCTCAACGCGTTGATGGGGAGGAAGGTTACCATAGTTTCACCCACTCCTCAGACTACCAGACACAGAATCCTCGGGGTTAAAACAACCGAAAAGGGACAGATAATTTTTATGGACAACCCTGGCATACACAGACCTCTTCATAAGCTGAACGAGCTCATGATGGAGAGGGTTTACGAATCCCTCAAGGACAGTGATTTAATTCTGCTGGTGGTGGATATAACGCAGCCCTTTGGAAAGGGGGACCAGTTTGTTATAGATATGCTGAAAGAGGCAAAACCGCCCAAATTTCTTGTTATAAATAAAATAGACCTTGTTTCCAAGGGAAAGGCTCTTCCTGTAATAGACCTTTACAAGGACCTTCTGGATTTTAAGGAAATCGTTCCGGTGTCCGCATATAAAGGTACAAATCTGGATCTGCTGGAGGATCTTATATACAAGTACCTGCCTGAAGGAGAATTGCTCTTTCCTTCCGAAACAGTTACAAACATTTCCGACAGGTTTTTAATATCGGAGATAATAAGGGAAAAACTACTCCACAGGTTAAAGGCGGAACTTCCATATTCCATAGGTGTGCTTGTGGAGAAAATTGAGGACAGGGAAGATCTGCTTTACATTTATGCCGTTATTTTTGTGGAAAAGGAAAATCACAAGAAAATAGTGATAGGAAAGGGAGGAGAAAACCTCAAAATTGTTGGAACAAGAGCCAGGGAGGAGCTGGAGTTTATATTCGGAAAAAAGATTTATCTTGAGCTTGTGGTTAAGGTAAGAAAGGGCTGGAGGGATGACCCCTCCATTCTGGCCATGCTGGAAAACCAGTAATCATTCTCCCATATAATGAAATACCACACGCCTTGCCCTCGGTCTGTTGTCGAAGTCCACAAGCACCACCTGTTGCCATGTGCCGAGAACAGGGGTTCCATTTTTAACGGGGACACTAAGGGAAGGTCCCAGAAGCGATGCCCTTAGATGCGAGAAACCGTTTCCGTCCCCCCATGTGCTGTCATGATGGTACCTTTGCCGGGGAATGAGTTTTTCCATGAGTTCCGGAAAATCCCTTCTCAGGCCAGGCTCAAATTCTATGGTTGTTATTCCTGCGGTGGAGCCAGGTACAATCACAGTTAAAAGTCCGCTCTTTGCATTTATCCTGGAAAGAAATTCCCTTATATGAGAACTGAGATCGTGCATGTCACTGAATCCCTGTGTGGAAATCGTTATTTCCATAAACTCGTTTTTCATTTTTCCCTCCCTGAAGTTAAAATTATAGGACAAAACCTTTATCTATAGAAGGGATTGGAGAAGAAGATGAAAGGGCTTATCTGGTTTCTGATTTTGCAGGTGTGATTCCGGGCTGTAGCAACTTAAGCGAAAACCTTCTCTACAAAATTGAAACAGGAAGGATGGTGAGGTCGTCTGTTGCATTGAATTCGGATTTTCCCCATTTTGCCTTTGTTGTTCTGGAGGGCAGATACCAGCATGTGATTTACGACGGAAAACTCCAGAAAAATACCCGGGAACAGGACCTGGAACTCTGCGGATTATCGGAGACCGGCTGTTATATATTACAAAAAACGATAAGGGATGGTTCGTCGTGGATAACAGAAAAGGGGTTTTACTTTCGGCAGAATGATGTTATTTTTTATACAGGATGAAATAAGGAAATTTTGAGGGTAAAGGTCAGCTTTTAAACAATTTTCAAATTTCTTCGTATAAAAGTGTAGGAGGCAAAAATGGAAGAAAAATCTCCGGTTGTAGCAACCTTTCTTTCGATACTTTTCCCGGGACTTGGCAGCATTTACGCCGGCAAGGCTGCCAAGGGAGTTTCTTTAATGACGGTTTTTGTTTATACTCTGTATGCCCTGGGAAACGGTGCTGAGGGCTGGCTTTTTCTCGTAGTTTTCTGGATTTTCGCAGCAATTGAAGCCTACAGGGATGCAGAAGGAGGTGAAAAGGTGAAAAAAAGCAGTCTTGGTTGGGGTATATTCTGGATTGTGGTGGGCTTTATACTGCAACTCCATGTCCTTGGATATCTTCGCCTGGGAGTCATTTTGAAGTACTGGCCCACCCTTATAATTCTTGGCGGAGTTTATCTAATTGTGAAAGCCTTCAGGAAGGAGGAAGAAAATGAGGAAGGTTGATTCAGGAAAGATACTTCTCGGTGTTGTCCTTATTATAATAGGTCTGCTCTTACTGGCAGAGACACTGGGAGTAGATATGGAGCCTGTCTGGGACGTTATATTCAAAATGTGGCCCCTGATATTTATCTATATAGGGGTTAAGAAGATAGTTCAGGCGAGAGAACCTGAAAAGGCAGAATAACTTTAAAAGGAGTATCCCACACCCACTTCTGCCTGGATACCGCTGAGGTTACTTTCCAGGCCCTCTACCGTCTTCTTGGCGTGGGTGTATCTTATTCTAAATCTGAAATAGGTGGAATCACCAAATTTATATTTCGTTCCCAGTCCGGCAAAATATCCGGTAACCGAACCGGAGGATTTATCAAAATCAGTTTTTTCACTGTATTGCCATGAACCTGCTCCTGCGTCTACAAAGAAGTATTCCATGAAATAGAAGCGGAGGCCTGCCAGGATTGGGACAAGGGTGAGGTTTACCTTTTCTTTACTATAGGTTAGTTCTCCTTCCTTCTTTACAAAGTCCAGACCTGTAAACAGAGCAAGGGAGCCAAAGGAAACTTCGCCTTCTGCAGCAAAGTTTAAAATGGTGCTACCATAGGCATCCTTGAAATAGTCGGCCTTTGGAAAAAATCCACCTGCGGAGATTGTGATATTAACAGAGGCAAGAAGTGGTATTGCCACAAAAATAAGAAAAATTTTCTTCATTTCATTCCTCCATAACTTTATTTAATTTTTATTATTATAACTTTTCCCAGGGCCTGGGTATAAAAATTTCTTCGTATAAATAGATGGCAAACCTGTCTGTTGCTCCGGCGATAAAATCGGCTATTCGTCGTTCCACAGGCTCTTCTCCCTCTTTAATAAACTTCCTGCAGAGTTTTCCATCCTTTTTGCAATCCTCCAGAAGATGCAGAAAAAGGGATCGTACTATACCCTTTGCTTTCTCGAATTGTCTGGCCTTTTCAGGGTGGAAATATACACTTTCCTTCAGAAATTCCCTTAATTCCAGAAGAAGACTGTAAAGTTCCTCATGCATATGTATTCTGGAGTAGTCCTTTTCTATGGTGGCCTCTATAACATCCAGAACAAGGGTGTTTATTCTCCTGGCATGGGTTCTCCCTATTCCCTTCAGGAATTTTTCAGGAATATCCTTAAGCTTGAGCAAACCCGCTCTCATTGCATCGTCCAGGTCGTGGTTTACATAAGCAATTACGTCAGATAGTCTTACTATCTGTCCTTCCAGGGTTAATTTGTCGTCGGAAGAGAGAATTTCTCCGTGCAGACCTTTAGAATGCTTCAGAATTCCTTCCCTTACCTCCCACGTTAGATTAAGTCCCATACCGTCCTTTTCAAGTTTGTCCACTATTCTCAGGGATTGAACCTCATGTGCAAACCCTTCCCTGAAACCAATTTCCCTGAGCACTGCATCCAGTGCTTCTTCTCCTGCGTGCCCGAAGGGAGTATGTCCCAGATCATGTCCCAGGGCGATTGCCTCTGTGAGATCCTCATTTAACCTCAGGGCTCTGGCTATGGTCCTTGAGATCTGGGAAACCTCCAGGGTGTGGGTAAGACGGGTCCGGTAGTGGTCTCCTGAAGGAGCAAGAAATACCTGTGTTTTGTGCATTAGCCTTCTGAATGCCTTTGAATGGATTATTCTGTCCCTGTCCCTCTGGTATTCAGTCCTTACGCTGCATGGCTTTTCCGGTTTTTTACGTCCTCTGGTGAACCTGCTCTTCTGGGCCTTTGGGTGAAGATAATTTATTTCGAACTCTTCATGGGTTTCTCTGATCATCAATCTTCTCCTGAATTAGATAGGCAAAAACAGCTGCAGCCACCCCGTTATCTATGTTTACCACGGTAAGGCCGCTGGAACAGGAATTTAGCATTGTGAGGAGTGGGGAGACGCCTGAGAAATTTGTTCCATATCCCACGCTGGTGGGAACTCCGATAACCGGTGTTGAGGTCATGGAAGAAACTATGGTGGGAAGAGCACCTTCCATACCAGCAATGACTATCGCAGACGATGCCCGATCTATTGTTTCCATATACGGGAATATACGGTGTATTCCTGCTGCTCCTGCATCGTAAATTCTTTCCACCTTTATTCCAAGAAGCTCCAGAATAATTGCTGCCTCCTCTGCCACGGACTCGTCAGAAGTACCTGCGGTTATTACCGCCACAAGCCCCTTTTCCCCCCGGGGCTTCAGATTGGAAGCTATTCTTGCCTTTTCGTAATAATACAGATCTATCTTTTCCTTTAACCCTTCGTATTTTTCCCGGGAGAGTCTTGTTATGATCACTTCCTGCCCTTCTTCGATAAAAGCCCGGGCAATTCTTAGAAGCTGTTCCGGAGTTTTTCCTTCCCCATAAACGATTTCAGGGACCCTTCTCCTTAGTTTTCTGTGGAGGTCCAGTTTTGCACCTTCTATTTCCTTGAAGGGCAGGCTTTTTAACTCTTCAAGCGCCTGTTCCGGTGAGAGGGCTCCCTGGCTCACCAGATTCAAAATTTTGAATATCTTCTCCTTCACTGTTGCAATTATACATCAAGGTGAGTAAAATAATCCACTGTGGAAAAACTTACTTCCCCTTGTAATCAGGGGTAGTTTCTGGCATAATATTTGCTACAACATACTACGATGAATAAAATTGTGAAGAGAGCTGAGTTCGAAGGCGAAGGGGCCCACACCGGGAAATGGGCCAGAATTAAGGTCTACGACTATATGGACTGGGTCATCTTTGAAAAGGATGGCCAGATTTTTCCCCTTGACATAAACAAAGTCCAGACAAAATGGGCGACAATTTTTGCCCATAATGGTTTTTCCGTTTTTACCATTGAACATTTAATGGCTGCCTTTTATGGGTTGTCCCTTCGTGGTGCGAGAATAGTGGTAGAAGAGGGTATGGAAATTCCTCTCCTTGATGGCAGTTCCAAGGATTTCGTGGAAATCCTTTCATCCACCCTTGAAAGGCTCGATGGAGAGGAAAAGCACTGGGTTATAGACTCTCCCATTGAAATTAAGGATGGGGACAGATACATAAAGGCAGTACCCAGCGATAAGTTCGAGATCGATTACACCATAGTTTTTAATCATCCCCTTATCGGCAAGCAGAGGTTTTACTTTGAATTCAGCGAGGAAAACTTTATCAGGGAACTGGCAGGAGCCAGGACCTTTGTTCACATAAATGACGTTTACAGGCTCAGGCAGAACGGACTTGCAATGAAGGATTCTTCCACCGGAGTGATTGTCCTTACTGATACCGGCCTGTATAATGGAACAAAATTGAGATACAGGGATGAGTTCGTAAGACATAAGGTCCTTGACCTTATAGGGGACCTTTCCTTCCTCAGATATAAACCCCTTGTTAAAATAGAGGCCTACAAGGCAGGGCATAAGCTCCACATAGCTCTAACAAAGGAGATTCTGGCCAAAGGGAAACTCCTCTGATTTTGTAGTATAATTACTCATCAGGAGGTTCACATGAAAACAGAAACAGAAAAATATTATGAAAAAACAACGAAAATTTTGACCGAAGCCGTTACCCTTTTTAATGAGGGAAAATACGAAGAAGCAAGGGAAAAATTCAAACAGCTCAAAGTCAGCGGGATTCCTGAATTTGAAGAAAAGGCTGAAACCTACCTGGAGATAATTTCCAGATTAAAGGACAAAAAGAAGAAGGGAGAAGCGGGACAGGACTATATTTATGAAATGGTTCATGCCATAAACGAAAAGGATCCGGAGAGGGCTCTGGAAATAGCGGAGAAGGTAAAGAAGGATGACCCGAGGATAGATTATCTGAAGGCAATAGCCCTGACAATGCTTGACAGGAAAGAGGAAGCTGTTGAAGCCCTTAAGTCTGCGGTAGCAAGGGATAAAAAGCTTTATTTTGTAGCCAGAAAAGAGCCTGACCTTTTTCCTCTCTGGGACACCGGACTTCTTGAAGACCTTCAGTAAGGAGGAGCCATGGCAAAGGCTCTGATTCTTAAGGAGGAAAACCCCTATTTATTAAAAAATGTTCTGGGTAAGCCCCTGATTTATTTCGTTATAAAGGAAGCAAAGAAGGTCTTTGATGAAGTTCTGATTTCTGGAATTGATACGGAGTTTGCCGAAAGAAGGGATGTTTCAGGTCCGGAGGACCTCTTCAACGATATGGAAGATGGAGAGGAGCTTTTCTTTGTAAGCCCTTCCTTTATCGGGTTATTTGCCGAGGATATACTGGAAGCCAGGGAGAAGGGGAGCACGCTTTTTGTTATGGCTGGGGAGGTAGCAGGGGGTATTCTTAAAAAGGGAGAAAGGATGAAAAACATCAGTAACAGGGTGGAAATAGATGGAGTGAAGGTGGAGGATAATTTTTCCTTCATAGATGCCCTTCATCTTCTGAGGTACAGAAAGATAGAAGAGGTTATTGCTGCAGGTGTCATGATTATTGACCCCTTTTCCACCTGGATAGATGAGGATGTTGAAATTTCCGGAGAAGTCACCATAGAACACGACGTTACAATAAAGGGGTGGGTTAAGATAGAAGACGGAGCGATAATAAAGAGCTATACATACATTGAGAATGTCGGGAAAAATGGAGAACCTCCAGAAAAGCCCATGATCATAAAGAAAAACGCCAGTATAGGACCCTTTTCCAGGTTGAGACTGGATACTGTAATAGGCGAAGGTGTGGCCATTGGAAACTTTGTGGAGGTGAAAAAGAGCATTATAGAAAAAAACGTAAAAGCCCAACACCTTACCTATATCGGAGACGCAGAAATCGGAGAGGATTCCAATATAGGAGCAGGAACCATCACCTGCAATTATGATGGTATTAAAAAGAACAAAACAAAGATAGGCGCCAGGGTTTTTATTGGCTCAGGCGTTGAACTTGTAGCCCCGGTTGAAGTGGAAGACGATGTTTATATAGCAGCAGGCTCTACCATTACAGATAGAGTTCCCAGGTTTTCCCTTGCCATAGCCAGGGCAAGGCAGGTAAATAAAGAGGGCTGGGTCCTTAAAAAGAGGAAGGAGTGGGAAGAGAAGTCGAAAAAATCCTGAAACCCCTTAATGAAGCCCAGCTTGAAGCCGTCCTTTCCTTCGGTCAACCCCTTCTTGTTCTTGCCGGTCCTGGAGCTGGAAAGACAAGGGTAATAGTTCACAAGATAGCCTATATGCTGTGGAAAAGGCCTGTTCCCTTCAGGAAAATTCTCGCTGTTACCTTTACCAATAAAGCCGCAGGGGAGATGAAGGAGAGGGTTGAGGCCCTTGTGGGCAAAACCGATGATGTTGAGCTTATGACCTTCCACGCCTTTGGTGCCAAGATCCTCAGACAATATGCCAGGCTTAAGACAATCTTCGACAGGGACGATTCGATTGCCCTTATAAAGCGTCTTATGAAGGAGTTTGGATGGCATAAGGAAGAAAGGGCCTCTACAATGATGGAGAAAATATCAAGGGCCAAGTCCAGGCTTATTTATCCCCGGGATGAAAATGACCTGGTGATGATGGGAATGAGAACTGAGGAGATTGAGCTTTACTCGGAGTATCAGAGGAGGCTGGAAACCGCAGAAGCCGCAGATTTCGATGACCTCATAGCAAAAACAGTATTTCTTCTCGAAGAAAATCCCCGTCTGGCAGAGGCTCTCAGAAACACCTACGGATACATACTTGTAGATGAGTTTCAGGATACCAGTCCAAACCAGTACGATATACTTAAGCTAATATCAGGGCCTGACAACATATGTGTTGTGGGAGATGAGGACCAGTCAATATATTCCTGGCGTGGTGCTACAATGGAGAACATCTTTAAGTTCGAAAGCGATTATAAAAACGTAAAGGTGGTAATCCTGAATCTGAACTATCGTTCCCTTCCTGCAATTGTAAAAGCTGCTTCCTCCATGATTTCCAGAAACAGATATCGCCACGAGAAGGAGTTAAGAAACGTTAAGGAGGGAAGCCTTCCTGTTTTCTTTAGAAAGAGCTACTCAAGAGAGGAAGAGGCTGAGTTTGTGGGCGAGATAATAGAGAGGCTGGTGGAAAGGAAGGAGTTTCTTCCTGTAGCCGTTTTCTACAGGGCAAACTACCAGTCCAGGCTTATTGAAGAAGCGCTTACACTGAGGGGAATTCCCTATAAAATCCTCGGGAGTACGGGATTCTTCAATAGAAGGGAAATAAAAGACCTTGTTGCATATCTCCGTGTGGTGGCCAATCCCGGAGACGACGTTGCTTTTATGAGAGCCCTTCACCATATTCCCCGCGGGATAGGAAAGGCCACCGATGAGCTCATTATCCAGAGGATCAGAGATGGTTTTACCGCAATAGATGCGGCGGCAAAGGTATCGGAGGAATTGCGGGGAAAGAGAAGCAAGGCCATTAAAGATTTTCTCGGGATAATTGAGGAGGCTGATAGAATAGTAAGAAACCGGGGGATCGGAGATGCACTTATGTTTATCGTGGAAGAGACAGGATTCAGGGATTACCTTCAGGAAACAGACCCCTCAGGAGCCAGGGTAGAGAATGTGGAAGAGCTCTTGAGGATGGCCCATGAAGGACAGAAAATAGGCGTTTCCCTGGAGGATTTCCTTGAGAGGGCATCTCTTACAACATCCATGGATCAGGAGGCCGGTGACGTGGTGCTTTCTACCCTTCACGCAGCCAAGGGCCTTGAATTCGAATCGGTAATAATCATAAGCGTGGATGAAGGTTTTATTCCCCACAGTAAGGTGATGGACCCTGAAGGAATAGAGGAGGAAAGACGCCTTCTCTATGTGGGAATGACCAGGGCCAGGAGGCTTCTACTTCTGAGCTCTGCAACCTATATACCCTCTCATTTTCTGAGGGCCATTCCCGAAGAACTGGTCAGGAATGTGGAATTTCCAGAGGACATAGTTATTTCTTCTAAAAGAAGGGTTCGCCACCCGGTTCTTGGGGAGGGAGAAATATTGAATCGTGAAAACGGTCGAATTACCGTTAGAATGTCAGACGGCAAGGTGATTACCTTCATAGAGGGGATGGTGGATCTGGAATTTCTTGATTAAATTCCACCTCTGTATTAAAATTCTTCTGATGATAACAGGATTCAATAGCGACGTAAGTTATAAGGGATTAAGGTTTCATGTTCAGACAGAGGATAAGGGCCCTAAAAACCCAGTAATAGAAACCCTTCTTTATCACAAGGGAATGATCCTGGCCTCAAGAAAGACCCCGTATGAGCACATAATCAACGATGAAGAGCTGGAGACGAAAATTAAAAAGCTGATGGTCAAACAGCACCAGGAAATGATCATGGACCTTAAACTCGGGGCCTTTGACGAACTTATACTTGGCACTAAAAAGGAAGAGGTAAAGGAGGATGAATCCTTCGAGGAGATGTTTCTGAAGAGCATATCAAAGTTCAAGAGGATTCATCTTGATGTGGAAAGGTTTGAATTTGTGGACATATACCTGAAGATAGATGCTACAGTTAAATCAACCGAGATGAAACCACTTGAAAACGCCTCTGTGGAGGTATTTCTTAAACTTCCGGACGGAAAGAGGATGTTCCTTGTAAAAGAGCTGACAGATAAAGAGGGGAGGGCGAAAATCTCCCTTCCTGCTCCTCAAATAGAAAAGCCCTATATTATTATTGTTTTTGTGGAAGTTAAGGGATTGGGGATGGACGAGAGGTGGTTTAGAGTCGATTGATGAAGGGGAAGGTATTTATCATAGACGGAAGTTCCGTTCTTTATAGAAGTTTTTATGCCCTTCCCAGATTAATAAACTCCAGAGGGCTTCCCACTAACGCCATTTATGGTTTTCACAACATAATTAGAAAGCTCATAAAGGAAGAGAAACCCGAATATATGGTTGTGGCCTTCGATGTGAAGGGAAAAACCCAGCGCCATGAGCTCTTCGAACAGTACAAGGCCCAGAGAAAACCCATGCCCGATGACCTGGAAATTCAGGTGCCCTATGTGAAGAAACTCCTTGAGGCCATGCGGGTTCCATACATAGAGAATCCGGGTATAGAGGCAGATGATCTTATGGCTTCCATAGCGAAAAAGCTTAAGGAGATGGGATATGAGGCTGTTATAGTCACCTCTGACAAGGATCTCCTTCAGATACTGGACGATGGAATAAAGATTTATCACCCGGGCAGGGAAATATATATAACAAAGGAAAACTGCAGGGAGATTTATGGTGTGGATCCCGGACAGATAGTTGATGTCATGGCACTTATGGGGGATTCGGTGGACAACATTCCCGGGGTTAAGGGTATAGGGGAAAAAACTGCAAAGTCCCTTATAAATCAGTTTGGAACCCTTGACGAACTTCTTAAGAACCTTGATAAAGTAAAACCAAGGATAAGAAAGGCCATAGAGGAGCATATGGACGAGTTGAAACTCAGTCGGGAACTGGTTCAGATAGATAGCGATCTTCCTGTGGAGGTAAACATAGAGGAATACAGGCTAAAGGAACCTGACCTCGAAAAACTTCTTCCCCTTTTGAAGGAACTTGAATTTTCTTCCCTCCTGAAGGAATATACCCGTGAGGAGGAAATCAACGGGAATTACAGTATCATAAAATCCGTGGATGAACTGAAAAGGATTTTGGGTGGTGTGTCTGATAAACTCTCCTTCGACACAGAAACCACGGATCAGAGACCGGTATGGGCAAAGCTTCTGGGAATTTCCTTTTCCTTTAAAGAGGGAGAGGGTTATTACGTCCCCATTGCCCACGATGAAATCTCCCTTCCGCAAAGGGATGTGCTGGAAGTGTTTTCCAGGATTTTATCCAGTCCAGAAATAAGGAAATATGGACATAATCTTAAATACGATCTTATAGTCCTCAGGAGGGTGGGCCTGGATGTTAAAGGAATAGACAGGGATTCAATGCTCCTTTCCTATCTTCTGACTCCGGAAAAGAGAAGCCACAATCTTGAAAACCTTGTGCTTGAGATATATGGAATTAAAAAGAGAAGTTATAAAGAACTTACATCAAAGGGCAAATTGAACTTTGGCGGAATAAACCTGGAAGAGGCTGCCAATTACAGCTGTGAGGATGCGGATTATGCACTGAGGTTGTGCGAGACCCTGTATTCCAGAGTAGTGGAAGAAGGAATGGAGAGCCTTTACAGGGAAATAGAACTACCCCTGGTGGAGGTTCTTGCTGACATGGAAATGACAGGAGTTAAGGTGGATGTGGACAAGCTTGGAAAGCTTTCCCGGGAGCTTGGAGAAAAGCTGAAAGCCCTTGAGGAAGAAATTTACAAAAAGGCAGGGGTGGAGTTCAATATAAATTCCCCCAAACAGCTGGGAGAAGTTCTTTTTGAAAAGCTGAATCTTCCCCTTGTCAAGAAAACCAAAAAGACAAAGGGATATTCAACCGACATGGAGGTTTTAAAGGAACTTTCTGCGCTTCACGAGGTGCCGGCCCTCGTTCTTGAGTACCGCCAGCTTTCAAAGATCAAATCAACCTATATAGATTCGCTTCCCACAATGATTAATCCGGAGACAGGGAGAATACACACTTCCTACAACCAGACCGTAACCGCTACAGGAAGGCTTTCCTCTTCTGACCCCAACCTCCAGAACATACCAATAAGGGGTGAGCTTGGAAAAAAGGTAAGGGAAGCCTTTGTTGCTGAGGATGGAAATTATCTCCTTTCTGCCGATTATTCCCAGATTGAGCTGAGGGTTGTGGCTCACATGAGCGGAGATGATAATCTGATCAATGCTTTTAAGCGGGGAGAGGATATACACACCGCAACAGCGAGGGAAGTGTTTGGAGACATCGATCTTCCTCCGGATGAGAAGAGAAGACGGGCAAAGATAATAAATTTCAGCATAATCTATGGAACCTCTGCATACTCCCTTTCCAAGGAACTGGGGGTGGATGTTCACGAGGCAGCAGACTTCATAAAGAGGTACTTTGAAAAGTATCCAAAGGTTAAAGAGTTTATAGATAGAACTGTGGCCGAGGCCAGGGAGAAGGGATATGTAAAAACGCTATTTGGAAGAAAAAGAAGAATCCCTGAGCTCAGCGCAAAGAACAAAAACATTCAGGCAGCAGGCGAGAGGATCGCCATGAATACTCCGATTCAGGGAACCGCTGCAGATATAATGAAAAAGGCCATGATAGATGTGTGGAGAGCCCTTAAAAAGGGCGGATTTAAGACGAAAATGATAATGCAGGTCCACGACGAACTTATCTTTGAGGTTCCGCAGGAGGAAATAGAAGAGGTTCAAAGGCTCGTTAAGGAAAAGATGGAGGGTGCATACACCCTGAAGGTGCCCCTTGTGGTGGACCTTGCGTATGGTAAAAACTGGACGGAGGCAAAGGGATGAAGATAGGAATAATTTCAGATACCCATGACAGAATGGAATTAATTGAATGGTTTGCAGGGGAATTCGGAAGAAGGGGAGTCTCCCATGTTCTTCATGCAGGGGATATAATTGCTCCCTTTGCAGCGAAACCCTTTGCTGGATTTAATTTTACAGCTGTCTTTGGAAATAACTGCGGGGAAAAGCTTTTTCTCAGAGATACCATAGAGAAATCTGGGGGAAGCATAAAACCGGGTCCGATTTCCCTGGAACTGGACGGGAAGCGTTTCTTCCTTATGCACGAGCCCTATGCCCTGGAGGCTGCGGTAAAAAGCGGTTTATACGATTATGTAATCTACGGACATACCCATGAGCTGGAAAAGAGGCAGGAAGGCAGCACCTGGGTGCTAAATCCCGGCGAGGCCTGTGGCTACCTTACCGGAAAGGCCACTGCCATGGTCCTTGATACCGCAACAGGTGAGATAGAAATAATTATTGCGTGAGTGCGTTTTTGCGTTCTCGCGTTTTCGCGTGTATGTGTTCTCTCTCTTTAGAGCAAACGTGCAGAGGCACTAAAGAGCCGTCGCAGAGCGCATGGCGCATTTAGTGTTATAATATTAAAAGGGGTTACTATGAGAAAGAAAGACGCAACGATTTTTTCAGAGAAGGAATTAAAGAGAGTCATAAAAGAAGCCATGGATGAATATTTTGACCCTGAATATTCCTTCCAATTTAAAAAAGATTTTGTGAAACTGCTCAAAAAAAGCAAAGAGGAACAGGAAAGAGGGGAACTTTTTTCCCTGGATGAAATAAAGAAGGAAGTTGGCTTGAAATAAATGTATAAAATTTATTTCACTAAAACTGCAAAGGAAAGCCTTTCCGAAATTGACCGGACAATTGCTGTAAGAATAATCAAAAAAAATTGAATGGCTAAGCGAGAATTTTGATCTTTTGAAACCGATTTCCTTAAAAGGAAATTTGGCAGAATTTTATAAATTAAGGGTGTGAGATTGGAGAGTAATTTACACCGTTGACAGGGAGAAATTTAGAATAGTTATACATTTCGTTGGTCACAGAAGTGAAATTTACAAACTTTAAGCTCCCGGGAGAGTGCATTATGTTTCTCTTCCCTCATATATAATCACCTGACAGGTTGCAGGGCGTATTGCGTTTTTGCGTTACCGTGTTTTATTATTCTTTTTAACACTTACTCAATAACACGCAGACGCATTTACGCGTTAACGCAAAGCGCACAGTGCGCTTTTTCACTTCATAATATCGTTTATTGCATTTATTGCCCGTTCTACGTCTTTATCGTCAATATCCTTATGTGTTACCATGCGCACCCTGGAGGGACCAAATCCGAGAGCAAGTACCTCTCTTTTCCTGAGCTCTTCCAGAAATTCCGGAACACCTATTTTGTCAGATACGAGTCTGAAAACTATAATGTTGGTTTGAACCTCTGAGGGATTTATTTCTATTCCTCTTATTTCGGATAGGGCTGTAGCAAGCCTTTTTGCCCTTGCATGGTCTTCTACCAGGCGTTCTACCATCTCCTCGAGGGCCACTATGCCAGCGGCTGCAATAACTCCAGCCTGCCTCATTCCTCCGCCGAGTGCCTTTCTTATAAGCCTTGCTTCTTTTATGAAATCCCCGGTGCCTGCAAGAATAGAGCCTATGGGGGCGGATAGTCCCTTGGAAAGACAGAACATTACGGAATCCACATGCTTTGTTATTTCCCTTACATCTACCCCCAGGGCAGTTGCAGCGTTAAATACCCTTGCCCCATCCAGGTGGAAATGGATACCCTTCTTTTTCGCAAAGACAGATACCTTTTCCATATACGAAGGTTCCAGAACCGCTCCTCCCCAGTAGTTGTGTGTATTTTCGAGGGCCACACCCGCTGTTTCAGGTACGTGGGCTCTATCTCCCCTGTGGAAATTGGCGTCGAATTCCTCTATGGGAACCATTCCCCTGCTGGATTTCAGGGGGCGCGGAAGCGCCCCCACTATTCTGGATATGTTTCCACACTCGAAATTATATATGTGAGATTTTTCCTCGAGCAGTACTTCCCAGCCCTGAGGGATTGCCACCTTCATGGCTATTGTATTTCCCATTGTGCCAGAAGGGACAAAAAGAGCGGCTTCTTTGCCAACCTTTAATGCAGCCAGTTCCTCAAGTTCCTTTACAGTGGGATCATCGCCAAGGACGTCATCCCCCACCTCTGCCTCATACATGGCCCTGCGCATGCGCTCGGTGGGCCTTGTTACTGTATCGCTTCTGAAGTCAGAGATGCCTTTATATCCCATGTTTCCCTCCTTTATTACCAAAGGACGGTATTTTAAAATACGGGAATTTGTGCTTGATGAGGAGAGCGTTGAGTTCCGGCAGATCCTTGCCCACTATCTCCTTTATTCCAATAAGGCGTTTATTTATGGCTTCGGTAAATTCCTTTACCTCTTCGATTTGCGTCCGGGTGGGTTTTCCTGGATAGCGGTTAATTTCTCCCTGGAGCATAAACACCCTCATTGGAAGGGTTCCACCCCTCAGAAGTTCCTTCATCGTAAATCTGAAGAATCTCTCCCTGTCGAAGGAAAATTCCTTATTGTACGGTTTTAGCTTTTCCTTAATTTCCTTTACCCTGGTTTTTATCTCTTCTGGAACTTCCCTTTCCTCCTTCAATCTCTTTTCAAGATCCTTCAGAGCTTCATTTGTCTTTTTAACAAAGGCCCCGATCATAAAGGTTTGCCGTATAAGATTGTTTAGCTGATTGACGTATTTTATCTTTATTTTCCTTTCCTCTACCGGGTAGTCCTGTACAGGATCCGGATATACTTCTACCTGCTGTTTTACTGAAGTGTTACCCACCTTTAGTTCTACTGTGTATGTTCCCGGTAGAACGAATGCCCCTCTGGGACCCCTCATCCCGAATTCCTTCAGGGTCTTTTTTAGGTCTGAAGGCAGCGCTTCTGTGGCGGATGGATATCTGAGATCCCACACCGTTCTGTTAAGGCCCTTCTTCAGTTTCTTCAACTTTATGGTTCTTATTTTCTTTCCCTGTGCATCGTAGATGTTCAGTTCCGCCTTTTTAACTTTATCCTTGAGATAGAAATTTATAATTGCGCCAAATGGGGGATTTGGAGCAGAAAAATCAGCCCTTGAATAGAACTCTCCTGAAACCCTCGGGAAGAACATCTCTGCTTTCCTTATGGGGAACAGATAGGTTTGCTGCTTTACCGCCTGGTGAAGCATTTCGATGGGTCTTATGTCGTCAATTATCCATACCCCCCTTCCGTGGGTTCCTATTATGAGGTCCCTTTCTCTTGGATGGATTTTTATATCTCTTACTGCCACTGTGGGCAGGTTATTGTTGAATTTTATCCAGTTTTTACCCTTATTAAAGCTGATGTATATTCCAAACTCTGTTCCGAGGTAGAGGATATTTCCATTGAAGGGGTCCTCCCTGATGACGTGGACATAACCTACCTCAGGTAGATTGTTCCGCAGGGATTTCCAGGTCTTTCCATAGTCGTGGGTTACATAGACATAGGGGGCAAAGTCATCGCTGCGATGCCTGTCAAAGGTTACGTACACTGTGGCCGCGTCAAAGTGAGATGGTTCAATGGAGGATACCCAGCTATTTGGGGGAAGTCCTTTTATATTCTTTATAAGATTGGTCCATGTCTTTCCGCCATCCCTTGTGAGTTGAAGGTTTCCGTCGTCTGTCCCGGCCCATATTACACCAGGTTCCTTATAGGATTCAGCAATGGCATAGATGGTGCAGTGGATCTCTGCACCGGTATTATCCGGAGTAATGGGTCCTCCGGAGTCTATTATCTTCTTCGGATCGTTGGTTGTAAGGTCAGGGCTTATTATTTCCCATGTTCTACCCCCATCCCCTGAACGGAACAGATAGTTTGCTCCCAGGTAAACAATATCCGGATTGTGAGGGGATATGAGTATGGGGGTATTCCAGTTAAACCTGTAGGGTTCCTTTTTAAGGGGAGCCTCTGGCCTGATTGCCTGGGAGACAGCCCTCTTAACCTCCACCCTTATTATTTCTCCTGTCTGTGATTCTGCGTATATAACGTCCGGGTTATTGGATGGACTTAGCGTGTAAAATCCATCCCCTCCCCCTATGGGACGCCAGTGGTTGTTCTTTATTCCCTGCCATTCCTTTGAGTTGCTCGGGCCCATCCAGCTGCCGTTGTCCTGAAGTCCACAGAACACGTTATAGGGATTTTTCATGTCAAATCCCACATGGTAAACCTCTGCAGCTGAGATGCTTTTTACGCTATACCAGGTTTTCCCGCCGTCCCATGAAATGTCTATTCCTCCGTCGTTTCCGTCCACTATATGGTCAGGATTGTGGGGGTCAATCCAGAGGGCGTGATGGTCAGGATGAATTCCCCTGGAAATTACTTTAAAGCTTTTTCCTCCATCCCTTGAGACGAGAAGGTTATATCCTGCCGAATAGATAATAAGATCGTTGGAGGGGTCTATTCTTATCTGGCTGAAGTAGAAGGGTCTGGGATTGATTCTCGAAAGAAGCTTTCTGCCGCCTACCATATGCCAGGTCTCTCCCTTGTCTTCTGAGCGGAATAATCCTCCCTTCTTGTTTTCCACCACAGCATATACGACGTTGGGTTTTGAACGGGACACTGCAAGGCCTATCCTTCCTGTATCTCCCTTCGGCAGTCCCTTTGTAAGCTTCTTCCATGTCTGTCCACCATCTGTAGTTTTATAAATCCCGCTCAGAGGTCCGCCGCTATAAAAATAATACGGCTTTCTTCCATGCTGATAAGCTGCAGCATACAGTATTAAATTGTTGGAGGGGTCCATCACAAGGTCTGCTATCCCCACATCTTCTGCTATGTATAGAACCTTTTTCCAGGTTTTACCTCCATCGGTGGTCTTATATACACCTCTTTCCCTGTTTTTACCCCAGAGGTGGCCCATTGCAGCCACATATACTACGCTGGGATTCCTCGGGTCTATAACAATTCTTGAAATGTGTCTTGTTTCTGTAAGGCCCATGTGTTTCCAGGTCTTCCCTCCATCTTCGGATTTGTAAATGCCGTCTCCTATGGAAACACTGTTTCTGCAGGTTGATTCTCCTGTTCCTGCCCAGACTATGTCAGGGTTGGATTGGGAGACTGCTACAGCTCCTATGGATGCGCTTCCCTGGTTTTCAAAAATGGGCGTCCAGGTAATTCCACCGTTTGTGGTTTTCCAGAGTCCGCTGGGTCCAACAGCCGCGTAAATAATTGATGGGTTATTTTCCACCACAGCAAAATCTACAGTTCTTCCTCCCATAACCGCAGGTCCTATGTTTCTCCATTTCATAGATGATATGATGCTGGAGAAATCAGGACCCTTTTCCGTTTTTCTGGCCTTTGCTATAGAAGGGAGAGCAAGGGCCAGTACAAGCATTAAAATAAAAAGATAGCGAGGTACTTTTTTCATAACGCCCCCCTTTGATTTCATAACAAAATATTATACGAATTAACAGAGAATTTGTTTAATTTATGTTTTAAATAATGGTTGTTTGATTGAAAAATTCTCTCTTGTTATAATCCAATCGTTATGTGGAATTTGCTTTACTGGATACTTTTTATATTGAGTTTAACAGGTGTTGGAATTTTCCTTTTCTCATCCAGAGAGGATAGGGCAGTAGCTGCACTTGCCCTTACTTTTGCAGCCCTTGGTGGAGTTTTTGCGTTAATAGGACATGCATTCCTGGGTACCATGCTGGTTATAATCTATGCAGGAGCAGTGGTGGTTGGGTTCATTGTGGTTGTCTGGCTCATTGTCGGAAGGAGCCAGGAGGGCAGAAGTTTTCCTGCTGTAGCCACAGTTGTCTTCCTGGCCATTGCCTTTGAGCTTCTGGTTCTGTTTTCCTGGGTGAAAAAGCCACTGGAGGTAAAGAGCTTTTCTCCGGTTGTTCTGGGCGAATTCTTCCTTAAGGATTACCTTTATCTCTTTGAGCTTACGTCCCTTTTGATCCTGACAGCGGTGGTTTCTTCACTTGTTATTCTCAGGAGGAGAAAATGAGCGCATTTTCCCTTTTTCTACTGTCGGCCCTTCTGGTGGCAGGGGGTCTGGCGGGCTTTTTTATAAGAAGAGACCTTCTTACAATGTTGCTTTCAGCCGAGGTGATGCTTGCAGGGGCAAACCTCGCCTTTCTCGTATTCTCCACCATGAAAAACTCCATTGAGGCCGATGCAGCAGTGCTTGTTATTCTTACTGTCGCTGCAGCTGAGGTGGCGGTGGCCCTGGCGGCTATCGCGGTGGTGGTAAGAAAGAAGGGCGAGGCAACAGAAAAAACCGTTTCGGAGATGAAGGGATGAGAGAACTATTCTGGTTAATTCCCTTTTTCCCTGCCCTTGGAGCTTTTCTTTTTATTGTTTTTGGCAGGGTAATAAGTAAAAAAATAGTCTCATGGCTTGCTCCTGCCCTGGTGGGAACCTCCTTTGTGTTTTCTCTTCTTTCCTATCTTCAGATGGATGGAGTATGGGTTAAAGAACTTTTTTCATGGATAAAGATAGGCAACCTGAATATCCCCTTTGCCTTTCAATTTGATCCCCTTTCTGCGGTAATGGTTCTTACGGTATCCGGGGTGTCCTTCCTGATACACGTATATTCCATCGGTTATATGGCAGATGATTGGGGTTACAAACGCTATTTTGCCTATTTGAACCTCTTTACATTCTCCATGTTGATCCTTGTCCTTGCGGCTAACCTTCCTCTTATGTTTGTTGGGTGGGAAGGTGTGGGTCTGTGTAGTTATCTTCTGATCGGTTTCTGGTTTGAGAAGGATACAGCAGCCAACGCAGGTAAAAAAGCCTTTATAGTTAATAGGGTGGGGGATTTCGGATTTCTGCTGGGAATGTTTTTACTTTTCACCCTTTTTGGGAACCTCAGCTTCAATTACATAAACTCCCATGTTTCTGCAATTTCTCCGGGTATAGCAACGGCAGCGGCTTTGCTTCTCTTTGTAGGAGCCACAGGGAAGTCTGCTCAGCTTCCACTTTACGTGTGGTTACCCGATGCCATGGAAGGTCCCACGCCCGTCTCTGCCTTAATTCACGCAGCCACAATGGTTACCGCCGGGGTTTACATGGTTTCCCGTCTTTTCCCGCTATTTCACCACTCGGGTTTTGCCCTTGAGGTTGTGGCATGGATTGGAATTATCACAGCAGTCTTTGCTGCCACCATCGCCCTTGTCCAGAACGATATAAAAAGGGTTCTTGCCTATTCCACCATAAGCCAGATAGGATACATGTTTGCCGGAGTGGGGGTGGGTGCTGTGGCAGCAGGAATGTTCCATCTCTTTACCCATGCATTTTTCAAGAGCCTCCTCTTCCTTGCAGCAGGTTCTGTAATACACGGGGTTGGAACCCAGGATATGAGGGAAATGGGAGGATTGAAGAAGGTGATGCCCGTTACCTTCTGGACCTTCCTGATAGCAGCCCTTGCCATATCCGGTATTCCTGGATTTGCAGGATTTTTCAGCAAGGATGAAATACTGAAAGAAGCCTTTTTAAGCGGAC
>Ga0256835_1000608_pt1 | contig 25241 bp, 13 predicted proteins | sample PIR30metaG_FD_185972 | JGI IMG/M metagenome (GOLD analysis project Ga0256835, IMG submission 185972) | Hydrothermal vent microbial communities from East Pacific Rise, Pacific Ocean - PIR-30 | ecosystem: Environmental > Aquatic > Marine > Hydrothermal vents | place: Pacific Ocean: East Pacific...
TGCGCTGCGCGCGGGCTGAGCGTCCCGCTCCGCTGTCGGGGTGGAAGCGAGCTTCCCCCGCGCCGTCCGGCCGTGCCGCTGGCACCGCCTGCGGCGCCGCTGCCGGCCGCCTGGACTTCGTTGGAGGGTGTTCGAGTCATTGTCTTTGTATGAACGGGACCGCGATTCTCGTCCTCCGGCACCACCGCGGCTTCGGGGGCGGCGTCGTCGCGACCGGGAGGTCAGCTCCTGCCCCCTCGCCGCGGCGGTACCGGAGGACGAGCCTGCGCGCCCCCTCATCGCTTCGTTGGGGCGCGGTCGCAGGCCCGGCGCCGCTCGTGCGCCATCCCCGGGTCGCCCCCGCAGGGCGTGCCCTCCCCTCCGCCGCCGGACGAACAGGCCCCCATGCCGGCCCGTCCATGGTGGGGGACGCCGCCTCTCGATGGCGCAGGGTTCCGTCCTAGGGATGCCGCGGGGTCTCAGGATGTTGACATCGCGGAAGTTCTGTGTTTCATTTGTTGAAAGGACGGTTGTGCGTTCGATTTCGAGACGAAAGAAGGTGCGAAACGGCACGTAAGCGTTTCCTTCCTTCCTTTCCTGCCTCGTCCTCGTTCTTTTCGGGGTCGGCGGGGTGCGCTTCGCCCGTGCAGATGACCCACCGAGGAGCTGGCGAGATCCAGCGGTCGGGGGTGCGGTGCTTCGCACCGGTGGTCCGGACACGGTCAATCTGTACAACGGGAATCTCGGACTGACCATGCCTCTCGGGCCCCAGCTGCATCCGGGGGCCGACGTGAGGTGGCAGCTCCGTCTTCATTACGACAGCCACTCCTGGGTGATGAAGGTCCGGGAGAACTGTAGCGACACAGTTGGTTACCTGCGTGGGACACCCTGGCCGGGCCTGGGGTGGAGTCTCCAGCCGCCGCACCTGGCGATCGAGGCGCACGAGGACTCGCCGGATTACGGCAGGCCACGCGCAATCATCCTGGAGGACGGCTCAGAGGTCAGGCTTCGACCAAGTATGACGGAGTGGCAGCCGGAAGGCACCGACGCTGCCGATTGGTACTCCGCAGACGGGAGCGGATGGAGGGTGCACCGCGTGGGCGCAGGCGACACGGCCACCTACGAGGGGTATCACGCTGGCCTCGTCTGGGTCTTCGACCGAAAGGTCGTCAATCCGGCCCTCGGGGTGGACAGGGACTTCGCGATGGATCGGCAGGGGTATTACCCCACCAGTCTTCGATCGGCGCGCTGGGGTGACGACGGTGATCCCGGACCCCGCCTTGAGTTCTCGTATGGATCAGGGTCGACGGCGACGCAGGTCAGGACGATCACGGAGGTTCCGAGCCAGCCAGGGGCTCCATATAGGATGGTGACCATCTCGACCAGTGACCAGACCGTGAGTTTCGAGGTCCATGAGGGTGCCAAGACGACCAAGATCCTTACCTATCAGTTGACGGTCGCCCATGGGAGTGTCGCCCTGACCACATCGTGCGAAACCTCCGGCTTTTCCTTGCTTCAGCAGGTCTCATTGCTGACCGGCGGGGGGAACCCGGATCTCGAGAACGATCTCGTGTGGAGCTTTTCTTACAGTCCTGCCTGGTGGGATCCGGACAACGTCGAGAGTAGTTTCCTGTTGACAGACGTTGTCCTGCCCACCGGGGCGCACATCCACTACGATTACGGGGAGTACGAGTTCGCCCTCCCGGCGATGACCGTGCCGTCGACCGGGAGTCCGGGCTGTCTCGAGGAGAAGGTCCCTTCGAGGTACGACCCGTCGGGTCCATGCCAGGAGTGGCCCCAGTTCAGGACGACCCTCGGTGTGACCGGCCGGAAGGTGTTCTCACGGGACGGGGCGACCCTCATGGAATGGCAGGAGATCCTGGATACGGCAGGTCATCTGCGCGTTTCGGCGTTTCACCCCGGCCAGTCACCGGGTTTCCTGGACCTGGGTGGAACACCGGCAGAGGTGGAGGCGGGCTCCGCCGGAGCTCCCGTGTACCCGTTCGTGACAGGTCGCGTGGTGCGCCGTCACCTGGTGGCGGGCGAAGATGCTCAGGCCCCCGATCCGCCTCCGGCTGGATCGAATGTGGGTTTTCCGGGGACCCACCGGTATGACGACATCCTCTACCTTCTGCTGGAGGGTCACGTCGTGGTGGACAAGGACGGCGACCTGGACATCAGTGGCGGCGACGACCGCGGCGAGCTGCCCCTGGCCGGGTACCCGCTCCGCATCGTTCGTTTCCGAGGCCCTGCGCCTGACGACTGGGTTGCGGGGGCGCATGTCGAGGGGGCTGCGGGCGGTGATCCTCGGGCCGTGACGGTCTTCTCCTACACGGTGGAACCGCCAAGTTCATCCCTCGAGGACGATACGGCGACGGCCCATGGTGTTCTGTCCGGCTATCGCGGCGAGAAGCCGGCCCATGTCAGGGTGCGGGCCAGGGCCGTGGTGCACCGGGGGGAAGGCGAGGTCGGCAGCGGAACCGGGTGGCCGTACTCCACGGTACGGTTTTCGTACGAGACCGATCCGGGTGAGAGCGGGGACGTCGCCTATCCGTGGAACGTCACGAGAACCGTGCGGGACGCGTGGTTCCGGCGCTGGCCCGCCGGCGGTACGGTGCCCTCCGAGTGGTCCCAGCCGGGACCGGAAGTGACCACGACCGTCACCACCTTCGCGAAAGCCCCCGCCCTTGAGGACAGGTGGCTCACGGCGTCTCCGGCCACCGTGAGGCTGTACGACGCCGACGGTGTGCTCGTGCGCGAGACCGACTACGCCTACGGCAATATCCGGGGTGAGCTGACGGCCAGGACCCGGGTCAACGTGAACGCGCCGGCGAACGACGAGGTCGTGCAGGTCGAGGAGGCCTTTGAATATCAAGGGGCTTCAGGCGCGGATGGTTACGGTCAGGTATTGCGGAAGACCCTCACTCTGGTCACCTCGGATTCGAGGGAGGAAGATCGGGACATCCGCTGGGTCTATCAGAACCAGGAGCCCAGCGAGGAATGGATCGTGTGTCCCGGAAGGCACGTCCTGCGGTCGGGAACCTCTCAGATCGACATGTGTCCCGGATGGGGCACGCACGACGTCAACGGTGATCAGGTCGTCTCCGAGCTGGCGTGGCGCCGGGTGATCGATCCGGGGCTGCGCCTGCCGGTTGCGGAGATGGATGCCAACGGATACGGTGTCCACAGGACGCTCGATCCGCTGGGACGGGTTCTCGAGGAACAGCCGTGGCATGACGATGCTGAGGACGATCTCGAGCCGACGATCGTCACACGTCCCGATCCGAACACCATCGAGATCTCCAGGGGAAGTACGGTGGTGGAACACCGGGAGCTCGACGCGCTCGGACGAACCGTCCATGTGGCGAGACGGCTGCCCGCTACGACGTCCACGGCCTACGTGGAGGGGGATTTCACCCACCGCACGGCGGCCTACGACGGGACGGGGGCGGTCGTGGCACTGAGTGAGTGGGAAGCCGTACCGAACTGGAACTTCAGCGGACAGGTGACCCTCGTGAAGAGCCGGGATCCGCTGGGCATGGTGGAGGAAGTGGATCATGCCGATGGATCTGCGACCCTGCGGACCGTGTTGTCCGCCTTTGCGGGGTTCGGGTCCGGAGACGGCGCCTGCCGCCTGCTTTCGGAAGTCGTCCGGCCAGCTGGTGGAGGGGAGAGCACGAACCAGGTCCGACGGCTGACGTTCGTGGACGCACTGGGCCAGACCAGACGGATCCTGGAGGATACGACACCGACCGTTTCTCTGACCGTGAACGGCGATCACGATCCCTGGCAGCAGGCGGCGGCGGATCTCGTCGAGGATGGTTTCGTCGTCAGGGACCGGGACTACGACGGAGCAGGTGAGCTGACCGATGAGTCAGTGACGGGATATGGGGGAATCTCGTTCCGAGATCCGATTCTTACCCAGCATCGGGGAATGACGTACAACGGTCTGGGCTGGCTCCTGACAGAGACGCGGCCGGAGTTGCCGGGAATCGCGGTAAAGCACGAGAGGTTCCTCGCCAGCGGATGGCCCATCCGGCTGCTGTACGAGGAACCAAAGGGAAGAATCACGAACTCGTACGCGGTGGACACCTATCCCGACGCGGCGGGGAGGCCGCTCGTCGCCTGGATCGACTGGAACACGGGAAACGGCTGGAACTGGTACGAGCTCTGGGAAAACCAGTACGGCACGAGCGCTCCGGAGATCGGCCGGGTGGTCTCTGCCACGCGGATCAATCACTTCGATCTGAGTGCGAACGGCAACCTGCAACAGCTCGGTGACGTGACGGTGACCCGGGATTACACTCACGGCGGACCGGGGAACACGCTGACGTCGTGGACGGAGTCGCTCAATCTGGAAGGCTGGCCCAGCGCGAACGGGGAGCTCACAGGTTCCCTGGCCTACGACAGGTACGGGCACGTGGAGCGGGAGGATTACCCGGTGATGCCGGTGACACCCGACGGCATCACGTTGGATATCTTCCCGAGCTGGGATGCGGCCGGTCTGGTAGGGATCGGCTGGATGCCTCACGGTGTCAAGTGCGGGAAGTGCGTTCCGACTCCAGCGATGAGCGGACTCACGTACTCCTCCAACGGTTCGCTCTTCGGTTATCGGCTTACCCTGGGTGATTTCGTGGACCAGAGCCTTGAGCAGACGGTGGACCAAGACGGCGCATTGCAGCGCCCACAGCGGCTGCAGGCCTGGGTTCAGGCGGAGAACGGTGCAAGGCAGGTTGTGTACGATACGGGACAGATGAGCTACGACGTGGTGGGGAATCTCGCGGGCGTGGCGGGAAGCGCGGTGACTCCGGCTGCCAGTTACTCGTACGACGCGCTCGGACGGTTGATCCAGGCCCAGGTCGGGAGCGAAGGGAGGGCCTACCGTTACGACCAGTTCGGCAATCTCACGGCGTCTGGCGGGGCCAGCATCGCGGTGGATCATGAGACGAACCGCCTGGGCGGGGCGGACTACTCTCCCTGGGGCACCCTTGAACGGCGGCTGGAGGGCAGTGGATGGTGGCGCCACACACAGCATGACCTCACCGGAGCACTCACGGGAGTGTGGGGCTCGGAGAGTGAGAAGAGCCCGCCGCCACCCGATACCTGTGCCTTCGTCACCGGACCCGACGGCGATCGTACGGCGGTGATCCGGCTGGATACCGCCAGGGGCGGTATCCAGGATATCCGCTGGGAGGTTCGGGACCTTGACGGAAACCTCCTCGTGGAGTACCTGTGGACAGCGGCCGCCGGCTGGCAGGTGGCCTCCCAGTGGGTGTACCTGGGGCGCGTGCCGGTGTTGCGGCTGGAGAAAGGGGTGGCCCACGCGCTCGTCCGCGACCACCTCGGCTCGGTCCGGGCGGACGTCTGGATCGACGAGGACGGCCAGCCGGTGATCCAGCGCGCCGATTACTGGCCGTACGGCGAGGTCATCGCCCCCACCCTTGCCCCCTCCGAGGGTCACCGGTACACCGCCCAGTGGCGGGAGTACCGGGGGACGGTCTCCGGGGCCAGCGTCCTGGACGGCCTGGACTTCATGCACGCCCGCGAGTACGACTGGCGCCGCGGCCGGTTCCTGGAGCCCGACCCCATCGGCTCCTCCTGGAACGCCTACGCCTACGCGCTGGGGTCACGGTGACGGCGGAGGATCGTGGATGGTCGCTGGAAGCTGCATACAAGAAGCTCGTTGGTATGCTGGACAACGACTTGGGGTCGCTCAGGGCGGTAGCATTATGTCCAATGCCGATCTTGTTGTTGCCAAGGTAATCTCTTTGTTGGAGTTGTTCGCGATCGGGCTGATTATCGGAATGTGTGCTGGGATGATCCTCCTGTTCGCGAGAGTGCGCAAGCAGCGTGTGGACTCGCTACGACTCCGTGAGAAAGGACAGCCCTCCAACGTATTGCGTGAGTTCATTGATTTCTGGCGCGAGGCTTCCAGGCCCGAGTTTGGGCAAGCGTTGGAGTCCGTCCATGGGAGCGATCTGCTGAGAATCTGGCGGCTCACAGGACTTGTTGGTGATTTGCTGGTCCTGACAATGTTGCTCTTGGTGATTCTGGGTGGGATCTCGCAATTGGAGAGTGGGGCGGTGGCTGGGATCGTCATCTCCCTGACGAAGGTGCTTGTCGTACTCTCCGCACTCTTTCATACGTGTCTGATCAAACAGGTGGGCAGCATGGGAAGGAGAGGCGAAGTCGAAGGCTCGACGGCCGCGGGATATAGAGTTCTTCGCCGGTTCTGGAGTTGGCTCGTGAGCTTTTTCGAGCCCTTGCGTCTGGCCTTCAGCCAACCGAGGGAGGCGCCAGTCTCGTCGTCCGTGCGTTGGCTCGCCCGGATCACGGTCGTCGTCGACCTCCTTCTCGTGGGCGCCGTTCTCATCTCGTTGTTGGTGTAGTCAATGCTCGCCACCGGTTGTCCCTTGACAGCACACAGCGTCTATCCGGAAAATCGTGCTGAAGGGAGGACCAGAAGAGGTGATGATGGTTGACGAGGTGAACCCAAGTTCGACAGTTACGAGCGTAAGCGCCTGATAACATTGACCCAGGTTCGGAAAAGTTCCCTCTACAACTCTCTGGGGAGCTTCCCGCGGGTCGGGGGCGGGACGTCGATGGCCTCGAAGAGGCTCCGCTGCTCGGCGGAGATCGCGGTGACGCCGGACAGGAGCGTCCCGGTGGCGAGCCTCACCTGGTGGTGTTGGACCATCTTCAGCTTCTCCAGGAGGTACTCCGGGAGATAATCCCCCTTGTCCCGCCCCAGGCCCAACGACACCCCCCTGGGACCCATGCGGGAATCTGGGTGTCCCTCAACTGCGGGATCCTGGGTGTCCCTTGACAGCTGTGAACTTCCGGTGCGGGTTCTCCGTAGAAGAAGGGAACGCCCGCCGCGCGGAAGGGGCGTACAGGAGGTCCGGCGCATGGGACGATCGTCTGGAAGGCGGCTGCTGCTGGCCGGCGTGTTGTTGGGGACCATGACCATTGCGGCCGCGTGTTCCCGGGACGGGGACGGGCCGGCGAAGGGAACGGCGGAAGGCCGCGGGAAAGACCCGGCGGTGGAGACGCCGGCGGCCCGGGATGAGGCCGTCCCCGTCGAGGTCGTCACGCTCTCCCGGGGTCCGATCGAGGCCGTGATCCGGCTGTCCGCGAACCTGGAGGCCGAGCGGGACGTCACGGTGTACGCCCAGGCGCCCCGCCTGGTCACGCGCCTGCTCGTGGAGGAGGGCGACCGGGTGCGGAAGGGGCAGCTCCTGGTCAAGCTCCAGGACGACGAGCAGCGGCTCGCCCTGGAGAAGGCCCGGATCGAACGCGACCAGGCCCGCCGGGAGCTCGACCGCCAGGAGAGCCTGTTCCAGCAGGGCCTCGCCTCGGAGCAGACGTACAACGAGGCGAAGCGGGCGTTCGACCAGGCCCGTCTGGCGGTGGAAGAGGCCGAACGCAACCTGGCCTACACGGAGGTCCGCGCCCCCATCGCCGGGATCGTCACCGAGCGCAAGGTCAGCCTCGGCGACTCGGTGACGGTCAACCAGCCGCTGTTCCGGATCGTCGACTTCGACTCCATCGTGGCCCGCGTGTACGTCCCCGAGAAGGATCTCCGCCGGCTCGCGCCCGGCCAGCCGGCCCGCGTCCTGGCGGCCGCGCTGGGAACGGAGCCGATCTCGGGCAGGATCCTGCGGATCGCACCGGTGGTGGACCCGAAGACCGGGACGGTCAAGGTCACCGTCGCCGTGCCGAACCGGCCCGGCCTGCGCCCGGGGCTGTTCGTCGACGTGGAGCTCGTGACGGACGTCCACCCCGAGGCGCTGCTGATCCCCAAGAAGGCGCTGGTCTACGACACCGACCAGGTGTTCGCCTTCCGCGTGGACGAGGACCACCTGGCCCACCGGGTCCGTGTGGCGGTCGTCCTGGAGGACGCGGAGAACGTGGAACCCGCAGACGGCTTCTCCGAGGGCGACCGCGTGGTGGTCGCGGGGCAGAGCGGCCTGAAGGACGGCACGCGGGTCCGCCTGCCCGGGGAGAAGGGCCCGGAGCCGAAGGCCTCGGGGCCCGCCCGGCGCCACCGCCGCCGGCCGTTCGGGGGACACCGGTGACGCCTGCCGGGGAGCGGTCCAGCTTCGTCACGTCCCGCCCGGTGGCGGTGCTGATGGTCGTCATCGCCGCCCTCGTCTTCGGGATCTTCTCCTACGGGCGCCTTCCCGTCACGCTGATGCCCGAGCTGACCTACCCCACCCTGACCGTCCGCACCGAGTACCCCGGCGCCGCGCCGGAGGAGGTCGAGAACGACGTCAGCCGGCCCATCGAGGAGGCGCTGGGCGTCATCGGCGGGCTCCGCAGGATCTCCTCCATCAGCCGCGCCGGGCTCTCCGACGTGGTGCTCGAGTTCTCGTGGGACACCCCCATGGGCCGGGCGATCCAGGACGTCCTGGAGAAGCTCGACCTCGTGTTCCTCCCGAAGGACGCCGAGCGCCCCCTGCTGCTTCGGTTCGACCCGTCCCTCGACCCGGTGATGGAGCTGACGCTGACGGGCGAGGACGAGCGGTTCCAGGGCCAGGACGGCCTGCGCCGCCTCCGCAGGCTCGCCGAGCTCCGGGTCAAGCGGGCGCTCGAGCCGGTCAAGGGCGTGGCGGCGGTCCGGGTCCGCGGGGGGCTCGAGGAGCGGATCGAGGTCGACCTCCGTGCGGCGGCGCTGGAGCGGACCGGCCTGTCGATCCAGCAGGTGATCGACCGCCTCCGCCAGGAGAACGTCAACGTGGCCGGCGGCACGCTGACCGAGGGGCAGACGGAGTACATGGTCCGGACGCTCAACGAGTACCGCTCCCTGGACGAGATCGCGGACACGGTGGTGGCGAACCGCGGCGGGCGCGAGGTCCGGGTGCGGGACCTCGGAACCGTCCGATGGGGCCACGAGGACCCCACCATGATCACGCGCTCCGGCGGGAAGGTCTGCGTCGTGCTCGACCTGTACAAGGAGGCCGACGCCAACATCGTCGCCCTGGCCCGGCGGGTCCGCTCCCGGCTCGGGGAGCTCGATCCCGCCCGGATCCGTGCGGCGGCCGACGCGGCGCGGAAGCCGGCCTCCCACGGCGGGAAGAGGGACGGGGAGGGGCTGGCCACGACGCTCCACCGCGACGACGGCGCCCTGCTCCAGGTGACGGCCGACCGGTCGCTGTTCATCGCCAGCGCCGTCTCCGAGGTCCGCAACACGGCGCTCTACGGCGGCCTCCTCGCCATCGCCGTCCTGTTCCTCTTCCTCGGGGAGCTCCGTTCCACGGCGATCGTCGCGCTGTCCATCCCGATCTCGCTGATCGTCACCTTCGCCCCGCTCAACGTGCTCGGCGTCAGCCTGAACATCATGTCGCTCGGCGGGCTCGCCCTGGGCGTCGGGATGCTGGTGGACTCCTCCATCGTCGTGCTCGAGTCCATCGCCCGCTGCCGCGAGGAGGGGGACGGCGTCCTCGCCGCCGCGGTGCGGGGCACGGCCGAGGTCCGGATGGCGGTTGTCGCTTCCACCCTGACCTCGGTGGCCGTGTTCTTCCCCATGGTGTTCGTCGAGGGCGTGGCGGGCCAGGCGTTCGGCGACCTCGGCCTCGCCGTGGTCATCTCCCTGCTGGCCTCCCTGCTCGTGGCGGTGGCGTTCATCCCCATGCTGGCCAGCCGGACCGGGCTCGACCTCGACGGCGTCCGTGCGGCGCCCGCCTGGACGCGCTGGGCCGCGCTGGAGGCGTTCTCGACCGATTTCCGCCGGTGGCCCCCCGCCCTTCGCTGGCCCGGGCTGCTCTACCTCGTCCCGCGGCTCGCCATCGGCCTCGTTCTCGAGGCGGCCGGCAAAGCCGCCCTCCTGCTGCTCCTGGGGCTGCTCGCCGTGTGGCGCCGTGCCGCCGGACCGGTGCTCGGCGCCGTCTTCGGCTCGCTGGCGCGCCCGCTGCTCGGCGGCAGCCGGAGCCTGCTCGACCGGCTCCAGGCCGGCTACCCCCGCCTCCTCGGAGCGGCGCTCCGCAGGCCGCTGGCCGTGACGGCCCTCGCGCTGGCCGCCCTGGCGGCCACGGGCCTCCTCGCCCGTTCCCTCGACAGCGAGCTCCTGCCCGAGGTCCACCAGGGGGAGTTCACCGTCCGGGTGGAGCTGCCCGTCGGCACGCCCCTGGAGCGGACCGACGCGCTGCTGACGCCGGTGGAGCGGGCGATCCTGGCGGACCCCGGCCACGTCCGTTCGCTGCTCCTGACGGTGGGGTACGACCCGGCCAACGTGCAGGGCTCCGAGGAGGGCGAGAACACCGCCCGTTTCCGGATCATCCTCGACCGGGCCGACCCCGCGACCGAGCGAGACGAGGCGGAGCGCATCCGGGCCCTGCTTGCGGAGGTTCCCGGAGCCGAGGCGCGGGTGACGCGCCCCGTTCTCTTCTCGTTCCGCACGCCGATCGAGGTGGAGATCCACGGCGAGGACCTGACGGCCCTCAGGAGGGCGGCGGAGCACGTCCGGGAGGTCATGGCGGCGATGCCCGAGCTCGCCGACGTGGAGACCACCCAGCGGCGCGGGGCACCCGAGATCCAGGTGCGGTACGACCGGGAGCGGCTCGCCCGTGCGGGCCTGGACATCCAGCGTGTCGCCTCCCTCGTCCGCGCCGCCGTCAAGGGCGAGGAGGCGACCCGGTTCAACCTCGTGGACCGGCGCGTTCCCATCGTCGTCCGGTTCGACGAGGCGGACCGCCGGACGGTGGAGGACGTCCGCCGCATCGTGGTCGATCCCGGCGCGGACCGGCCGCTGCCGCTGTCGGCCGTCGCCACCGTGGAGGCGGCCGAGGGCCCCGCGGAGATCCGGCGGATCGACGGCAGGCGGGTCGCCCTCGTCCGGGCCAACGTCGGGGAGGGTTCGCTGGGGAACGCCGTGGCCGCCCTCCGCACACGCCTGGACGCGGCGATCCCGCCGGGGAGCGGCCTGACGGCGTTCGTCTCGGGCCAGAGCGAGGAGTGGGAGAAGAGCCGCGGGAGCCTCCTGCTGGCTCTGGCGCTGGCCGTCTTCCTCGTCTACGCCATCATGGCGGCCCAGTTCGAGTCCCTCGTCCAGCCGTTCGTCATCATGCTCTCGGTGCCGCTGGCGTTCTTCGGGTCGCTGCTGACCCTGGCCGTCCTCGGCATCCCGCTGTCCATCGTCGTGTTCCTCGGGATGATCATGCTCGCCGGCATCGTGGTCAACAACGCCATCGTGCTCGTGGACTACGCCAACACCCTGCGCCGGCGCGGCCTCCCGCGGCACGAGGCGATCCTCCTGGCCGGGCGGGTCCGGCTGCGGCCGATCCTGATGACCACGGCCACCACCGTGCTCGGGCTGGCCCCCATGGCCGCGGGGTTCGGGGACGGGGCGGAGCTGCGGTCCCCCATGGCGGTCACGGTGATCGCCGGCCTGACCGTCTCGACCCTCCTGACCCTCGTGGTGATCCCGGTCCTGTACGAGCTCGCGGAGCGGGGGCTCGACCGGCTCCGGCGGCACGGGACGGCGGGGGCCTCCGTCCCGGGCCGCGAGGGGACGCCGTGAGCCGCCACCCCCTCCCGGAGCGCCTGCCCCGTTTCTCACTCTCCCGGAGGGTGACGGTGCTCGTGGGCGTGCTCTCCGTGGTGGTGCTCGGCGTCGTGGCCGGGCTCGACATCCCCGTCGAGCTGGTCCCCTCGGGGTTCTCGAACCCGTTCCTCGCCGTCAGGGTCCCGTGGCGCGACGCCCCCGCCCGGGAGGTGCTCGACAAGATCGTCATCCCGCTCGAGGACGAGCTGGCCACCGTCCGGGGGCTGGACCGGATGAACTCCGTGGCCGCCACCGGATACGGAAGGGTCTTCCTGGACTTCAAGCCCGGCACGGACATGGACGTGGCGTACCGGGAGGTGCGGGACCGGGTGGAACGGGCGCGCCTCGCCATGCCCGACGACGCCGACCGCGTGTACATCCGCAAGGAGGACCAGTCCGGGATCCCCGTGGTCGTCCTGGGTCTGGCGCTCGACCCCGACCTCCCCGACCCGTACGACGTGGTCCGCAACGTCATCCAGGTACGGCTCGAACGGCTCGACGGGGTGGCCTCGGTGGACACCCAGGGGATGCCGGAGAAGGAGATCCGGATCGAGCTCGACCGCCGGAAGGTCGAGGCGGCGGGGCTCGACGTCTACCGGATCACCCGCGACCTGGCGCGGGACAACTTCACCCTCTCCTCGGGTACGGTGTACGAGGGCGGTTCGAAGCTGCTGCTGCGCTCCGTCGCGCGGTACCGGACCGTCGCCGACCTCGAGAACCGGCTGATCGCCTCCAACGTCCGCCTGGGCGACGTGGCCACGATCGTCTACCGGGAGCCCGACCGCAAGTGGTCCGTCCGCGTGGACGGACGCCCCGCCGTGGCGGTGATGGTGATGAAGGAGGGCGGCGCCAACGCCCTGGAGGTCTCCCGCCGGGTCGCCGCCGAGGTCGGGCGGATGCAGCACGACTGCCGGCTCGGCGGCGTCCGGATGGTGACGATCTTCGACCAGGGCAGGGTGATCCGGGAGTCGCTGGACACCCTCTACTCCAGCGGGAAGATCGGCGCGCTGTTCGCCATCGCCGTCCTGCTCTTCTTCCTCCGCAGGCTCCGGATGACCCTGATCATCACGCTGTCGATCCCGCTGTCGATCCTCATGGCCCTCGTGGTCATGTACTTCTGGGGCGAGACGCTGAACGTCCTCTCCCTCCTCGGGTTGATGATCTCCGTCGGCCTCCTGGTGGACAACTCCGTCGTCGTCGCCGAGAACATCCACCGGCTCCACGGCGAGGGCGTGCCGCCACGGCGCGCCACGATCCGGGGCACGGCTGAGATCGCCCTGGCCATCACCATGGCCACGCTGACCACCATCGTCGTCTTCCTCCCCGTGTCCCTCGTCAGGGGCCAGGCGCAGTTCTTCCTACTCCGCCTCTCCATCCCCGTCTCGATCTCCCTCCTCGGCTCCCTCCTGGTCGCCGGCGTGGTCGTCCCGCTGGCCGTCTTCCTGACCCTGGGGCACGAGGGCCGGGGCCGCCGGCCGTGGCCCTCCTGGGCGGCGGTCCAGGCGGCCCTGCGCCGCGCCTACGGCGTGACGTTCGATCCGCTCAACCGGCTGTACGGCCGCCTGCTCGCGTTCTTCCTCCGGCGCCGGCTGGAGCTCGTGCTGCTGCTCGCCGCGATCCTCGCCCTCACCGCCGTCATGGCGCGGGAACGGGTCCACTTCGTGGAGAGCCAGCAGGAGGACGCCGGCGGCGTGGACATCTTCGTCCGCCTGCCGCGCAACACGACGTTCGAGGAGGCCCGCGCATTCTTCCGCCGGTGCGAGGAGGCCGTCGACCCGCTGCGCGAGGAGCTCGACCTCTCCGGCGTCATGGTCTTCCACCGCTCCACGTCCGGCTCGATCCGGTGCTGGTTCAACGAGCCGCGCCGGAAGAAGGGGGTCACGCCGAGGATCTCCACCGACCGCCTGCTCGAGGCCCTCCCCGAGAAGCCCGGCGTGCGGTACTTCGCCGGCCAGCAGACGAACGGGGGCTCCCGCCGGAACCGGTCCGAGATGCGGGTGGAGCTCGCCGGAGAGAACCCGGAACGGCTCGAGGCCGTGGCGAAGGACGTGGAACGCCTGCTCGCCGGCCTGCCGGGCGTCCTCGGCCTCAAGTCCGAGGGCGACCCGCCGCCGGACGAGCTCGAGCTGGCCATCGACCGGCGCCGCGCACGGGACCTCGGCGTGGAGCCCGGCGTGGTCGCGGGCGTCGTGGGCTCCGCGCTCCGTGGACGGCAGCTCCCCTCCTTCCGGCGGAACGGCCGCGAGATCCCGGTACGGATCGCGTTCTCCAACGCCGACCGGCAGTCGCTGGCGGGCCTGCGCGCCTTCCTCGTCCCCACGGGCGAGGGGAGCACGGTCCCACTGGACGTGCTGACCCGCGTCCGGTTCGCCAGCGGCGCCCGCAGGATCTGGCGCATGGACCGCCGGATCGCCCGCTCCATCGTGCTCGAGCTCGAGGAGGGCCGCGAGCGGGAGGCGCGCCAGGCGGTCCTGGCGACGCTCTCCCGCCTCGACCTTCCCGACGGGATCACCATCGGGCGGTCGTCCCTCCCCACGGGACCCGACGAGGAGGTCCGGGCGCTCCGGTTCGCCGGCACGCTCTCGGTCGCCTTCGTCTACCTGCTGATGGGGTTCCTGTTCGAGAGCTTCATCCTCCCCCTCTCCGTCGTCCTGACCATCCCCCTGGCGGCCATCGGCGTGGCGTGGGCCCACCTGGCCGCCGGCCTCGACATCGACCCGCTGGGGATGGTCGGCGCCGTTCTGCTCGTCGGGATCGTGGTCAACAACGGCATCGTCCTGATCGACGCCGTCAACCAGCTCCGCGCCGGCGGCACGCCGCGGAGCGAGGCGATCCTCTTGGCGGCGCGGCGCCGGTTCCGGCCGATCATGATGACGGCGCTGACCACGATCTTCGGCCTGATCCCCGTGGCGCTGACGGGACGCACCTCCATCGGCCTGTCCTACTCCTCCTTCGGGCTGACCCTGATCTCCGGACTGACCACCGCGACGGCCCTGACGCTCCTCGTGGTGCCCGTCTTCTACACGCTGTTCGACGACCTCGGATCCACGCTCCGGGCGACCCTCCGCCGTGGCCTCGCCGGCCCGGGGCTTCCCGTCCGTCCGGAGCCCCGGTGAGGCCGTTGCTCGCTCCCCATCCGCGCGCAGCATGAGGAGCGGCCGCCCGGTCACCCAGCGGCGTGCCGGTTTCCACGGCTGGATCGCGAGGCGTGCGGTTGGAGAGCGCCGTGGCGGTCCGCATGGCGTGGGGCGCTTCCACGCGGGCGTGTTTCGGGAGGGTGTCACGTTTCTCTCTCCTTCCCTGGAGTCCCCCTCCCAGCCCTCGATGAGCTCCCCACGTGCCGCCAGTGCAACGGCCGCGCGGAACGGCGTCGTTGACACCGGGGCGCGGTGTGATCACGATGGTGCGGGATGAGTGTGCTCCTGACGAACGCCGTGTCTCTCGACGGTCCGGCCGGGGTTGCGAGGCGGGGAACGCTCCGCGCCGGCGGTCCTGGGGGCGGTTCCGTGGAATGGATCGACGGCGCGGAGGAGTCCGTGCGGGACGGGGAGGTCCTGGACTGCCACGGGGGGCTCGTCGTGCCAGCGTTCGGGTGCGGCCACCACCACGCCTACTCCGCGCTGGCTCGTGGGATGCCCGCGCCGCCGCGCGTGCCCCGCGGGTTCGCGGAGATCCTTGAGCTCGTCTGGTGGCGCCTCGACCGGGTGCTGGACCCGGCGATGATCGAGGCGTCGGCGCTGGTGACGGCGATCGCCTGCGCGAGGGCGGGGGTGACGTTCGTCATCGACCACCACTCGTCCCCCGGGGCGGTTCGGGGATCGCTGGAGACCATCACGGCGGCGTTCGACCGCGTGGGCGTCCGGCACCTGCTCTGCATCGAGCTGTCGGACCGGGACGGCGAGTCCGTCCGGGACGCCGGCCTGGCCGAGACCGCCGCGTACCTCGAGTCCGGCCGGCCTGCGCTCGTGGGGCTCCACGCCTCGTTCACGGTGGGGGACACGCTCCTGGAGCGGGCGGTGGCGCTGGCCCGCCGGTCCGGCACGGGGGTTCACCTCCACGTGGCGGAGGATCCGGTGGATCAGGAGCGGACACTTGAACGCCACGGTGTGCGGGTGGTGGAGCGGCTCCACCGGGCCGGGGTCCTCGACCTGCCGGGCACGATCCTCGCCCACTGCCTCCACCTGAACGACGCCGAACGGCGGCTCGTCGCGGACTCGCCGGCGTGGGTCGTCCAGAACACCGAGTCCAACCAGGCCAACGCCGTTGGCCGTTTCGACGCCAGGGGGCTGGGCGACCGGATCATGCTCGGGACCGACGGGATGCACTCGGACATGATCCGGGCGGCCCGGGCGGCGTACCTGGCGGGGCAGGCCGTGGACGCACCGTCGCCGGAGGCGATCCTCGGGCGGCTGCGGGCGGTGGACCGGTACGCGGCCGGCCGGGGGTTGCGGCCGGCGGGGGACGATCTCGTGGTGCTGGACTACGATCCGCCGACCCCGGTCGACGGGGGCAACTGGCCCGCCCACCTCCTGTACGGGGTCACCTCCTGCCAGGTCCGGCACGTGGTGGTCTCCGGGCGGGTCGTCGTGCGGGACGGTGTGGTGGCGACGGTGGACGAGGCCGCGGTCATGGCGTTCGCCCGGGAGCAGGCGGAGAGGCTCTGGGAGCGGCTCCGGAGAGGGGACGTGTGAGTATCGGTCCGGTGGCCAAGGTTTCCCTCGATGCGACGGTGGCGGTGGTGCTCTCCGTCGCGATTCTCGTGCCCGCGGGGGCGATCGTCGTGGCGGCAACGGGCTGGGGCCTGCCTCCGGAATCGAATCCCCTCGCCACCGTGGAGACGGCACGGTGCCGCGAGACCGTTCCGGGAGCGGCCAGGCGGCTCGTGGAGCGGCTTCGTGCGGAGCGGCCCGGAGACCGGATCGAGCTCGTCCGGGAGGAGGACGGGACGGTGACGATCCGCCGCATCGGGGTGGGCGGTTCCGTGTTGCTGCCGCTTCCCGGGCGTACGGCCGGACTCTCGGCGCGTGAGGTCTCGGTCGGGCCGTTGTGGGTGGAGTCCATCGTGCCGTACCTGCCGGACGTCCCCCCTGACGCGTCGGCCTCCGAACAGACCGCCGCGCTCATCCGCGGCGTCCTCCGGTTCATCGACGAGGCGCCGGAGACACCGCTGGTTCGGGCGCTGCGGAAGGTGGTCCGCCTCGGTGTCGCCCTGCTCCTGGGAACGACCTCGCTCTGCTTCCTCCTCGTTGCCCTCTGGCGCCTCGGCCGCGGTGCGGTGCCCGAGCCGCTCCGATGGGAGCCCCCGCTGCGCCTCGCGGCCTTGGGTGTTGCCGGGGGGATCGGCTGTCTCGGAGTCGGCCTCGCCGTGGAGAGGCTCTTCGCTCTCATTGGTCTGCCGATCCCCGAACAGCCACTGGTCGAGGCCGTGCTCTCGACCCGCCACGGCGCCCTGCTCGCCGCGGGTGTCCTCGTCCTGCTCGCCCCGATCGCTGAGGAGCTGTTTTTTCGCGGCTACGTCTTCCGGTACCTCCGGGGTGTGTCGGGCCGGAGGACGGCGTACCTCGTGTCCGTCCTGCTCTTCGCCGGGCTGCACCTCCACCCGGCGGCGCTGGCGGTCTACGCCCTCTACGGCACCGCCTTCGCCTGGCTCACCGAGCGCACCGGATCGATCGTTCCCTCGACCCTCGCCCACGTGACCGTCAACGGGACCGCACTGCTCGTGGCGCTGATCTGAGGGCTCGCTTCGTAATACGAGCAGCAGGGGCGGATCGAAATATACAGAGTCCCTTCTTGGAGGAGCGTGTTCCGCTTCGGCAACAGATCGAACAAACACTGTCCCTTTTTCGTGTGTGTCAACGGAACATACTGCTCGTATTGAATAAACACTGTCCCTTTATCTAATGGGGGCTTTCTTCGCATCGGAGGGGGAGATGTGGCCGGCGGAACGGTGGGGTTCCGCTCCGCCGGCCGGAAGGTCTCAGTGGCGGTGTGGCCGCCGGCGGGGAGCGTGGGTTCCTCGTCGGGTGCTCCGGGCGGCGGTCTGGTGGCGCCGGGCCGAGGCGTCGGCGAGCCGTCGTGAAGACCGGCTGGCGTTCCGGGTGAGGGCGCGGCTGCTGCCGGTGAAGCGGCTCGTGTGCGTGCGCCGGGTCACCGCCCCGGTCGGCCGGGCATGTGTTCTCCGCTGCGGTGTGGCCCGCCGGGTTGATGCCGGGCTCCGAGCCGAGACCGTGCGTCGCACACTTGGACGGGACCTTTGGACGGTCCTGGCCGGGCTCACCCGGCGAGTCACCGTCCGGCTCGTGAACTCACGGGGTCTGCGCGCGGAGCGGTCGCGCGTGGAGTTCGGCGACCGTGAGCGGGGCCGTCGTGTCACGTCGGCCGGTGTCCGGGTGATGGTCCGGCCGGACGGCACCCTCCGGAACCGGTTCGTCCGGGAGCGGGCGGTTCGACCGACCGTCCTGGGGATCTCTGCGGTGCGCCTGGCGCCTGCAAGGCGTCCGGCCCGCCGTTCGATGGTCCGGGCGACGGAGCGGTCGAGGGCCCTTTCGACGGTCCGCCCGGCGTGGCGCTCGATGCTCCCCCGGACGCCCTCGACCCGTGCGACCCGGACCTGCCGGCCGCCGATGGAGACGGACCGTTCCGAGACCTTCGCCGTGGGGATGGGACGCCCGGTCCACCGTTCCACCTCCGTCCGCCGCGGGCCATTGGGGACGGGTCTCGGACCGGAGCGGCCGATCCGTGGCGCGACATCGTCCCAGGGACGGACGCGATCTGCGACGCTCTCCGCCGGAAGATCGTTCCAGGAAACCCATGTGGCGTGGCGGGCGTCGGCCCAGCCGTCACGGTAGCCGTCACCGTAGCCGCTCCGGTATCCGTGATCGAACCCGCGGTCGTATTCCCAGGCGTGGTGCCAGCCCGGGGGTGGGGCCGGGCACCAGCCCACCATCGGGCCGCCGGCGTACCAGGTCACCGCCGCGGGCGTGTAGACGGAACCGGGGGCCCAGACCCAGCCGGCGTTGCAGTACGCCCAGTGGCCGAAGTGGTGGGGGATGTAGCCCCACGGTTCGTAGGAGACCCATGTCCAGCCGTAGGAAGTCCACACCCAGCGGCCCCAGGTGTACGGACGCCAGCCGGGCGCCACGGCGGGACGCCACACCCTCCCCAGCCCCCCAACCGTGATCCAGCTTCCGTACGGCTCGAGCGCCGTGGTGAAATCCAGGCTCCATGCCGGGTCCGACCATGCCGAGGTGTACGGCTCCCACGTCGAGAAGCCGAGGGAGAGCCCGAAGCCATCGGACCCGATGTGGAGTCCGAACCATCCGCCGGCGAAAACCGGTGTGGCCAGGGCGAGGACCGCCGCCGCCACGAGGAGCGGTGCGATGTGCCGTTTCGTCCGTTTCATGCTGGCCTCCCCGGCCGCCGTTCCGTGGCGGCCTCGACCAGGGAAGCCGCAACGATCGTGCCAGGATCGGTGAGGGAGGGAGGCGGGGATCGGTGTCCGGACCGTCCTCCGGGGAGGACGGATTCGGGGCGTCTCCTGTGACATCGGTCACGACCTGCTATGATGCTGCCGCTCGTGTGCGGCGAGACGATCCAACGATATTTCGGGAGGTTTGCATGGCGTTCGAGGGCTGCAGGAAGATCTGGATGAACGGCGAGTTCGTCGACTTCGAGAAGGCGACTGTTCACGTCCTGTCCCACGTGCTCCACTACGGGAGCGGGGTCTTCGAGGGGATGCGGTGCTACGACAATGCGAAGCTCGGGCCCGTGGCGTTCAGACTCTCCGACCACACGCGCCGTCTGTTCAACTCGGCCAAGGTCCTCAGGATGGAGATCCCGTACACCGAGGCGGAGATCGATGCGGCGATCCTGGAGACGCTGCGGGTCAACGAGCTCGCCAGCGCGTACATCCGGCCGCTCGTCTACCGTGGAATGGCCTCCCTCGGCGTGGACCCGACGCCGTGCCCCGTGGACGTCATGATCGCCGCCTGGAGCTGGGGCGCCTATCTGGGGCCGGAGGCGCTGGCCGAGGGGGTGGACGTCCGGATCTCCTCATGGACGCGGATGGCGCCGAACACCTTTCCCGCCATGGTCAAGTCCGTCGCCAATTACCTCAACTCGCAGCTGATCCGGATGGAGGCCAACGCCGACGGGTACACCGAGGGGATCGGCCTGGACGTCAACGGCTTCGTCTGCGAGGGTTCCGGGGAGAACCTGTTCATCGTCTACAAGGGCGTCCTGATCACCCCCGTGCTCGGCAACTCGGTCCTCGAGGGGATCACGCGAGACTGCATCATCACCCTGGCCCGGGAGATGGGGCTCGAGGTCCGGGAGCAGCCGGTACCGCGGGAGATGCTGTACATGGCCGACGAGGTGTTCTTCACGGGATCGGCCGCCGAGGTGACGCCGATCCGCTCCATCGACCGGATCCCGGTGGGGAAGGGGCGGGCCGGCGATGTGGCGCTGGAGCTCCAGAAGCGGTTTTTCGACATCGTCGAGGGCCGGGCCGAGGACCGGTTCGGCTGGCTGACGCCCGTCCGCGGCTGAGGCTAGGCCGGTCCTTACGGCGCCGGAGTGGGGTCACGCTCCGGCCGCGGCCCCGTCCTCCGGCAGGCGGACGGCCCGCCAGCCGGCCCGGCCGCTCCGCTTGACCTCGTATGCGAGCCCGTCGGCGGCTGCCGTCACCTGCTCGGGCGTGACCCGTCCTTTGCCCCCCGCGACGGCGACCGCGCCGACCGAGGCCGTGACCAGAACCGCCCCGCCGGTATCCTCCGCCCGGACCGAGATCGCTGCGAGACGGCGGGCCACGGCCTCGACAGTCTCCATGTCGGCGCCGGGGAGCAGCACGAGGAACTCGTCCCCGCCGAGCCGGCCCACCTCGTCCCCAGGCCGGACCGACTCCTGGAGCCTCTTGCCGACCTCGCGCAGCACGGCGTCGCCCCGTGCATGTCCGAGCAGGTCGTTGACGGACTTGAAGTGGTCCAGGTCCAGCAGCAGCACCCCGCAGCGGCGCTGGTAGCCGTCATGGGGCTCGAGCAGCGTCTCGAGACGGTTCCAGATCCGCCGCCGGTTGGCCAGGCCGGTCAGCGGGTCGTGCTCCGCGAGGTGCCGGAGCCGGTCCGTCATGTCGCGGAGCTCGGCGGTCCGCCGTGCCACCTCGAGCCGGAGCCGCTCGGCCTGTCGGCTCAGCCAGGCGGTGCGCCAGCGGTGGGCAACCAGCGCCGTCCCCACGAGCACGAGGAGTAGCAGGCCCTGGAACCATCGGCGCTGCCATAGCGGGGCTTCCACGACGATCGGGAACTCGAGCTCCGGCCCGGGGATCCCGGCCGCGCTGACCGGCTGGAGGTGCAGGGTCGACTGGCCGGACGGGAGGTTCGTGTACCGGAGCTCCCGTCCCGACGCGCGGACCGGCAGCCAGCCATCGTCCACGCCGTCCAGCCGGGCGCGGTACCCGCACCGGGAGTGGTCGCGGTACCCGAGGACCGCGACGTGGAACGTGACGTGGCGGTCCTTCCAGCGGAGGCGCAACGAACGGGGGAACTCGACGATCTGACCGGGGAGCTCGACGCTCTCCAGGACCACGGGGGGCGCCTCCTGCACCGGATGGTCCTGCGAGGGATCGTACCGGGAGAGCCCTCCGATGGTGCCGATCCAGACCGATCCGTCCGGCGCTGAGAGGATGCCGTGCTCGTTGGTCTCGTACGCGCCCAGGCCATCCTCTGGCGTCAGGAGCCTCGACGGTCCGTTCGGGGCGATCCGGATGGCGCCGCGGCTCGTTCCGGCCCAGATGGCGCCCCTGGAGTCCTCGGCGAGGGCGAACACCGCGGCGTCCCGGACCGGCGCCGGGAGCACAGGGGTCTGCCAGACGCCGTCCCGGCCCCGAACCGCGATCCCCGTGTCGTTGCCGGCCCAGAGGCGTCCGGTGGAATCCTCGAGGAGGGCCGTGATCCACGAGCGGCCGGGGAGCGAGTGGATCTCACCAAGGACACGGACCGCCGTGCCGTCGCTCCAGCCCACCCGCTTTCCCAGGCCGATCCAGACTCCGCCCGCACGCCTCGGCGCCAGGCATCGGACGAAGGCGGCATCCCCGTCCTTTCCGATCCGGCGCCACTGGCCGGATGGCTCCCGGACTGCCAGTCCTCCGGCCTGCGCACGGCCTCCCGCCCAGAGACGGCCATCGTCCGTTGCGAGGACGTCGAAGAGCTGACCGGGCAGCTCCGGTACTTCCACGTGGCGGACCCGGCGTTCCGCCGGCAGGAGCTGGTCGAGGCCGAGGTTCGTCATGAACCAGACGGTGCCGTCCATGGTGGCCTGAGTCTTCCAGACGACGGGGTTGGAGAGGCCGTCCCCGGTTCCGATGGTCCGGATCACGGCGGGGATCCGCTCGGGCCGCAACAGCGCGGCACCGGCGAGGGTGCCCGCCCAGACGCCGTTCGGTGTCCAGCAGAGACCGAAGACGCACCGGTCGGGGAGGCCGCGGGCCGTTCCGATGGTGACGAACGCCGAGCCGCCCAGCCGGACGAGTCCGCCGATGTCCGTGCCAACCCAGAGGTTCCCTTCGCGGTCGCGAAAGGCGCAGTTGACGACGTCCGTCGGGAGACCGGTGGCCCTGGAGAGGTGAACGGTCCTACCGTCTCCTGCGAAGAGCCAGAGTCCCGTGCTGTTGGAGGCCACCATCACGGTGCCGTCGGGGTCCGCCGTGATCCGCCACACGTCTTCGATCCTGCGGCCGCCGGGACGGACCTCCGTCCACCGTCCGCTGTCGTACCGCCACAGCCCGGCGGCGCTGTCACCGGCCCACAGCACGCCGTGCGTCACGGCGGCGGCCCGGAGCCCGGAGGCGCTTTCGGGCACGGGGAACGGCGTCACAGTGCCGTCGTCCGCCAGGAGGGTGATCCGGCTCCGGGACACCGCGAGCGCTCCGCCGGGCCACGGCACGAGCGCGGTCACCGGCTCTCGGGGCAGATCCGCGGTCCGGTTCCGCAGCGGCCGGCCTTCGAGGTCCAGCGTCACCAGGCCGTGCTCCGTGCCCACGAGGAGTACGCCCCCGGCGCCTTCGAGGAGCGCGGAGCAGGCTACACCGTCGAGACCCTCAACCGGCACCGGCCGGGGAACGTGGCCGTCGATCACGGCCAGACCCGCTCCGGTGCCGATCCAGAGCGTACCCCGGGAGTCCAGGAGGAGCGTCCGGATCCGGTTGGAAGGCAACCCCTGCCGGACCGTGAACGTCTGGAAGCGGTCGCCGTTGTAACGGGCCATGCCTCCGAGAGTGCCCACCCACAGGTACCCCGTAGCATCCTGGACGATGGCCGTCACCTGGGACTGGGGAAGGCCGTCGCGAATCGAGAGGACCTGAACCGGCACGAGCTGTGCCGTCGCGTACGGGGCCCACGCCACCATGCTGGCTGCCGCGGCGAGGCCGAGAAGACGTGACCGGACCGACACGGCGTGTTTCCTCCCTCCAAGTCTACCGCACGAACCACCCGAGTCCGGATCCCCCGACTCAGGGCAGGCGGGCGATCCGAGGGATCAGACCAGCGGCGGCGTCCATGTCCGCGTGCATGATCCGGTCCCCTTCGAGCCGGGGCGCCTTGCGCCGGAGCGTCTCGATCGCACGTTCGAGCGGGGCCGAGGACCGGAGCGGACGGTGGAACTCCACGCCCTGGACCGCCGCCAGGTACTCGAGGCCGAGGACGGTCTGGGTGATGGCCGTGATCCGGTCGAGCTTGCGGGCGGCCCATGTGCTCATGGAGACGTGATCTTCCTGGCCCGCAGAGGTCGGGATCGAGTCCACGGACGCCGGGTGGGCCAGGGTCTTGAGCTCGCTGACCAGGGCCGCCGCCGTGACCTGGACCATCATGAACCCGGAGTTGAGGCCGGGCTGAGGAGTCAGGAACGGCGGCAGGCCCGACAGGGCCGGGTCGACCAGTCGAGCGAGGCGGCGCTCGGAGATCGAGGCGAGGTCGGTCAGGGCGATGGCCAGGGAGTCGATGGGCACGGCGATGGGGGCGCCGTGGAAGTTGCCCCCGGAGATGACCCGCCCGTCGGGGAACACCATCGGGTTGTCGGTGGCGGCGTTGATCTCGATGGTGAGGACCTGTTCGAGGTGGGCCAGGGCGTCGCGGGCTGCGCCGTGGACCTGGGGGGCGCACCGGAGAGAGTAGGCGTCCTGGACCCTCGTGCACTCGGCGTGGGACTGGCGGATTCGCGAGCCGGCCAGCAGCTCCCGGAGCCGCCGGGCGCTCTCGACCTGACCGGGGTGGGGGCGCGCGGCATGGATGGCCGGGTCGAACGCCGCATCGGTGCCGAGGCACGCCTCGAGCGACAGGGCGCAGACCACGTCGGCGGCGTCCACGAGCCGGCGGGCGCGGCCGGCGGCGAGCGCCGCCACCGCTGCCGATGCCTGGGTACCGTTGATCAAAGCGAGGCCCTCCTTGGCTTCGAGCTCCAGCGGCTCGATCCCGGCTCGCCGCATCGCCTCGGCGCCGGGGAGACGACGGCCGGCGTGGAACGCTTCGCCCTCGCCGATCAGGGGCAACGCCAGATGGGCGAGGGGGGCGAGGTCGCCGGACGCGCCGACGGAGCCCTGGGATGGGATGAGGGGGTGGACGCCCGCGTCGAGCATCGCCAGGAGCCGTTCCACGACTACGGGGCGGCATCCGGCGAACCCTGAGGCCAGAACGTTGGCTCTGAGGAGGAGCATCGCCCGGACGATCTCCGGCCGGAACGGTTCGCCGGTCCCGCAGGCGTGGGAGCAGACGAGGTTTCGCTGGAGCGCCGTCACCTGATCAGGGGAGATCTTGACCTCGGCGAGCTTGCCGAACCCGGTGTTGACGCCGTACACGACTCGCCCCGACTCCAAGATGTGATCGATGACCCGCCGGCTGGCCTCGATCCGGCCCCTGGCCTCCTTCGCGAGTGCCACGGGTGCCCGGTCCAGCGCCACCGCCCGGACGTCGTCCAGTGTCAGGTTCCGTCCATCGATCAGGATCCGCTCCGCCATCCAGCTCTCCCTCCTGGGCCCCGGGCCCCAACCCGCAGAATACTCCACATCCATCCACATTAAGGGACACTGTTTTTTTCTTGACAACCTCCCCTCCCCGCCCTACCCTGTTCCCATCACAACCCGAAGGAGGCGCACCATGCCCCGGATGCCCCGTCTCAAGTTCTCCCACGTGGACACCTGGTACCACCTGTACAGCCGGGTGCCCTCCCGCCGAGGCGAGCTGCCGCTGGCCTCGCCCCTGGCCCAGCGCCAGCTCATCGCCACCATCAAACACTTCGCCTCGATCTACTTCTGCGACGTGGCGGCGTTCTGCATCATGGGCAACCACTACCACCTCGTCGTCCGCTTCGATGCCCAGCGGGAGGTCGATCGCGAGGAGCTGCGCGCCCGGTCGCAGATCATGTACCCCAGCGTGACGAGGCAGCGTCAGATCGACCTGTGGGGGGACGAGGAGTGGGAGCACTACCGGCGGCGACTCTTTGACGTATCGGAGTTCATGCGGAACGTGCAGGCTGCGTACGCGCGGTGGTACAACCGGACGTTCGACCGGCGGGGGCGGCTGTGGGATCAGCGGTTCAAGTCGACGATCCTCGGGGATGCGCGGGCGGTGCTCGATTGCCTGCTGTACGTGGAGCTGAACCCGATCCGTGCGGGGATCGTGGAGCGTCCGGAGGAGTGGGAGAGCGGGTCGGTGTACCTTCGGGAGCTCGGTGA
>Ga0256835_1000609_pt1 | contig 25237 bp, 24 predicted proteins | sample PIR30metaG_FD_185972 | JGI IMG/M metagenome (GOLD analysis project Ga0256835, IMG submission 185972) | Hydrothermal vent microbial communities from East Pacific Rise, Pacific Ocean - PIR-30 | ecosystem: Environmental > Aquatic > Marine > Hydrothermal vents | place: Pacific Ocean: East Pacific...
GTCCCATGTTTTTTTTGTCATAATGCTATATTTTATCATTATAAAATATAAATATCATATTTATTCGTAGGAGGTAGAATGAAAAAAATCGTATTGATTCTAACGATTATAATTGCTTTTCAGTTTTGCGGTAAAAAAGAAATTGAAAATATAAAAGTGCAAGGTATTGTTGAAGCAGACATTATTACGATGAAAACCACTGTTCCGGGAAGTATAGACAAAATCTTTCATGCAACCGGAGATTCGGTTCAGAAAAACAGTATTCTTCTTAAAATTAATGCTGATAAGATATTAAACAAATTAAAAGATATTGAACTTGAACTTAATGAGTTAAAACTTAACAGAGAAAAATTAAAATTTAAAAATAAAATTTTAAAAGAAAAAATCAGTTATCTGAACAAACAGTATGAGAGATTAAAAAGACTTAACTTTAAAAAAGCTGTCTCAGGGGAAAAACTTGAAAAAACAAAATTAAACTTAGATGAAGTTATTTATATGAGAAAAGAGTTGATAAAAAACATTGAATCCATAAATAATGCAGAGAAAAAACTTTTAAATAAAAAAGATTATCTACTTTTAACTCTCAATGATTTTAAGATTGTATCCCCCGTTAACGGAGTTATTCTCGATAAGTTTGTATCCGAGGGAGAAAATATTTTCCCCGGTTCTCCTGTTTTTGATATATATGATAAAGACAGCCTTTACATAGAGGTCTTCCTTGAAGAAACCGAATTGGGAAATCTTAAATTAAATCAAAAAGTAAAAATTTTCATAGATGGAATAAAAGGGAAAGAGTTATTCGGTAAAATTATTTATTTTGGCAAGAAAGCGGAATTCTCTCCCAAATATATTGTCTCCGAAAAAGAAAGAAAGGAACTTTTGTATCTTGTTAAGATAAAAGTTGAAAATCATAAAGAGATATATAAAATAGGGATGCCTGTTACAGTGGAAATATGATAAAAGTTGAAAATCTTTCAAAATCTTTCGGCGCTATCAAAGCATTGGATAATATATCCTTTGAAATTCCAAAAGGGAAAATAACCATTTTTGCCGGTGCTGATGGCGCGGGAAAATCAACTCTGTTTAAAATTCTCATAGGGCTTTTAAAAAAAGATAAAGGAAAGATATTTGTGGATGGAGAAATATCCGAAAATAATTCGGAAAAACTAAGAAAAATAGCGGGCTATATGCCTGAGAGATTCTCCCTTTATCAAGATCTTACGGTTGAAGAAAATTTTGATTTTTTCGGAGAGGTTTACGGAGTGGAAAAACCAAGAAAAAAAGAGATGAAAAAAACACTTCTTGAAAAAACAGGGATGGCTGCTTTTAGGAAAAGAAGAGCCGGGGCATTATCAGGCGGGATGAAACAAAAGCTCGCATTATCAACGATTCTTCTTTCATCTCCCGAACTTATCATTCTTGATGAACCGACTACAGGTGTCGATCCCCTTTCAAGAATAGAGTTTTTCAATATAATCGAGGAATTAAAAAATGAGGGGAGAACAATCCTTATATCAACTCCGTATCTTGATGAGGCGGAAAAAGGGGGGTTCGTGGTTTTGATGAAAGGCGGGAAAATTCTAAAACAACAAGAGTTGAAAGAACTTAAAGAAAGTTTTACTCCGAAATTATTCAGATTAACTCCGAGCGAAAACATATTTAAAATAATGAAAAAATTGGTAAAAGATTCAAATATTCGGGAGAAGTTTTATATCAGAGGAAATTTTATCCATTATCTTCATACGGGAGAAAAAGATTTTTCGGTTTATATTCCTCACAGCGAATCTATTGAAATCCCTCCCAAATTGGAGGATATATACATCTATTATGAGAGAATCTTTAAAGGAAAAGAGGGAGATATAAATTGAGTGAAAATATAATAGAGGTTAAAGGACTTACTAAAAAATACGGAGATTTTACAGCGGTTAACAGTATTAATTTTAATATAAAAAGGGGGGAAATCCTCACCCTTTTGGGACCTAACGGAGCAGGTAAAACAACTACTATCAAGATGATAACGGGACTTTTGAAAATCAGCTCGGGAAAGATATTCCTTAATGGGAAAGATACAACGGATACCCCCGACGAGATCAAAAAAATATCCGGCTATATGTCACAAAAATTTTCCCTCTATCCTCTTCTTACCCCTTTGGAAAATGTGGAATTTTTCGCCGGTATTTCAGGACTTAAATCAAAAGAGATAAAAGAAAAGAAGAGTGAATTAAAAAAAATTGTTCCCGAAAATCTTTTAAAAATAAAAGTTGAATCTTTACCTCCGGGGGTAAAACAAAAAATCGCTCTTTTTTCAGCCTTATTATCAAAACCTGATATTCTGTTTTTGGATGAGCCTACTTCCGGTGTTGATCCCGAAGTCAGAAGAGATTTTTGGTTTGAGATTTACGAATTAAAAGCAACCGGAAAAACAATTCTTGTAAGTACACATAATCTTGACGAGGTTGAATTTTCAGACAGAGTGATAATATTGCATAGGGGGGAAATAATACTTTCGGGAGAACCCGAAAAACTTCTAAAAGAATATAATACAAACTCTTTTGAAGGAATTTTCAAGGAGGTTATCGCTGAAAATGAGAAGGCTTAAAGCTATAATTATAAAAGAGTTTTTTCATATATTAAGAGATCCTAAAAGTCTCACGATAGTTTTCCTTATGCCTGTTATCATGGTTTTTATATACGGATATGCCATATCCTATGATTTGAAAAATATAAATGCAGGTATTATAGATTATTCAGGCTCAAGGTATTCAAGAGATCTTATCAAACTCTTCACAAACAACAGCTATTTTAAATTAAGAAACCTTCAAAGAACAAAAAATCCTATTGAAAAAGGGGAAGAATTTTTAAGAGCCGGAAAGATAAAAGAGATAATAATAATTCCCGCTGATTTTTCCCGGAATATAGTAAGCGGTAAAGGTTCGGAGGTAGGATTTATAATAGACGGGAGTGATTCAAATACCGCAAATATTATCTATCAATACAATAATATGATTATTAAAACATATCTTACGAAAGTGCAAAAAATCAAAAACCCCTTAAAAGTAAAGACAAAGGTATATTTTAATCCTGAACTTAAAAGTTCCTATTTTTTTGTTCCCGGGCTTATTGCAATATTGCTTCTTATGGTTTCAGCTCTTCTTACTTCCATAAGCATTGCGAGAGAAAAAGAGACAGGCTCTCTTGACCTGATTTTCATCTCCCCTCTCAAATCATCGGAAATAATCATAGGTAAAACAATCCCTTATATATTTATAGCCCTCTTTGAAGGGATAATTATCCTAATGTTTGCATATTTTTGGTTTAAGATACCGATAAGAGGTAATCTGTTATCTCTTTTCTTTTTTTCCCTTTTGTATATAATAGCGGGGCTTTCGCTCGGAATATTTATTTCAACATCAGCGGAAGATCAAAGAACAGCCATGCTCGGATCATTAATGTTGACAATGCTCCCCTCCATAATGCTTTCGGGATTCATTTTTCCTATAGAATCATTGTCAAAAGTTTTAAGAGGATTTACATATCTTATCCCCGCAACATACTATCTTAAAATCATTAGGGGAATGGTTCTAAAAGGTGCGGGAATAAAAAGTTTTCTTTTTGAAGGGGGAGTATTGGCGGGAATGAGTTTTCTCCTTTTACTGATTTCGACAATCAAATTTTCAAAGGGGAGGGAAAAAACAAAATGAAGATATATTATTTAATGAAAAAAGAACTGATTGAGATATTAAGACAGAAACAGATGATATTCATGGTAATTGTTTCCCCCGTATTTCAACTTCTTATTTTCGGTTATATTGCCACAACGGATGTTAAAAATCTTCCGGTAGAGATAATAAACATATCCAACAGCCGATATTCACAAGAGATAATAAACAGAATAGAAAAATCCCCCCTTTTTATAATAAAAAAAATAACCTCAAGATATGAGTCCCCTATTAAAAATATGAAAGAGGGGAAAATTAAAGCAGCCATATTATTCAGGGATAGTTTTGATAGAAAGAGAAATCCTTCAGGTTTTCCCGATATACAGATTCTTATGGATGGAGTTGACTCAAATTCATCATTGATAGCGGCCGGATATTTTAACGGGATAATAAATGATTTTCTTTTAACAGAATTTGATAAAAAGGGGATATCTGTAGCGGTAAAAGGAAAGTCCCTTTTAAGATATAATCCCGAACTTAAAAGTATCAATTATATGGGACCTGCAATAGTCGCCATGCTCTTAACTGTCATAGCCCTGTTTTTAACATCAAGCTCAATTGTCAGGGAAAAAGAGCAACAAACAATAGATACTTTATTAATTTCAAGATTAAAACCCGTTGAAATCTATCTCGGGAAAGCGCTTCCAATGCTTTTTGTAGGACTTCTCGATATGTTCTTGGGGGTAACTCTTGTTGTCCTGTGGTTTAAAATACCCATAAAAGGGAGTATTTTTCAACTTCTTATAGCTTCAATAATTTATCTCACCGCCATATTATCAATAGCCCTTTTAATCTCGACTTTTACGAATTCTCAGCAGGAAGCAATGTTTTTTGCATGGTTTTCCATGATAACCTTTATTCTTCTCTCGGGTCTTTATACACCTGTTGAAAATATCCCTTGGGGATTAAGATGGATAACCAAAATTAACCCTTTGCAATATCTTATGAAAATAATAAGAGAAATTTTTCTAAAAGGTAATGGGATGAAATTCTTTTATAAAGATATTTTCTCACTAATAATAATAGGTAGTATAACAATCTCTTTTTCCCTGTTCATTTTTAAAAAAACTGTTTCAAAATAAAGTGAGGCTCCATTTTCATTTACAATTTTTCTTTTGAACACCTAAAATAATGGATTTCACTTGTCGAGATATTTTATATCTGTTAATATTTAAAATATCTTTTTCGGAGGAAACATTATGAAAAAAATTAAAAGGAAAAATCAGATTTTCAAAGGAATTTTTATCTTTCAGATTATGATTTTAATGATTATCTTATTTTCTGCTATTAATCTTCTTAATGCAGAGGTTAAACAAAGACCTTTAATGAGATATCCCGATATACACGGTGATACGGTTGTTTTTGTTTATGGTAATGATATATGGAAAGTTTCTGCAAAAGGGGGGATTGCCCAAAGATTAACCATAAATGACGGAGCGGAAGTATTTCCGAGATTCGCCCCTTGCGGCAAACGGATAGCTTTTACAGGGGAATATGATGGTAATCCCGATGTTTATATCATGGATATTTACGGGGGAAATATTAAGAGACTCACTTATCATCCGGGATATGACGAGGTTGTCGGATGGCACCCTGTAAATCATAAAATTATTTTTCGTTCAAACAGAGATGCAGCTTCAAGATATAACCATCTTTTTATGATAAAATCTGACGGAAAAGGACTTGAAAAACTTATTCTTCATGAAGCTGTTGCAGGAAGTTTTTCCCCCGACGGAAAAAAAATAGCATACAACAGAGTATCCCGAGAAAACAGAACATGGAAAAGATACAAAGGGGGATTGGCACAAGATATATATATTTTTGATTTTAATACAATGAAAGACAAAAGGATTACAAAATTCAGAGGAACGGATAGAATCCCCATGTGGATCGGGGATAAAATATATTTTACATCCGATAGAGACGGTGTTCTTAATCTTTATTCATATGATACGAAAACAGAAAAAATAAAGCAGCTCACTTTTCACAAAGAGTATGATGTCAGAAGACCGAGTTATGATAAAACAAAAATAGTATATGAATACGGGGGAACTCTCAGGATATATGATACTAAAACAGGCGAAGATAAAAACATCCCTATTGAAATAAGAGCAGACTCCCCTGAAACAAGACCTTATTATAAAAATGTCCGAAGATATATAACTGATATGGATATCTCCCCCTCGGGAAAAAGAGCTTTGATTGTGGCAAGAGGGGAAATTTTTTCCGTCCCCGCGAAAAACGGCTCAATAATAAACATTACCGAGGATTCGGGTTCAAGAGACAAAGACGGGGTATGGTCACCCGACGGAAAAAAAATCGCTTATTTTTCGGATAAAAACGGGGAATACAACCTTTATATAGTAGATGCCGAAGGCAGAAGAAAACCTGTCAGATTAACGGACTTCAAAAGCGGATACAGACATTATCTTAAATGGTCACCCGACGGAAAAATGATAGCTTTTGCTGACCAAACACTATCTCTTTACTATATTAATATAAACACTAAAAAGATTGTCAAAGTTGATAAAGCCGAATATCAAAATATTGATATAGATCAGGATGAAAAAGCTATTTATGATTTTAATTGGTCGCCCGACAGCAGATACATCGCTTATTCAAAGATGGATAAGGATTTTATTACAAAAATTTATATATACTCTCTTACGGATAAAAAAATTCATTGCGTAAGTGCGGGATTATTCAATGATTTTGAACCTGTTTTTACCCCCGACGGAAAACACCTTATATTTATTTCAAATAGAAGATTTAATCCTACTTTCTGTGATCTTGACTGGGAGATGGTATATAAAAAATTGGCGGGAATCTATAGTATCACCCTTCAAAAAGATACAGCCCCCCTTTTCCCCTATAAATCGGATAAAAGTTATATCGAAAAATCCCCTGCGAACAAAGGGAAAACAACTAACATAAGAATTGATTTTGACGGAATAGCAAGCAGAATAGAGATGCTCAATCTTCCGAGAGGAAATTACAGAAAACTTTCGGTAAACAATGGCACTGTTTTTTACCTTAATTCTGACAAAGGGGATTATAACCGTTTTAAATACAGAGATATAGGCCCGAGAAATCTTTACGGGTTCTCATTAAAAACCGGGAAATCAAAAGTATTGGTAAAAATGATAAATAATTATAAACTCTCTTTAAACGGTAAACATATCATTTATAAGAAAGGTTCATCAATAGGGATAATTAATGCGGGAATGCAGGCAGGCAAAGGAAACAGGCTTAATCTTTCAGGATTGACAATGAAGATAGAACCTCTTAAAGAGTGGAGACAAATATATAATGAAGCATGGAGAATAGAGAGAGATTATTATTATGAACCGGGCATGCATGGTGTTGATTGGAATAAGATAAAAGAGAAATACGGAAAACTTCTTCCTTATGTATCAAACAGACAGGATATCAGATATCTTATAGGGGAGATGATAGGGGAACTTAATACTTCCCATACTTATATATTCGGCGGAGATTATCAAAGAAGAGGTAAGAGGGTGAGTGTGGGCCTTCTCGGCGTTGATTGGGGGAAAGATAAAAAGAATAATCTTTATTACTTTAAAAAGATTTACAGGGTGGCGGATTGGTCGCGAAATGTATTCCCCCCTTTGGCAAGACCCGAGATAAAGATAAACAACGGTTGGTATATTTTAAAAGTAAACAATAAAAAAGTATCGGGAGATAAAAATATATATTCATATTTTGAAAATACGGCGGGTAAACTTATTGAGATAACGGTAAACAGTAAACCGACTCTTCTCGGAGCCACAACATATAAGGTGAAACCAACCTATTCGGAAAGAACCCTAAGATACAGGGATTGGGTTGAATCCAACAGGAAAAAAGTGGAAAAAGCCTCTAACGGGATGATTGGTTATATCCATCTTCCCGACACTTATATGGGATCCGCCGTGGAGTTCCCCAAATATTATTATTCACAAATCACCAAAAAAGGGTTGATAATAGACGGCAGATACAATGGGGGAGGACTTGATCCCGATATATTCTTAAGAAGATTAAACAGAAAAATACTCTCGTATTGGACAAGAAGATACACACATGATCAACTCGGTCCCCATATGACAGCCAACGCACACATGGTTCTTTTAACAAATAAGCAAGCGGGTTCGGGCGGTGATGAATTACCTTATGAATTCAGAAGAAAAAAGATGGGACTCATCATAGGAACAAGAACCTGGGGAGGACTTGTAGGTGTTTCCATGTTTATTCAACTTATTGACGGAGGTGGAATAACAGCTCCCGATTACAGAATATACAGTCCCGAAGGTAAATGGATAATAGAAAACCATGGTGTTGACCCTGATATAGTAGTGGATCTTGACCCTGTCGAGGTGTCTAAAGGATACGACAGACAACTTATGGAAGGGGTTGAAGTTTTACTTGAACAGATTAAAAAAGACCCGAAAAAATGGCCTGAACACGGAGCTTATCCCGTAGATAAATCAATTAAAAAATAGCATTCTTTTTATTACGGAAGAGTTCTTTTTATTTGCCGAGTGATATTTTTTTTCGGTTCTCGCTTTTTTTAGGTGTGTTTTGTGTATCTGTAGAAGTGCTCCCCTTTTTATTAATGGTTTTCTTTTGATCTTTTCCTTCTTTACTATTTTTTTTCTCCAAATATACATTTGAGTTATTTTTCTTTTCCTTTTTTAATGCTTCTTTAAAAAGATTTTTAACCTGATAATTTATCCATTGAATTGCTTTTTCAGAGCCGAACCCCGTTAAAAAGGATATTGCGAATATTGAAAAAATCTTATGCACAATATCACCTGTTTTACCGTCGAACTCAGCTCCGAGAATGAGAATACCGCTTCTTAATACCGCATATATAAACACTGCGAGAACTCCTCCGAAAACAGGAGAGGATAGAACTTTCCAAAAGAACTCTTTTCCATAAGCTTTGTTTTCACAATGCCAGAAAATAAAAGATCTTATCTCTTTTGTAATGCTTCCGAGAGCACCTCCCGCAAAAGAGAATAAAAGGAGTTTTATGTCACCGCTAATTTCTCCTGAAATATTAAATATCTTTTTTACAAAAAGATAATTCCCGGAAATACCCGAGAAAATAATATAAAGAAAGAAAACGGCAGCACCGAGAGAATAAAAAAGACCTGTAATTGCCGCTATTTTTGAACACAGACTTTCCTCTCTCAAAAAAAATGTTCTTTCGGTAATTTCATCGGTGATAAACTTTTTAACCCTTTTTTCTTCCATAACAACCTCCCTTTTTGATATATATATTAATAATAATTTTTTTAAGTTATGTTGTCAATATTTCGTGCGATTTTTAACATTTGGTTTTTACCCTTGATATTATTAGCAATATTTCATTTGGGATTTTATCTCTTTGTTTTTTTATTATCCTTTTGTGGTATAATTAATCATTATATTCAATATTAAATTTCATTCTTTATATTTTACTTGAATTTGGATTTAATTTGGATTATAATTATTGATATTATTTTGGAGGAGAAAATGTTTTCTGAATGGATGATTGATTCGGTTAGTAAAAAACAAAAAAGCGGAAGCAAACTTCTAATAATTTTCATAGGCGCACTTATCTTTCATGTTATCGCTTTCGGTATAATGGTTGTTACTCCATTATTAACTTCACAGAGTTTTCCTCAAATTACAATTACCAATGCTTTTCTTACTCCGCCGCCACCACCGCCTCCACCGCCACCACCGCCGGCAAAGAAAAAGGTAAAGAAAAAACAGGAAAAGAAAAAAGAGGAAGTGAAAAAGAAAGAGGTAAAAGCTACCGGCTTTGTTGTTCCGATAGAAGTTCCCGAGGAGATTATTGAAGAGGATGTTTCGGATCTCGGAATGGACGGGGGTGTTGAAGGAGGAATTGAAGGAGGAGTTGCCGGAGGAGTTCTCGGAGGAGTTCTCGGAGGTGTTTTAAGCAGTGATTCAGGCGCAGACAATACTCCTGCTATTAGAGTTATAAGACCCCCGAAGGCGATAAGAAAAGTTTATCCCACATATCCTCAAGTGGCAAGGCAAGCGAGGATAACAGGGATGGTCATTCTCGAATGTGTAACTGACACGCACGGAAGAGTTAAAAAAGTAAAAGTTTTAAGAGGGCATCCCCTTCTTATTCAGTCAGCTGTCGGAGCGGCTAAAAAATGGCTTTTTGAGCCTATGATTATAGATGGAATTCCGAAACCCGTTAAATTTACTTTAACAATAAGATTTACATTTAACTAAAAAATAATAAAGTAGGAGGTATACAATGGGTCAATTCACATTAGTTGAAATGTGGCATAGCATGGGACTTCTTGCAAAAACTGTCTTCTTAACCCTTATTGCATTGTCGGTTTGGTCTTTGGCAGTCGGGGTTGAAAGATATTTTTATTTTAAAAAAGTCCAAAAAACTTCAAGAGTTTTTCTTAAGATGATTGAAAAATACCTTTCCCAAGGGAAACTTGAAGATGCTATTGAACTCGCAAAAAACAAAAAATTTAAAGATTCTCACATCGCACAAGTTTTATATGCTGGACTTCAGGAATTAACTTCTCAGCAAGATATGGGTGCAAATTATGAGGAAAAACTTGAATCCGCAAAAAGAGCTATAGAAAGAGCTACAGCTCAAGGTGTTCAGAAACTAAGAAGAGGAATGACAGTTCTTGCAACAGTTGGTGCTACCTCTCCTTTTATCGGTCTTTTCGGAACGGTTTTCGGGATTATTAATGCTTTCCAGGGAATGGCTGTTACAGGTTCCGGTGGTATTGGTGCTATAGCTGCGGGTATTGCTGAAGCTTTGGTAACAACAGGAACAGGTATCGGTGTTGCTCTTCCCGCTGTTTGGTTCTTTAATTTTTACATAGCAAGAATCGGGATTTTCACAGATGAGATGAGTAATGCTTCCTCGGAACTTATCGATTATTTCGTGAAAAATTATAAGAAAGGAGCATAATCATGGGAGCCAAAGTTGGCGGCGGTTCTGATTTTAATTCTGAGCCTAATGTTATCCCATTGACCGATATTTTATTGGTTTTACTCATTATCTTCATGGTTATCACTCCCGCTTTAAAAAAAGGAGTTGATGTAAAATTACCGGAGGCAAAGTATATAAAGCCGGAACCAGCTAAGGGAGTAGTCACTATTTCTATTAAAAAGGACGGAACCGTATATTACGGAGCTACTCCTATTGAGCTTAATAAGCTTGAAGATAAGATTTTGGATTATATAGAGCAAAAAAATCAAACAAGAGTTTTCTTTAAAGCGGATGTTGAAACAGATTATGGTAAAGTTGTTGATGTGATTAAAACTCTTAAAAATGCAGGGATAGAAATAGTAAGTATAATAACCGATAAGAAAACAAAGTCTCAATAATTTATATTTCTATGAACGATTATTTTCAATGCTAAAGATAGGGCTTCAACCTGAAAGGTTGAAGCCCATTTCCCTTTTTCACCGTCAAAATGGTAAATTTGGGGATTCGGGGTTTTTATGGTAGCTTTTTTGAATTTATAATTTTTATAATATTTAAAATTATCTATTTTTCCGGTAAAAAGTTTGGGTAGGTTGATAATCGAATGGAGCGGAAATTTCTCAATTAAACACAGATCAAGCTTTCCATCTGTCGGAGAAGCCGTGGGAGCTATATAAGTGTTTCCACCCCACTCTTTGAAATTCGAGAAGGTTAATATTAATGTTTCGGGGATGATTTTATTCTTTTCCCCTTCAAGGTGAATTTCCGAGAGAAAAGGGGGCATTTTTATATAGTTTAAGAAACCGTATAAAATATAAGGGGGAATCCCTCTTCCGAGAGGTTTCTCATTAAAATCTTTCGATATCCATGCATCAAGCCCTATGCCCGCTATATTAAAAAAATAATCTTCATTTATTTTCCCTGCATCTATATTGATTATCTTTTGATTTTTAATAATTTCAATAGCTTCTTTTGTTTTAAAAGGGATTCCTAACCCCTTAGCCAGGCCGTTTCCGGAGCCTCCCGGAATAATCCCGAGTGGTTTGTCTTTGTATAAAAGCTCTCTTGCTATTTCATTGATTGAGCCATCTCCACCATAAACGACGAAAAAATCGTAATTATCATAGTTTTTTCTTACGATTTCAGGGCCATGTCCCTTATATTCGGTAAAAATTATCTCTGTTGAAAACTGTTTTTTAAATTCATTATATAATAGATTACGAAATTTTTCCTTTTTGATTTTACCCGCTTTCGGGTTAGCAATTATAAGTATTTTTTTCATAAACTAATTATCAGTGATAGACAAATATCGGAAAATTACCGTCTTCTATTATCTCCTTAGCTGTTGAGCCAAAAAATAATTCGGTAAGGCCTGAATGTCCGTAAGCCCCTATTAAAACAAGTGGATTTCCTATCTCTTTTGCTACTTCATGGATAACTTTTGCGGGTTTTCCGCTTTTTACTAATTTAGTTGTTTCTATTGAATATAGCTTCAGATAATCCTCAACTTTTTTCAATGCTTCCATCCCCTCTTCAATATTATCGTTTACATTTAGAAGAACGGCTTTTTTAGCAAAGGGAAGATTCATGCTGATATGAACATATTCCCTTATTGCATTTGAGGCTTGAACACTTCCATCGTAAGCAATTAGAACAGTGTCAGGCAGTTTTTCTTCTTCGGTTACAGCCATGACAGGACAGACGGAAGCTTTTAAAAGTTCTTTCAGGGTGTCTCCGACAACTTCGGGATGTTCGAGATGAAAGTGGGTTTTTATTCCCACGATAATAAGATCTGCTGTTAAACCTTCCTCAATGATCTCTTCGGCAGGATTTCCAACTTTTATATATGATTCATAACTGATACCATTTTGCTTGCATAGAGATTCAAAATCCCTGATTAATTCTTGAGCTCTTTCCTCTGCCAGCGTGAGATTTTTTTCTATGGCTTTTTCAGCAAAATGAATTGCTCCTGCAGGAGCCCCTCCCACAGAATCTTTTATATCTTCGACATCAACAACCGCGACTCCAACAAGAACGCTTCCAAGTTGCTTAGCTCTCCTGACGGCAATTTTAAGAGCTACTTGAGTATAATTTGATTTTTCCAAACCAATAACTATTCTTTTACTCATTTTTCTCCTCCTGAAAATTACTATTAAATATAATGTTTTTACGGGAAAAAATCAAGAGGTAAAATTTTTTAAAAACTCTTCACGAAAGATTCCCATAATAAGCAGGTTTCTATATTTTCCGTTTTTATAAGAATGGGATTTAAGGTTTCCCTCCGTTTTGAAACCTATTTTTTTATATAATTCAACAGCGTTTTTATTAAATTCATAAACTTCAAGAAAAACTTTATTCAGATTCAGTTTTACGAATGCAAATCTAAGTATTTCAATTGTTGCACATTTACCATAACCCTTGCCTCTGTATTTATCCTCTCCGATAAAAATACTTAGTTCAGCTCGTCTATTAACAAAGTGTAAATTTTTCAAACTCACCACTCCGACAGGGACACTTTCTTCGGATAGAATAATATAATGGATATTTTTCATATCCGAGGGGGGGAATAAATATTTTTTTCTTATCTCCTCTATGGTAAGCGGGGTTCTTGGTTGAATATAATCATGAACAAGAGGATTATTTATCCACTCTTTTAATTTTTGAAGATGATTTTCCTCGACTATTTCTAATTTACACATGCTCATTTCATATTTTACCATATCAGTGATAATCATGAAATAGCTCTTTCGGTTTTCAGGGGGCGAATATAGGGATCTTGAAAAAATAGCAAATATAATATAAAATAGGGGTCTATTCGGTGAGTGTAGCTCAATGGCAGAGCATCGGACTGTGGATCCGGCTGTTGGGGGTTCAAGTCCCCTCACTCACCCGTTATTTAATCGTAAAGCAAACATATACTTGTATTTTATTATAGTGTATGTTATTATATTCTAACAAATTACAGGAGGAAGCAAGTTGAGTATTAACAAAGAAGTTAAAAGAAACACAATCGACAGTTTTAAAATCAATGAAAAAGACACAGGTTCAGCGGAAGTTCAAATTGCCCTTTTAACCGAACATATCAAAAACCTTTCTGAACATTTCAAAACTCATAAAAAGGATAATCATTCAAAAAGGGGTTTTATGGCAATGATTAATAAGAGAAAAAAACTTTTAAGATATTTAAAAGACAAGGATTTTGATAAATACAAAGAGATAATCAAAAAATTAGGATTAAGAAAATAAAAAAACGAAAAAAAAGAGGTTAAAAATGGGAATTAAAAAAAAAATAGAGATAGGGGGGGAAACTCTATCTGTAGAGATTAACAAAGTAGCAACACAAGCAAATGGTTCCGCATGGATTCAATACGGGGAAACAGTTCTCCTTGCAACGGCAACAAGAAGAAAAGAGGCGAAAGATGATATAGATTTTCTCCCTTTATTGGTTGATTACAGGGAACATACTTTTGCGGCAGGGAAATTTCCCGGAGGATTTTTTAAAAGAGAGGGGAAACCTTCCGAAAGGGAGACACTTACAAGCAGGCTTATAGACAGGCCTTTAAGACCGCTTTTTCCGGAAAATTATCATTATGATACACAGATAGTTATAAATGTGCTTTCTTATGATCTTGAAAATGATCCTGATGTTTTGGGGATAACCGCAGCTTCAGCTGCTCTATATATGTCTGATATCCCTTTTACCGATCCTATAGCTGGTGTCAGAGTGGGTTTGATAGACGGAGAATTTATTATTAATCCTAAAAATTCAGAGCTCGAAAACAGTAAACTTAATCTCGTTGTTGCCGGGACAGAGGAAGCTATTGTTATGGTAGAAAGTGTTTCCGAGGAACTTTCCGAAGAGATTATGCTTGATGCTCTTGAATTTGCACATAAACATATTAAGGAAATCGTCCGATTTGAAAAAGAGATTTATGAGGAGATAAAACCCGAGAAACTTGTTGTTGAAGAGGCTTATCCTTTGACGGATGAGATTATTGACGAAGTTGAGAAAAAGATAGGCCGGAAGATTGTCGATGCTTTTTATGTTAAGGGAAAACAAAATAGTGAAAGAGCTATTGACGAAGTTTTAAAAAACCTTCTTGAAGGACTTGATGAAGATGAGGACAAAGAAAAGATAATCCTTTATAAAAAAGCTTTTAGCCATATAAAACAGGACAAATTAAGAAAAGAGATTATAGAAAACAAAAAAAGACCTGACGGAAGAAATTTTGAAGATGTTCGTCCTCTTAACATTGAAGTCGGAGTTTTACCTCGAACTCACGGCAGTTCCATATTTAAAAGGGGGGAAACACAAGCGCTGGTTACCGTTACTCTCGGTTCCTTCAGCGATGTTCAGATTATTGATAATCTTGTTTCCGAAGATGTTTCAAAAAGATTTATGCTTCATTATAATTTCCCCGGTTTTAGCGTGGGAGAAGTTGCGCCTTTGAGAGGTCCCGGAAGAAGGGAGATAGGGCATGGAAATCTTGCCGAAAGAGCGCTTTCAGCTTCCATCCCTTCCGAAAGTGAATTTCCTTACACAATAAGGGTTGTGTCCGAGATTTTGGAATCAAACGGATCTTCCTCTATGGCAACTGTTTGCGGAGGCTGTCTCTCTCTTATGGATGCCGGTGTTCCGGTTAAAATGCCTATTGCGGGAGTTGCAATGGGTCTTATCAAAGAAAAAGATGAATTTGCCATTTTAACCGATATTGCCGGTCTTGAAGATCACTATGGTGATATGGATTTTAAAGTGGCGGGCTCTAAAGAGGGAATAACGGCACTTCAAATGGATATTAAGATAAAGGGCGTATCAAGGGAAATCATGGAAAAAGCTCTTGCTCAGGCAAAAGAGGGAAGATTATTTATTTTGAATAAAATGCTCGAAATCATTTCAGAGCCGAGAAAAGAACTTTCCCATTTCGCACCGCGAATATCAGTATTTAAAATCAGCTCAAATAAAATAGGAGATGTCATAGGTCCCGGAGGAAAGATCATAAAATCAATTACAAAAGACACGGGTGCACAAATTAATATTGAACAGGATGGTAGTGTTACAGTGGTGGCACCTAATAAAGCATCTATGGAAGATGCAATCGGAAAAATAAGAGATCTTGCGGAAGAACCTGAAATAGGCAAGGTTTATACGGGTAAAATAACAAGGATTGAGACTTACGGTATGTTTGTTGAAATCATTCCGGGGACACTCGGTCTCGTGCATATATCGGAGATAGCCGATGCACAGGTAAGGGATGTTCATCAATATTTTAGAATCGGAGATACTGTTAAAGTTAAAATTATTGGCATTGATGAAGCGGGAAAGGTGAAATTGAGCAGGAAAGTCATAGAAAAAGAACTTCCCGAACCTGTAAAAGGATATACTCCGAACAGATACGGGCATGATAATAATAGAAGAAATTACAGGGACAGGGATAATTACAGAGACAGAAACTCTTATCATAAGAAAAGATATGATAGGTGATGGATAGAAAAGGGTTAACTTATATAGAGATTTTAGTTGTTGTTGTAATTGTTTCAATCCTTATGCTTGCAGCGATTCCTCTTGCAAAAAACACCATAAAAAGGGAAAAGGAGATTCAATTAAAAAGGGCTCTTAGGATAATAAGAACCGCTATTGACGAATATAAAAAAGCGGCGGATAAAAAAGAGTTTGAATTTGACGAAGATACATACGGCTACCCTCCCGATCTTGAAACTCTTGTGAAAGGGGTTAAAACAAAGAAAGGGAAAATATTAAAATTTTTAAGGAGAATTCCGAAAAACCCGATGTCTGAAGACGGTGAATGGGGACTCCGATCCTATCAGGATGACAGAGACAGTGAAGTATGGGGTGGAGAAAATGTTTATGATATATATTCCCCCTCCCATGGAAAAGCATTGGACGGAACATATTATAATGAATGGTAAAAAAGGTTTTACTCTGATAGAGCTTATGGTGGTTTTAACGATTATAGGGATTTTACTTATTGTAGGAGTGCCTCAATATAAAAACTCAATATTAAAATCAAAAGAAACGGTTTTAAAAGAGAATCTGTTTTTAATGAGAAAAATGATTAATCAATTTCATCTTGATAAAAAAAAATATCCCAAAACACTTCAGGAACTTGTGGATGAAAAATATTTAAGGGAGATTCCTTATGATCCCATTACCAAATCAAATAAAACATGGAAAATAACACGGGAGGAACCCCCGGAGGACGGCGAATTTTATGAAGAAGACCTTGGCATCGTGGATGTTCATTCCGGAGCTGAAGGAAATTCAAAATTAACCGGAAAACCTTACAATAAGTATTAGTTTTTTATGAGAAAAAACATAACAGCGGAAAAAAGACACCTTGACATAATAACAAAAAACAATCTTCTTATGGCAAAAGAAACCGAAAACAAAGACCTTGTTTTTCAAACTGTTAAAAAAGGGGTGGAGGCTGTATTAAAGAATCCTGATAAAGGGCAATATTATCTGTGTATTGAAAATGATAAAGTTGTCGGACAGCTTATGATAACTTATGAATGGAGTGATTGGAGAAACTGCTTCTTTTATTGGATTCAGAGTGTTTATACTATCCCCGAAAAAAGGGGAAAAGGGGTGTTTAAATCATTGTTCGAGCATGTTTATAGAAAAGTGAAAAAAGAGAAAGGGTGCGGGATAAGATTATATGTGGAAAAGAACAATAAAATAGCTCGAAAAGTATATGAAAACCTTAAAATGACGGACACAGGCTATCTTTTATATGAAATTGAATTATAATATAATAAGATAATCAAAAAGGGAGAGACCTTAAAAGGTTGACACACAATTGTTTTAGTGATAATTTATAACCTAAAATTAGTTTAGGAGGCTTAATATGAGTAATTTATATTTTACAAAAGAGCATGAGTATGTAAAAGTGGAAGGTGACACCGGTTATTGCGGTCTTTCAAACTATGCTCAGGAGGAGCTCGGAGAAGTCATAAAAGTAATATTACCTGAAAAGGGAAAGACAATTAATAAAGGGGATGAAGTTTGCTATGTTGAATCTCCCAAAGAGTCTGCAAAAGTTTATTCTCCCGTAAGCGGTGAAATCCTTGATATCAATGAAAAATTGGAGGATGAACCCGAACTTATCAATAGTGACCCTTATGGAGAAGGATGGATTTTTAAAATTAAGATAACTAATCCCGATGATATTAAAGCTCTTATGGATGAAGAGGCTTATAAAAAATATATAGAAGGATAATTAAGGGGTTTAAATGAGATATTTTCCTCATGGTAAAAACAGTATTAAACAAATGCTTGAAGATATCGGAGTTAATAATATTGAGGAATTGTTCGAAGCTATTCCCGATTCAAACAAAAGAAAAACAGAGATAGATTTTAAACCGAAAAGTGAAAATGAACTTATGGAATATTTTAAGAATTTATCCGAAGAAAACAGATACCCCTCTTACAAAAGATTTCTCGGAGCGGGAGCTTACGAGCATTTAATTCCCGAGGTAGTTAATTATATAAGCGGTAAAGGAGAATTTGTGACCCCTTATACCCCTTATCAACCTGAAGTTGCTCAAGGAACGCTGCAAGCAACTTTTGAATATCAAACAATGATAGCAAATCTTACCGGAATGGAGTTCTCCAATGCTTCCCTTTATGATGGTGCCACGGCCGCCGCAGAGGGGATTTTGCTTGCATGGAGAGTAACAAGAAAAAATCGTTTCCTCATTGCCGGATCCATTCATCCCGAATATCTTCAAACAATTCAAACCTATGTTAAGAATCTCGGAATAATTATTGAAACTATTGATTGGGATGAAGAGGGAAGAGTATCAAAGGGTGATTTTGAGCAAAAATATAATGAAAATGTCGGTGGGATTCTTATTCAATCTCCCAATTTTTTCGGAATTATTGAAGATTATTCTTGGATAAAAGAAAAGATAGGGGAAAATAAAACACTGTTAATAACAGCGGTAGCAGAAGCTTTATCTTTGGGAATATTAAAACCTCCCTCTTTTTACGGAGCTGATGTTGTTGTCGGAGAAGCTCAATCACTCGGATTATATCCCTCTTACGGAGGTCCTACCCTCGGTTTTATTACCACATCAAATAAAAAATTCTTATGGGAACTTCCCGGAAGAATAGTGGGAGAAACAGTTGATGCGGATGGTAATACAGGATATGTTTTAACCTTATCCACAAGGGAACAACACATAAGAAGGGAAAGAGCTACCTCCAATATATGTTCAAATCAAGCATGGTGTATAATCAGAGCTTCCGTTTTTCTTTCAGTTTACGGAAAACAGGGATTAAAGGAACTCGCTTATCAAAATATTCAGAAAGCAAATTATGCAAAAGAACAGATGAAAAAAAGAGATATAAAGATAAAATTCGATGCCCCTGTTTTTAATGAGTTTGTGATAGAGGTTGAAGATGCCGAAAAAGTTTATAATTCTCTTCTTGAGAAAAAAATAATCTGCGGTATCCCTTTAAAATGGTTTTTTCCTGAAGATACAAAATCAATACTTATAACTGTTACCGAGGTTGTCTCAAAAGAGGATATAGATCTCCTGATTAAAGAGTTGGAGGAGATAAAATGATAAAAAAGAGAGAACAAATAGTTTTTAAATATTCGGAAGAGGGGAAAAAAGGATATTCGCTTCCCCCTCTTGATGTGGAAAAAAAGAGTTATATCCCCGAAAATCTATTAAAAGATGAAAACAAAGGGATGCCGGAAATCTCGGAACTTGAAGTTGTCAGACATTTTACAGCTCTGTCACATATGAATTATTCCGTGGATGAAGGTTTTTATCCTCTCGGTTCATGCACAATGAAATATAATCCTAAAATAAACGAGAAAATATCTTCATTTGATAATTTTCTCATGGCTCATCCTTATCTCCCCTATTCATTGGTTCAAGGCAATTTAAAACTTATGAAAACTCTTGAAGACAGATTAAAAGATTTAACAGGGTTTGATTATTTTACCCTTTTTCCGTCAGCCGGAGCGCACGGAGAATTGGCGGGAATGATGATGATAAGGAAAAGGCTTGAACTTGACGGTAATTCGAGAAAAATAGTCCTTATTCCTGATTCTGCACACGGAACAAATCCTGCAAGTTCCCATTTTGCGGGATATGCCGTTAAAGAGATTCCTTCGGGGGAAAAAGGATATCTTGAAGCTGAAACAGTAAAAGAGTATTTGAATGAGGATGTCGCTGCTTTAATGATGACTAATCCTAATACACTCGGAGTTTATGAAAAAGATATAAAAGAGATTGCGGAGCTTTTGCATAAAAACGGTTCATACTTATATATGGACGGTGCAAATTTTAATGCGCTTATGGGTTATGTTAAACCTGCTGAAATCGGAGTTGATGTTTTGCATCTTAATCTGCATAAAACTTTTTCAACCCCTCACGGAGGTGGAGGACCGGGTGCAGGGCCTGTCGGGGTTGTTGAAAAATTCAGAGATGTTTTACCTGTTCCCGTTATAAGGAAAAAAGATGGAGTGTATTATACTGATTTTAATATTCCCCGTTCAATAGGGAAAATCAGAAGTTTTTACGGAAATTTCGGAGTATTAATAAAAGCTCTTGTTTATATAATGGAGCTTGGTGCCGAGGGATTAAAAAAAGCAACTGAATTTGCGGTTTTAAATGCAAATTATATCAGGGAAAAGCTTAAAGATACATATGAACTTCCTTATAACACAAAGACTTTACATGAGGTCGTTTTTTCGGAAAACAGTTTCAAAAAATTCGGGGTTAAAACAGTTGATTTGGCGAAAAGAATTCTTGATTATGGTTTTCATCCCCCTACGGTTTATTTTCCGTTAATTGTTCACGGAGCTTTGATGATCGAGCCTACTGAAACAGAGAGTAAAACAACATTGGATGATTTCATTGATGTTATGAAAAAAATTCATAAAGAGGCGGAGGAAAATCCCGAATTATTAAAAGAAGCCCCCCATTATACTCCGGTTAAAAGGTTAAACGAGGTTCTTGCGGCAAAAAAACCAAAATTAAAATATAAAGAAGAGGAGTAGAATGACAGTTCAAGATATTATTTTAACTCTTACTAATTATTGGAAAGAGAAAGGGTGTTATGTGGCACCCACTTATGATGTTGAAGTAGGAGCGGGGACAATGTCTCCTCATACGGTTTTCAGAGTTTTGGGAGAAAAACCTTATAGAGTGGTATATGTTCAACCATCGAGAAGACCTACGGACGGAAGATACGGAGAAAACCCGAATAGGGTTCAAAAACATTTTCAACTTCAGGTTATATTAAAACCCGCACCTGAAGATGGTCAAAAACTTTATATAGAAAGTCTTGAGGCTCTCGGTATAAATTTGAAGGAGAATTTTCTCTCTTTTGAAGAGGATAATTGGCAATCACCCACTCTCGGAGCTTGGGGTGTCGGTTGGCAAGTTATGTTAAACGGGCTTGAAGTAACCCAGTTTACATATTTTCAACAAGCGGGAGGGGTTGAATTAAGCCCTGTTTCTCTCGAAATCACTTATGGGATTGAGAGATTAGCACTTTTTCTTGCCAAAAAAGATGATATCTATGAACTTAATTGGTCTGATGATGTTACTTATAATGATTTAAGAAAGAATGAAGAGATTCAGTTTTCCGAATATAATTTTAAGGAAGCGAATATAGAACATTTGAAAACAATGTTTAAGATGTATGAGTCTGAAATATCAAATCTTATCGGGAAAAAACTTTATCTTCCCGCATATGATCTTGCATTAAAATTGTCTCATATATTTAACCTTCTTGATGCAAGAAGAGCTTTATCCATTACGCAAAGACAGGAAAGAATACTTTCAATCAGAAACTATGTAAAAGAGATAGCAAGAATTTACCTTGAGGAGTTGGAAAATGGCTGATTATTTACTTGAAATATTTGTTGAAGATATTCCCCCCGCTCATCTGAGAACGGGACTACGACAATTGGAAGAAAAATTCAAAGACGCTCTTGATAAAAACAGAATAGATTATGAAGAGGTGTTAATAAAAGGGACTAAAAAAAGATTCTCAGTAATAATTAAAGATATTGCTCCAACTCAAAAAGAGGAAGAAACCACTATAATCGGACCTTCAAAACAAATCGCTTTTGATGAGGAGGGCAATCCTACTCAAGCTGCCTTAGGTTTTGTGAAATCAAAAGGTAAAACAATTGATGATTTAAGCTTTTTGGAAACACCGCGGGGAGAATATATTGCAATAAAAGAGATTGAAAAAGGAAAAGAAAGTAAAGCACTCATAAAGGAATTCGTCCCCGATATTCTCTCTTCACTCTCTTTTCCCAAGAATATGAAATGGAATAACACTGAAACATTATTCACAAGACCCGTAAGAGCAATTGTTTCTCTTATGGATAATGAAACAGTTGAGTTTGAGTTTGCCGGTATCACTGCTTCAAATAAAACGAAAGGACATCCCATATTATCCGATGTTACCGATATAGAGATAGCCAGTCCGGACGATTACGAATCCAAATTAAAGGAAAATCGTGTTATTCTTGATAGGAAAGAGAGGAAAAAGATTATCCTTGACGGGATAAAAGAGATTGAAGAAAAATATGAGCTTGAAATTGTTGAAAATGAAGAATTATTAGAAGAATTAACGGATATGGTTGAATATCCTTTTGTTTTTTCGGGAACATTCGGTTATGATTATCTTAAGATTCCCAATGAGATTATAGAAACTTTTCTTAAACAGGAAAAAAGATTGTTTTTAATGAAAAACGGAGAATCAATTATTAATAGATTCATCGGAATAGCTGATGCGGATGAAGAGGCTTCGGACAATATTGTAGAGGGATTCGAAAGGGTTGTTAAGGCTACTCTCGAAGATGCCTCTTTTTTCTGGAACAATGATTTGAAACTTGATTTTGAAGAACTTGTAGAACAACTGAAAACTTATTCTTTCGGAGAAAAACTGGGAACTTATTATGAAAAAACCTTGAGATTAATTGATCTTTCCGAGTTTATCTCTAATTTCGTATCTCCCGATAAAACAAAAGCTGTTGCCCGAGCCGCAAGATATTCCAAGATAGATCAATTAACAGAGATGGTTAAAGAATTTCCCTCTTTACAGGGAATTATGGGCGGGCTATATCTGAAGGAGAAAGGGGAGTCCGAGGAAGTGTGGAAAGCTGTTTATCAACAATACAAACCTGTGAATATTGAGGATAGTATCCCCGAATCCATGACAGGGAAAATCCTTTCTCTCGTTGATAGAATGGATACACTCACAGGGGCTTTTATTGTGGGGATGGAATCATCAGGCGATAAGGATCCCTTCGGATTAAGAAGAGTGGGAAATACGATTATAAAAATAATCATTGAAGGAGATATTGATATTGAACTTCCCTTGCTAATATCAAAATCCCTTGAACTATATATTGTTGAAAAGGATAAAAAACAAAAGATTCAAGCCGATATTATTGATTTTCTTGTCCAAAGGTTCAGGCACTATTGTTCCGAATATAAAGGGATAGAATATGATATCTTAAATGCTGTTTTAAACACGGATTTCATAAATGTTTTATTATCTTATAATAAAACGAAGGCTTTGAAAAAAGCGAAATATAATGAAAATTTCAAAAAATTGATAATCTCTTACAAAAGGGTCAAGAATATTATAAAAGATAATAAGATAGATGAATTGAATACAGAAATGCTTGAGGATCCGGAAGAAAAGGAGTTATGGGAGATTTTTGAGGCTGTTCAAGGGGAAGTTGAACAACATATAAAGAATAAAAATTATATGAGAGCACAGGAATCATTAATAGTTTTACGCCCTTTTATTGATAAATATTTTGATTCCGTCCTTGTAATGGCAAAAGATGAATCTATTAAGAATAATAGAATCTCCATGCTGAACAGGATATCCTCTTTATTCGAGATGATTGCTGATTATAGTGAGATAGTAATTTAAAAACATACATATATTAAGGAGGAGAAAATGAAGAGATTAATAAAGGCTAAAACAAAATTGGTGTGCACCTTGGGACCGGCATCCTCTTCTCCTAATATTCTCAAAAAAATGATCAAAGCGGGTATGAATGTAGCAAGAATCAATTTTTCGCATGGGGATTATGAAACTTACAAAAAAACGATTAACCGTGTCCGAGATATCTCGAAAGAGCTTGATATTCCGGTTGCTATTTTGCAAGATCTGAGAGGCCCCAAATTAAGAGTCGGTAAAATTAAAAACAATCAAATCTTATTAAAAAAAGGGGGGTGGCTGACTATCACCACAAAGAATATCGAAGGGGAAAAAGATATTGTTTCAACTGATTTTAAAAATCTTCCCAAGTATGTTAGAAAAGGGGAAACCATATTGATGGATGATGGAAACCTGGAATTAAAAGTTGTAGATGTAAAAAGGAGTGAGATCAAAACCAAGGTAATTGTTGGAGGAATTCTCAGGTCAAATAAAGGGATTAATCTTCCGAATACGGATTTGAATATTCCCGCTCTAACGGAGAAAGATAGAAAAGATGTTAAGTTCGGAGTTGAAAATAGAGTGGATTATATTGCCCTGTCTTTTGTTCAAAGGGCGAAAGATATTAAAGAACTTAAATCATTGTTAAAAAAATATAAAGCCGATGTTCCCATTATATCCAAGATAGAAAAACCCACCGCTATGAAAAACCTTGATGAAATTATAGAGATTTCCGATGGTATTATGGTCGCAAGAGGGGATCTCGGAGTTGAGATGAAAGAGGAGATGATTCCCATTCTGCAAAAAGAGATTCTACGGAAAGCCACGAAAAAAGGGAAAATCACAATTACCGCAACTCAAATGCTTGAATCCATGATAGAAAAACCGAGACCAACGAGAGCTGAAGCAACAGATGTTTCAAACGCCATTCTTGATTTAACGGATGCGGTTATGCTTTCGGCTGAGACTGCTGTCGGGAAATATCCTGTTATAGCTGTTAAAACCATAAAGGATATCGCTAATATAACTGAAAATTCCGTATATTTTAACCCAAATCATAAAGTTGAAGTTAAACCTTCATATAAGATAACGGAATCAATTGTTGAATCCGCTTTTTCCATTGCCGAAACTCTTAATGTAAAAGCTATCACTGTTTTCACATGGTCGGGGACAACAGCTCTAATGCTTTCCAAACATAAACCCAAAGTTCCCATCTATGCTTTTACCCCTGAAAAGGAAGTTTTAAAAAAGATGGCATTGTATTGGGGAGTTACCCCTATGCTTATAGAATATAGTCCTAATACCGATATTTTACTTGCTGAGGGGGAAGATATCTTAGTTAAGAAAAAATTGATAAAAACAGGAGATACTATTATTATGATTGGTGGAGTTACCCCTATAAAAGGTGCAACAAATATGCTTAGAATAGTAAAAATCTGATTCTGATGATGATAAAAACGATATTGTTGATTTTATTTCCTATCTTAATTATAATTCTTATATGAAAGAACTAAAAAATATTTTTAAACTTGCCAAACTTGATTTTATAGAGGACGAAAACTTGTTAAAGGATGTGAATAATATCAT
>Ga0256835_1000610_pt1 | contig 25197 bp, 21 predicted proteins | sample PIR30metaG_FD_185972 | JGI IMG/M metagenome (GOLD analysis project Ga0256835, IMG submission 185972) | Hydrothermal vent microbial communities from East Pacific Rise, Pacific Ocean - PIR-30 | ecosystem: Environmental > Aquatic > Marine > Hydrothermal vents | place: Pacific Ocean: East Pacific...
ATAGCTTCTGAGAGATCTTTCCCAACTTTAGTTTCATTAATGTCAAAAGCAGCTACAAATTCAATATCAGAAATATGATAACCACCCAGGTTAACATGCATCAAACCGGGTACAAATTCATCATCCCTTGCATTTTTATAGTACTCCACGCCCTGAACTAAAGATGATGCGCAATTACCAACTCCGATAATTGCAACTCTTACTTTATCCTTTCCCATAGCAACCTCCTCTAAAATATAGATAGTTTAACATATTTTTTGGGATTTTTCTTTATGTCAGCTATTAAATTCTTTAATTCTTCAATAGTTTTATTTAAATTTTCAATATATTTGTCATCATTGAGAAACTTTCCAGCACTTCCCTTTCCATTGTTTAGTTTATCTGAGATTTTGTCTAATTTTTCAGTTAAGCTGCTTAAATTTTCAACCAATTTATCCACCTTTTTCATAGACTCTCTTCCCTTTTCAGCTGTTACATTCAGCTCTTTTCTTGCATCTTTAAGGAAAAGGGTTAGGTTATCACCGGCTTCCCCGATTTTTTTTATTTGTTTGTTATACTCTGTAACATTAACCTTATCTATTCTCTCATTAATTTTGACAAGGGCATTGTGCAACAGGTCCAGAGATCTTGAAACTTTAGCTATTTTATCCTCAAAATTTTTCTTTTTTATTCTTTCTTTTATTGTATTAAGGATTTCTTTTGCTTCAATCATTATATCTTTATTCTTCCCTTTTACTAAATCTCCCGCTTGTAAAAATTTGTCTGACATTCCAGGCTTAATTGTTATGGCCTTCTCTCCCATAAAATTAAGTGTGTTTATTTCAAACTTTGAGTCGGCCGGGATTCTGTATTTTTTCTTAACATCAACTCTTACTACAACACCATCCTTTTCAAATTTTACTCCCTTTGTCCATCCCACTCTGTATCCTCTCATATAAACCTGTGAATGATCCCTTAATCCTATTACATCATCAAACTTTACAAATATCTTGTAATCACTGGTGAAGAATATTCTTTTGTCAGCCAACCATAAAATTGTAACAAGAATTATTACAAAACTGAAAAATATCACAACACCAGAGATAAAACTCATTTTTTTATACTTCATATGTATCTCCTATTGAATATAAATATTCTAAAGTTTCATCGGAAATTTCTTCCTTTTTTCCAATAAAAATTATTTTACCATCCTTTAAAAGAGCGACTCTATCCGAAACTTTTTCCATAAGTTCTATATCATGAGTAACTATTATTGATGTGGCAGAAACTTTTTCCTTTAGTACCATTATAAGATTGCTAACAAGTTCCGCATTCTTTTTATCAAGACCTGTTGTAGGTTCATCGTAGAATATGTATTTAGGCTCCTTTATCATTGCCCTTGCTATTGCCACTCTTTTTTTCATTCCCCCACTAAGTTCTTCTGGGTATTTGTCGAGAACATCATCATTTAAACCTACAAAAGATAGGGCTTTCACAATCTTTTCTTCTATTTCATCTTCTTTCAATTTTTTATGCATTCTTAAAAAGAGAGCAAGATTCTCTCTAACATCAAGAAAATCAAAAAGTGCGCTGTTTTGAAAAACATAAGCGATCTTCTTTCTGAAATCTTCAAGTTCTCTTCTATTTAATTTTCTTATATCTTCGCCGTCAAAGTAGATTTCTCCTCCGTCTGGCTCCATCAGTCTAATCATACTTTTTATCATAACCGTCTTTCCCTGTCCACTTGGCCCAAGGATAACAAGGGTTTCATTATCATATATCTCAAGATCAACTCCTTTTAAAACCTCTTTTCCTTCAAACTGCTTTTTCAAACCTCTAACTTCTATCATAATAATAATTCTCCAAGATAATAATCAAAAATAACTATCATAATAGCGGATACAACAACTGCAAGAGTTGAGGACTCACCGACTCCCTTTGCTCCTCCCTTTGTTTTTAAACCAAAATAACTTCCTATAAGGGCTATGAAAAAACCGTAAACAGAAGGCTTTACCATACAACCGAAAATAATTTCAAAACTCTTGTAATCCATTTTTAAACCATTGATAAATTCATGGGCGGTAACCCACTGGCTAACTACTGTGGAAACAAAAAAGGAGCTAAATATTGCTAAAAAATTTGCAAATATTGTAATAACAGGAAGCATAATTAAGCCAGCTATAACTCTCGGCATTATAAGAAAACCAACAGGATCCAATGACATCGTTTCAAGTGCTTCTATCTGTTCTGAAATTTTCATACTACCTATTTCAGCAGCAAGGGAAGCTCCCAATTTTCCTGCAAGCACAAGAGCAAGAATCACAGGAGAAAGCTCTATCACCGTACTTTTAAAGATAACATTAACAACAACATATCTCGGTATTAGACTGGATGACTGATATGTTCCCTGCACCGTTGAACCAAGTCCGACAAAAATTGAAATTATGGCAGCAATCGGAAGGGTTTTTGCAGAAAAATTATACATTTGTTCTACAAGTTGTCTTCTGTAAAACCAAATCTTTGGAATAGCTTTGAGAGAGTCTATAAATAATAGAAATATCTCATAAACTGCTGTAAAAAAATTAATACCTTTTTCTCCTAAATTCTCAAAAAATTTCCTATCAAGCATCTTTTTCTTCCTTTATTACAGACATTATTGATTCTATCAAAACCTTCCCTCTTTCAACAAGAGGGAAGCTATAATTTTCAGTTCTCCAGCTTACAACTAAAAGCATTATAGCTCCGGCAATCATTTTTGTTATATGTGAAGGGTCTATTCTTTTTACCAAGCCTCTTGCTTGAGCTCTCTTTATAAGAGATGTCATAAGTCTTTCCCTTTCTTTCATTATTGCTGTGACTTTCTCTTTTATTGTAGGTGAATAGGAAAAAGCATCAGATGAAAAAATAATAGAAGTTATCTCTCTGTTACTCTCATAGTATTCAAGCTGAGATAAAAGAATCTCTTCAATTTTCAGAAGCTCATTTTTTGTATTTTTATATTTATTAAGAATTTCCTCGTGAATGGAAACTATCTTTTTGAAAATTTCATTTATCAGATTCTCTTTACTCTTAAAATATCTATAAACTGCTGGCTCTGTAATCCCCGTAAGTTCTCCCACTCTTTTCATGGAGAGGGCAGAGAATCCATCTCTGTCAATTATTTTAATTGCAATATCAAGCATCTCTTCTTTTCTTTGTGTATTCATTCTTTCACTCTCGCAGTTAGTTAGTCCTAACTAATGTATGGTATTGTAGCTTTTTTAATCTTTGGTGTCAATAGAGCAAATTTGATTTTCATCTTTTTACTTAATATAATAAATAATGAGTGGAATTGCCCAGCTTTTTGTTCTTTCGTTTCTTATTTTTGCAGTATTAGTATTTTATATTATTTTAAAGGAAAGAATAAAAAGAGAGATTAAGGAAAGGTATGTAAGAGAGCTTAAGGATGAAGGACTAAGTTACATAGAAGAGCTTGAGGCTGATTTCAAAACCATTTTATCCGAAAGCAAATCGGATAATGAAATTTTTAAAAGAATCAACATTAATCTTGCCTCTTTAAGACATTTTATAGAAGAACTTGATGATTAAAAATAAAAATTATCTTATCTTTTCAATACTTTTTTTTATTCTTTTTATTTCAATAAAGCTCCTCTCTTTCCCTTTTTTTAAGTATCATCCGGAAGATAAAGATGAATTTAAAAGTTTTTTTCATGAGAACTTTGATAATTACAAATATTTTTCCGAATTCATAGGTTTTCCTAAAATTCTAATATCTCCCCATGCAAACTATAATTTTTCGGGCAAAGTTGCAGCAAGAGCCTTTAATCTTCTGAAAGACAGATATAAACTGGTAATTATTCTCGGCCCCCCCCACTATGAATACTTCAGAGGCTTCGCTATCTACAGAGGAGATTACTTACTCTCTCCCTTTGGTAAGATTATGATAGCAAAAGATGAAGTTTTAATGCTTAACAAAAAAGTGAGAGGAACATTTCTGGATAAAAAATTGTTTGAGAAAGAGCATTCCATAAATATTCAGATTCCATACATTCAAGCTGTTTTAAAACACACAAAAATCCTACCAATTATCATAGGAGACACTAAAAAGAGAGAACTTGACATTCTCTCAAAATACCTTGAAAAATTGACAAAAAGAGAGGATACTCTCATACTTATTTCAACTGATCTCTCCCACTATCACAAACTTAAAACAGCAAAAGAGATAGATTTAAAAACAATTAAAGAGATTGAAAAAAAAAGGCCCGAACAATTTTTAAGACTTAAGAAGATGGGAATTATAGAGGCATGTGGATGGAGAGCCATCTACATAGGATTAAGAATAGCAAAAAAAGAAAAACTTAATTTTATTCCTGTTTCAAGGGGATATTCCTCTGATTTTGATGGCAATACAGACAGAGTTGTTGGCTATTTTTCGGGAATCTTTTATAAGGAAGAAAAGCTAAAAATTTCAAAAGCTGATAAAGATAAAATAATCGAAATAGTTAAAAATTCAATTCAAAAAAGAGAGCTTCCTGTAATGAATTTTGAAAAAAATCCCATATTAAGAAAAAGATTCGGAGTTTTTATAACTTTAAGAAAAAATCGTGTTTTAAGAGGTTGCATGGGAGCACTTGCCCCAAAAACTCCTCTATTCCTGACCTTAAAAGAGATTGCCTATGAAAGTGCTTACTCTGATAAAAGATTTAAACCATTACAAAAGGAAGAGATAAGAGAGCTCAGTGTTAAAATATCATTAACATATAATTTCAGGCAATTTTATAATTATAAAAATATAAAAATAGGAAAAGATGGTATTTTAATTATCAAAGGAGATAAGAGAGGAGTTTTACTTCCGGAAATTCCATTAATGTATCACTGGGGTAAAAAGGAGTTTCTAAAAAATACCTGTATCAAAGCGGGGCTTAAGAAAAAGTGCTATAAGGACGAAAATGTTAAAATCTACAAATTCAATACTTATGGAATCAAGTTCAGGTTCTAAGGAATTAGCAACCGAGTAAATTTAAGTTACACAGCCACTCCTTTATTAATAGTAACCCACCAAACTTTAACCAATGGAGTATTAAGCTTATGTGCAATCAGGAAACGCAAAACAATCAAATTAAAGTATTTCTATTCCACTATAAAATATCCTTTATCCTGAATTGTTCTTATTTTAGGTCTGTACATAAGTTCGGCTTTTACGGGAGGAAGATTATACTTTCCTCTGTTAACAGCTCTTATTACATAATAGTAAACAGCTGAGGGTTTGTTTAAACTTCCGAAAATATTTATTCTGTCATCTCTTATGTCAACATAATCGGGAGTAAGACTTGATTTTTTCAAGCCGAGAGTATCAAAGAGAGAATCTTCAAGAGCCGGATTTTCAATTTCAAAACCTGCTGGGATTCTGTCAGTTATCGCAAAATTGGAAACTTTTCCTATGTTTGAGCTTATCGTAAGCTTAACTATTAAAGCTGTGGCAAGGTTAGTTTTATAAGCTCCGCTTGAAAATTCAACAGGAACTCCATTGTAGTCAAAGTATTCTCTCTTTATTGAAATTCCATTGCTAACAGGGACAAAACCCGCTGATGGTTTTCTTCCGATTATTTTTAAAACAGTATAAACAGGAGATGAGCCATTATTTTTGACCTCTATTTTTTCTCCCGAATACCCTTTCAGAACAAAGTATCCTCCGTTTCCTTCAAATTTTTTCACACTTTTTCCATTAACAAATAAAGTCGCATCTGTTTTTGAGATTTTCATTTTGTTCAATACCTTACCTATTCCCATTACGGCCCATGCAATTTCCTGAGTGGTATGATATTCGGAATCCGATGATAAAAGCTCAGCAACTTTTGCCATAATTTCAAATCTTTTCTTGGAGCCCGTATCAGAGAGAAGATACAATAGCAAACCATACTTTCTAAGCTCAGAAGAATAATAGTAATTCTGAGAATCAAAAGAGTTTATACCTATATTTTCAAGAATGGAATTTGCCTTTTCAAGATTTCCGAGATTCAAGTAAGCTCCTCCTATAAAAGCTTTGCCTTCCGAAGACATATATCTGAAAAATTTATCATAATAAGCATCAAGCCGGGATTCACTGAATTTTTTCAATTTGGTCAAAAGGTATACGGAGTATGCTCCTCTGTTGAACTTATAATAGTAATATTTTCCTCCGTAGTAATCAGGCTTGTAAGGGATACCATCCTTTATAAATCTTGCCGCATTATCTATTACAAAATCAGGGACATTAAAGCCCGAAGCTTTTGCCTCCATCAAAAAGTGCAGAGCATAGTTGGATGCCCACTTAGCCTCATATGTACCTCCTGGCCAGAATGCAAAACCACCGGAAACTGTTTGAAGGGAAATTATCTTTTCTATACCAGCATTAATGTAAGTGTATATATTCTTATTCTTTACAGCTTTTGGTGCCACAACATTTAAGATATCCTTTATGTAAAGGAGAGGAAAAACCGAAGATGTTGTCTGCTCCAGACAGCCATAGGGATATTTAATAAGCTTTTCCACAAAACCAAGCTCTTTCAAATATTGAAAGTTTGAGATACTTACGATAATCTTATTTATACTCTGCCAGTTTTCAAAATTTACAGGAATTTCTTCTTTACCCTCTGTTATCTTAAAAATTTCCGAATCTTCCACAAGAGGCATAATTTTATTTACGGGAATCTCAACCTTTTTCTCAACCTCTGCTCCATTCCCGCTTACCAGAAGTCTGAAAACCGCATAATCTTCCGCTGTTACCTTATATTTCATTGAAAGTTTAGAAGAGCTGTTGCCTTTGATAAATACCTTTGAAACACCCTCTTCAATTGGCTCAAGGCCCTTCATTTTTCGTGATATTGTAAAGTATCCTCCCTTATCCTTATTATTAAAAATCTCAACAGGAACAACAAGCTCATCTCCCTTTATAAGGAATCTCGGTAAAGTTGCCTCAATTGTTATATCATCCTTAACTATTACCTGCTTCTCATCCGAAGCAAATTTTTCAGAAGATGCACCTGTTACCATAACCTTTAAACTTCCCTGATAATTGGGGATTGAAAATTTAACCTCTGTCTCCCCTTTGGGAGGAATTTTCAAAATTCCGGACCACAATGAAACAGGTTTCACTCTTTTTACAACCGGAGGATTCAGCAGCCTCTTCTCCTCTTCCCCGTATCCACCTCCGTTTTTACTGTTTTTAAGCAATGGAAGATCGGGAAGAAGCATCCCGAAAATATCATAGGTAAAAATTTCAGCCCTTCTCTTTTCAAAGAAAAGCTCCAGAGGATTAGGAGCATAATATCCTGTTATATTTAAGATTCCCTCATCAACCACGGCAACTGTCACATCAGACTCTTTTTTGCTTGAGGATTTTAATTTAATGATAAGATCAGAGTTGGGTTTGATTTTTTCAGGAACTTTAACTTTAAGTTTAAATTCATTTTTATCCGGAACAATTGTTAAAGGAACAATCCCGAATGCTCTCGAAGGAAAAGGATTCTCTTTACTGCTCTTTTTAATTATGAGAGCTGATACATAGAGGGTGGGATAATACATATTGTTCTTAATTTTCAGAGTAAAGCTCTGCTCCCCTCTTTTAACATCATACCACTTATAATACAAAAGCTCATTGCTCTCTATTGAAAGTAAAAGTTTCCCTTCATAGGGAGATACAAAACCAACTTTTATCTTCTCCCCTGTTTTAACCTCTTCTTTGTCAAGATGAATATTCAATCTTTCCGCCGGCCTGTTTCTAACCTCTTCAGCTTCTCCATACCACCAGTAAGTGGAGGTGATAAGATCAACCGGAGAAAGAAAACCAGCACCATACACTCTTATTCTGTAAGTGCCCCACTCAGGAACAAAAGATATTGAAAATTTACCGCTTGAAGTATTTACACTGCCGCTGTTGACCAAGTCTTCGTAAAAAACCCTTTTGTAAACATATCTGTAATCTTTTCTGCTGTAGTAGTATATCCAGCTAAAATTTCTTTTGTAAATTTCATATTTCAAAGTTTTATTTGATTTTAAAATCTTACCTTCACTGTTAATAATAATTCCGTTTATTTTCACTTTTTCTCCGCTGTTAAGATAGCCGGCCGGAGATTTTAATCCTATGTAAGCTTTGAAAGGAGAAACCAATGCTGTGTCTGTTTTTTTAACCGATTTTCCGCTCTCCCCCTCAAAAACCTCTGTTTGAACAAAAAGCTTCATCATTCCGGAATAATCCCCTTTAGGAAGAATTATTTTTTGTTCACCAATACCATTTTCATCAAGATTATCCTCAATTTCAAATACTTTAATATCCTTTTCCTCTTTAAGCTCACTACCAAACACATATGATGAAAAATCCTTGAACGCTGTTTTCTGAGATTTAAGATATGCAACCACCTTGTATTTTCCGTCTTTAAGAGGGGTTCCGAAAAGGTACTCTGACTTTATTTTTAAAAGGGGATTTTCTTCAATATCATACTTTTTCTTATTAAGTTCTGTTTCAACCCTTATTCTTTGAGGGATAAATTCCTCAACTTTTATCTTATAAGTTCCCAGAAGATTATCTCCCAAAAATAGATTTGCAGAGTAGATTCCCGTTTTATCATAATAATTGAATTTCACCTTTGTTTCAGCCATTCCGTTTGAATCCGTTTTCATCCTGATTTTAGCCTTTATCTTACCTTGAGGAGACATAATTTTAAGAATCACAGGAAGAGAAACAGGGGGAAGATAATCTTTGTCTCTAACAATTATCGCAATATTTGCCTCTTCACCGGGTCTGTAAAGATCCCTTTCGGAGTAGATGAAAGCTCTGTATTTACCTTTAAAATCGGATGAAACTCCGCCCGTGTCAAAGTCTGAGATATCAAGTTTTGAATAATCAGAATCAATGTATGTAAAATCATTCTCTGTTTCGCCCGTAATAATAAATGGCTGGGTGTTTTTTGTGATTCCCGTAAATTCTATACTTCCCGAAGGACCGGTCTGTCCAGATGCCAAGACTCTACTATCCTTTGACAAAAGCTTTATATTAACATTGCTAACAGGCTCAAGCTTATTAAGGTCAAGTGCCCAGACCTTCACTCTATCCTTTGATTTTTTGTAAATAAGCCCTATGTTTGTGAGGTTAATCCATAATTGATCCTCTTCATAAGTTTCATCTGTTGAGAAAACATATATCTCAAAAACTCCCTTTTCATTCAATCTCACAAAATCCTTAAGCCCTATTGTTGTTATTATCTCCTTATTGTTTTTATTTTTTGAAAGGACTATGGACTTTTCAAAAATTTTCCTTGAAACATACTCATCGGCTCTTCTATCCTCAACCCATCTGTTCTTATAATATTTCCCATACCAAAAACAGATGTTTTTAGGCTCTATCTTTTTTATGATTATGGTTGCTCTTTTAACATTAATACTCTTTATTTTTAATTGGGGATCACTGCTCTTTTTAATATATCTCCCTTTAAACATAAATTTTAAAGAGGGAGAATAATTCGGAACTTTTACCTGAAAATTATACTCTTTGTTTAAAAGAGCTCCATCTTTGGAAGTTAATCCTTTCAAAATTGAGACTTTAAAAATCTGTCCCGGTTGAAAATTGGATTTCACAACTACAGTATCTCCTATCACATTGACAGTATATTTAATAAAAGGATAAATTCTGAAATATGCTGAAAAATCCTGAGGCCTGAGCTCTGAGGAGAATTTAAGAGAGAGAGAAAAACTACTTTCCTCTTCGCGAAACCTGTAATTTACAAGTTTAAAATACTTTCCTTCCTTTATCACGATGCTTCTTTCATAGGGCTTCTCAAGAGAGGTCTCTCCTCCTAAGACTGTTAGTGTTGGCTTTATTTTGATAATAACCGGAATTTTTCCGCTAACAATATAGGGAGGAAGATTTTTTATCTCTGCAAAATAATCGGCTTCTGTAAGAGAGGAAAGAGTGTATTCAAGAGGAGCTTCGCTTTTTGAATCAATTATCTCCATAGCTTCCTTAAGAGCTGTCTCAGACACAGGGTAATTAAAAGAAATTTTTATTTTTGCGGTTTTGAAAAATGTATTAACAGAAATAACAGATGGAGTAATGACTTTCAAGCCATCCGTTTTAAACAAAAATTTCTCCTTTAGCCTTATTTCCTTACCATTTACCTTAATCTTATCAATTTCAACTTTGTAGGTGGAAGCTGGTTTAAAATCATCCGAAGGATAAAAGACAAGTCTTTTAGGACTTTCCCAATAAAGCTTTCCTCTAATTTCAGGGGTGAATTTAATGGGGGAGGTTCCGGAATAGGGAGTTCTCTTTTTAACCGTAGGATTTATTTCAGAGTCAAAATCTATGTAAAGCGGAGCTTTTGTGTAAGACGGATTTTTATCAAAAAGAAGCATTGCCTTTATGCTTTTAACTTTCTCAGTGTTTATACTGACAAGTTCGCCTCTCAGCTCCTTTGATATTATTCCCTGGGTTTTTTCCCTGAAAATTTTGTTTTTCACAAACAAAATTCCGGCAAAAACCAAAATCAAAATAAGTCCAACGATAATATACTTTCTCATTCTTCCCTCCAATCAATACCTTATAGAAAAAGATAGCAAAGATAGGAAGAAAAGTAAATATGAAAAAAATATTTTTTCAAAAAAGGAATGCGTATAAATAGGATTTTTCTTTTGAATTATACGTAGAAAAAAATAATAAGACTAAGCTTCTTCTTATAGTTCACTTCTTTAAACCCAACCTACTACTCTTAAAAAAAATTAAAAATTAGGAGATACACTCTTTTTTAAACAAACTTTTTTAAACAAATTTAAATTGAAGCTGGTTGGAGAAATTTACAGAAAACAACACTGCAATAATGCTTATTCTTTATCCTTACAAAATATATAAAAGAAAATATTTTCAATTACAGAATTTTAAAAAATATTTTAACCACTTTTCTTTTTATACTCTATTACTATGTTTTTCCCACTGTTCTTCCCTTCATACATTGCTTTGTCAGCACTGTTTATGGTTTCATCAATATTATAAACTGCATCATATTCAGCAACTCCGAAAGTCATAGTAAGATTAAATGGTTTACCATTAAAAACAAAAACCTCTTCTTCTATTGAAAGCCTTAATTTTTCAGCCACTTTAATTGCTCCCAAAACCTCTGTTTCTGGTAAAAGTATAAGAAACTCCTCACCTCCCCATCTGCTTACAATATCCTGTTCCCTTAGATTTTTCTTCAGTTTTTTTGCTATGGCTTTGAGAACATAATCCCCACAATTATGACCAAAGTTATCATTGATATCTTTAAAATCATCTATATCACATAAAATTAAACTGAAGGTTTTTCCGCTTCTTTTATATCTAATCATTTCGATTTTCATGTTATCATACATAGCCCTTCTGTTAAAAAGCTGAGTCAAAGGATCTGTCTTGGCTGCCTTATCAAGCTTCTTTTTAATTTCCTCTAATTTTTTGTTTTTTAGTTCCAACTCCTTTGTTCTCTCTGCTACCTTTTTTTCCAGATTATAACTATACTCCAATATCTCTTTTCTATATGAATCTATTGAACTTGCCATTTTGTTAAAAGCTTCCGAAAGAATACCGAATTCATCTCTGACTTTCACTGGAATATTAATATTGTATTCCCCCTTATCAAGATGCTTAACTCCTTCCAACAATCTTTCCAGAGGAACTATCATGTTGTTTTTGAAAAATCTGGGAAATACAAAAAGCGTAAGAAGTAATAAAATCGTTGTGTGAACAATGGAATTACGAATCAGAAAATGAATATTCCTCTTCCCGAAAAACGGATTGAGCCCTACTTCGATTACTTTATCCTTCAGTAGAAAAAAGAATGAAATATATTTTACCTGCTTTCTGTATTTATCTTTAAACCTTCTTTTTGTTTTACTCAACTCACTTAAACTTATATTTTTTTTAGCTAACATGAGATTATCTGCATATATGAACTTGGCATCATTCCAACCATTTTTAGCATATACTATTTTAAAATCATTCGCTAAAAAGTCTCTTTTATTATTATAAATTAACACATAATCAACTTCTTCGGGAAGATGAAATTTTTTCCTTTCGGAAATAACCATATTTTTTGAGATTTTTGAAATCAGATAATCATTTTTTTCCTGTAATCTTTTATTTTCACTAACTAAAAAATATCCTACCAGATTCAACAGCAAAATCAATGAAACCATTGTAATCCCAATAATCTTTGAAATCATACTTATGGGAAGGTCAGAATAATCCATATAAAATAATACAAACAAAAAGAAAAAAACAGCAGACCCTTCTGTAAATATCAAATTGTAAATATTACTGGGGATCATTCCCTTAAAAGCAAAGAAAACAAGGAAACTGATAAATGTTGAAAATAACATCAGAAGAGAAAATTTTACAAAAACATTAGTATTATTTTTCCCTGTTTTTATGAAAAGTAGAACTTTATCTACGAATTTGAGTTTTCTTTGAGAATTTTTTTTCGTAATATAAATTGCTTTTCGTATTAAAACTATGAAAGCCCAGAAAAATTCAAGAGTAATCACAAGAGGAAGCCATGCAATTTCCTCTCTTAAAAAATAAAGGTTGCTCGCAATCCCGTACAAAATTTGAAATGTAATTAAAATCGCAATAACAATAGATATGGTAAGAGCAATCATTTTCTCTGTTCTTTTAAATTCCTCCTGAAAAGAGTAGACAAAAAGGATTAAAAAAACAAGAGCATATTGTCCGAACATATTTTGTAAAATTATAAAATGCTCGGAAAATTTTAAATTCAAGGAAATCCCTATGAAACCCGAAAGAAACATTAAGCTTAGATTAAAATAAAAACCTCTGAGACCAAAAAGTGCTTGATCCTTTTTTCTGAATCTGAGAGTATAAATAGCTATAACAAATGTTAAAAAGGCTAAAAGATAAGTGGAAAAAGAATATTCGTTAAGCATAAAAACTTTCATCTCTTAGCTCTCTCCGAATACGAATCTTCCTATCATGTCCAAGTTTTTTGATGTTTCAAGGTCATGAGGAGTTACGCAGGATGCCACGACAGGATCTATATAAATGCTTTCGGATAATAAACCGGAATTATCTTTGAATCTGGCTCTTTTCCATGCTTCCATAAATCTTTTCCTGGATACTTCTAACTCATCATTAATGTCAAACTCTTTTCCTAATAAGGGGATAAAAAGTTTGAAAAGGACTCCTTCAATTTCTATTTTGTACTTATTCTCAGGTAAAGCTTTTTGAAAGATAGTATAAACGGTTTCCGAGCAAACCATCGGGGTTTTACCTTCATCGATAATCTTAAAAAGAACTTCTGTGGCATGATCAAGAATTACCCTGAGAAGTTTCTTCTCAAGCGGTTCGAGGGGAATTTTTCTGGTAAGAGTTAAAAGAGCAAGGAGAATAAGATGGTCAGTTGCATACTTTAATTTTTCAGAAACTATTTTCTCGGCCTCTGAAACAACAGGTTTTGCCGGATATTCTCCTTCCCCCAGATAATCCCCATCCTTAACAAATCTGTAAACATCCACAAATTCTTCTTCTTTAAGGCTATCGATGCTCTCTCTTACTATTCCGTGCAAAGTTGCCTGAACAACCTGTTCCCCGTCAAAAAATGCCGCATGACTGTACTTGCCACCATCAAAAAGAACAATAAGATCTGATAGCAGCCCCTTTCCTCTGCACAACAAGACATCACCTTTTTTAAGATCTTTAAAATATAATTTTCTTATTTCACTCATTAAATATTATAGTAATTTGTCAAATCATAAACAAGTACCGAATAAAAACTAAAAGAATTTTCAGACACTCCACTAAAACAAACTATATTATACTTATAAATGCTACTGTTATTCATTGTGATGTTTGATTTTTATCAAAAAATTTTAGGAAAGATAAAACTGTTTGTTACATTTAAGTATTTGTCATAAAACAAACTTAAAAGTACTTTCAAGTAGATCTTAGAATTGAAAATAGTAAAGAGATAAGAAAAAACAATAATCCTTCTTTTCCATTTACCTAATTTGCCCGTCTTTTATCATGTCCTTAAGAGACCCAATTTATCTTAAAATAACAGGAGCGTTTACTATAAATTCATAACTGAAAACAGGTTCAGCTCTTCTCTTTTTTTTACAATAAGATATTTTTCAACGAGCTTTCTTTTTGTGTTATTATCAACACTTATAAATGGATATTTTTTGCTCCACTCTATTTCAGCTTCTTCCAAAATCCTGTCAGTGAAAAAGCGCTCTGAAATTTTTTTATCTATCATCTCATCAAATTTCACCTTTTCATCAAAAGTTCTCTCCTCTGAAAAAAATTCAGCATAAAGCTCCTTAAAATACTCATCAGGGATAATTTCAATAAGTTTTTTATGCTCTTCTCTTTTTTGATTATCCCCCTTAGCAGTTTTCATATTTTTTCCCGAAGAAAGGGAAAGATAATTTTTAAATTCCTTTTCAACGATTTTTTTAAAATAGAGGAGAGTCTTTTTTCTTCCGGCTCTTTTAAAACCCTCTTTTAAAGCCTTTTTGATAACTGAAAGAGGAATTTTTTTCTCTTCCCATTTTAAAATCAAATCAATTTCAAGAGGTGATAAAAAATAGCTTCTTTTTGTTCTGCTTAAAAATTCATAAGCAATCGAGTAAAAATAATTCTCATCCGAGCCTTTCTTTTGCATAAAGATAAAGCCCCCTTAATACCAACCATTTATCCTGGATAATTTTAATATCTTTAAAAAAAGGGATAAAATCCTCATAATATCCACCGGTAAAGATAATGTGCTTCGGAGAATGCTCTCTTATCTTTCTTTCTATCATTCCCAGAATAGCATTGGTAATCGCTGAGTTTACAGAGCCTATGGTATTTTTTCCGTTTTCTGTCTGCGGGTAAAATTCCTTTACCTTAACTTTTTCGGTTTTATTGGCAAGACATTCAAGAATTGTTAAAGGTCCCGGGAAAATCATTCCTCCCCAAAACTCTCCCTTTTCATTTACATAATCAACAGTGATAGCTGTTCCAAAATCAACTATAATGGAATCTCCCCCGTAAAGTTTAAAGGCTCCTAAAGCAGCGGCAACCCTATCCCTCCCCAAAGAGGAAAGGGGAGAATAATCAAACTTTACGGAACTAATATTTTCGGGATATATTTCAAATATTTTATCGCTTTTAATATTTTCCAGAATTTTATCTTTCAATGAATCGGAAACAGAGGAAATTACAGTAAGCTCGGCTTTTATCTTAGGGATATTTTCTCCTCTCTTATAACAGGAAACTTCAAGATCATTAATATCATCCCCAAAAAAGCCGATTTTTAAACCGCTGTTTCCAATATCAATCGCTACTATTTTCAATCCTCAAAACCTCCCCGTCAAAAAATTCCTCTTCACCGTGATCAGTAATGATTTTTAACCTGAAATTTTCCGTTATCTCTTCAAAAACTCCTTCAATCTCCCTATCCCTTACTCTCACCTTTACCTTCTCTCCTTTTTTCAAAAGAGAATTTCTTTTTAGAAAATTCAAAACAGCAGGAAGAGCTGTGTTTTCATCAATAAGAGAATAAAGCTGATTGATAAACTTTTTAAAAAAGAACTCAGGAGCAGTCTCTTCCCCAAGAATCATTTTTAATGAAATGGAAGTATTCTTAATAGGTTCGGGAAAATCCTCCTTATCAAGATTAATATTTACTCCGATCCCGGATACCAGGAAGCTTTCAGAGCCTCTTGTCACACTCTCATTTAAGATTCCGCAGATTTTTTTACCTTTAACATAAACATCATTGGGCCATAAAAATTCTGATTCAATATCAAGTTCGGAAAAAGTTTTTACAACAGAATAAGCAACAGCCATCGGATAGTATATATAATCATCATTTTTATGGATGGGAAAGAGTATGCTAAAAGTGAGTCCCTTATCTTCCTTTGAAAACCACTTTCTTCCCCACCTTCCTCTACCCTGTGTCTGTTTTAAACATCTTAAAATAGTAAAAGGTCCAAAAGTCCCTCTTCTTTCTTTTAAAAGACTATTTGAGGATTCGCATTCCGGAAGATTTATAATTTTAAATTCTGTCATAAATTATAAAAAGCTACTCTAAGCCCTGCTTCCAAAACAATCCCCTCTGTATTTATATTTTTCCCGATAGGAGTAGAAGCGGGGTTCAAATTTCTGTATCTTACAGAGAAGAGAAGTTTTGTTTTTCTATTCAAGTTCAATGAAATTCCTCCACCAAAGGAAAATACAGCCTTACTCCCCGAAACTTCACTTAAAACACTCTCTTCTTTATAAGAGATAAAATCCATTTCAAAGACCAAAAGGGGTTCAATGTAAAAGAAAAAGTCCTTCATAAAAAGAGTTAAAGGATATATATTCATAAATCCTGAAATTAGTGTCTTATTAAGAGTAAGATTTTCTTTTGTATATGATAAAAATCCGGAGTCATAAGACTGTCCGTATTTGATTCCGAACTCTGCTCCCCAAAAGGGCTCATAACTAAAGCCAGTATCCCATCCATAAGCCATGGAACCATAAAGAAGCTTATAATCATCATCACTGTGCACCACTGTGTTTGAAGAAAATAAAAAATTCAGGTTTCCAGCAACAAGAAAAGAGACAAAAATAAGTAAGAATATAAATATAAAAATCTTCTTCATGCTAAATTGTAATTCAATCAACATTTTTAATCAAGGAATCCTCTTCCTCAAAATAAAAGTAAAAGAAAATTTAAAACACGGGAGCTTTGCTCAATCCATATTTCTTTATTTTTTGGGCAAGTTTTTTATAATACCTTGCCTTTTTATTATCTCCCAAGTATTTATAAATATCAGACAAAAGATTATATCCATCGGGAAGCATCTTTGTATCCTTACAATTCTGAATCCCTTTCAGAACAAGGGGAACCGTTTCGCTGAGATTTCTCTGCAAAGTAAGATAAGCTCTCGCAAGATCAAAATAGGGTTCAACAGAATCAGGCTTAAAATTTAAAACAAGCTTAAGATAATAAATTTCCTTTTCATATTGTCCAAAATTTTTGTATATATTAGCAAGGTTAAAGTAAACTTTTATGTTTTCGGGAAAAAGATTTGCTTCCTTTTTATAATACTTTAAAGCCTTTTTATAGTTACCATCTTTTTCTTCCACAACTCCCAAATAATAATAAATATCCTCCGCATTCTTTTCAAGCTCAAGAGCTTTTAAAAGATATTCCTTTGCAGATTTATATTTTCCACTTTTCACATCTATAACCCCTAATCTAAAATAGGAATAAAAATTCAAAGGAGCTATTGAAATAGAGGTGTTAAAATAGTTTTTAGCTGTTTTTAAATCATTTTTAAACAAATATAAATCCCCGAGCTGATTATAAGCCAAGAAATTATTTTCATATGTATCAGCTAATTTTTCAAAAAGAGAAATGCCCTCCTCTATTCTTCCCATTTTTTCAAAAGTTTCTTTTATCATCGATAGTAAAAGCTCATTATAAGGAAACTTCATTACAAGCCTTCTTAATATTTCCAATGCTTTTTGATATTTTTTTTCTCTAAAAAATATCAAAACTTTTAAATAATCCGCTTCCATCAGGGAAGAATTTTTGATGTATTTGAATGACTCTTCAAATTTTTTTGCAAAAAAATATTTTTGAGCCAATATGAAATCCGAGAGCTCCTTTTTAGAATAACTTTTATTTAATTTAAAAATAAGAGGGGGTAAAACACCTATCTCTGAAAACCTCTTGATAACAGGCCTCTTAATCTCCGCTATTTCCATCTTTTTAGGCTTTTTAAACTCGGCCGTTGTTAACTTATCAATTTTATTGCTTAGCTTTTTCTCACTGATTCTCTCATACTTACTTTTTTTTATACGAAAAGCATTACCATTAAACTCTTTAATAAAAGATTCCTTCCCATTTGAATAAAAAATCTCAAGCTCTCCTTCAAGATGATATTTAGGGTAATAGTTAAATGAAAAAATAGCCCTTTTTTGTGAGGGTTTCATCCCATACAAAACCTTTTTTAAATTTGTCCCATCAAAACCCTTTTCATTTTCACCAATTAAAATTGACACAACTGTTGGTAAAATATCAAGAGAAGAAACCTCCTTAGTAATAGTAATTTTTCTCGGCTTTTTTAGCTTGGTAAGATATACAAAAAAAGGAGCCCTCACACTATCAGGATCAACAAAATTCGGATATATATTTCCTCTGTTTAGAGGGGCTGAACGAGAAGAAGCAATAATCACAATAGTATCCTCAAGAAGTTTTTCCTCATCTAAAAAGTTAATAATTCTCACTATATTTCTTTCAATCTCATAGAGCTTTTTCTGGTACTTATTTCGAATCTCAGTCAGGCTTTCCTTTTTCTCATCCAAAATAAGATTTTCCAAATCCGAATAATTTACCCAGACAAAAAATGGGTTCTTCTTTATTCTTTTTAACCATGGGATCACACTGTTTGTAGTATATTGAGCATTTATATAAGTTCTTTTTATCCTTCTTTTTTCAACATTAAAAATATCATAGTAAAAATCAAAAGAGCTGGAAAGACCGGTAAACCCGGCCAAAAAAATATTTGAAATAAAAGCTGCCGTAGTATAATTTCTTTTTTTCAGGAAATCCATTTGGGGTAGTTTCCCTTTAAGGCTTCCAGAAAGATTATCATATATACCATGATGAAAAGGATATTCTGATGTAAAAAGAGAAACATAAAAAGATAACTCACCAAATGCGGGTGATATGCAATTTTTAAAATAGAGTCTACTCCTCGTGAGCTCTTCCGGCAAAATAGACTCATCAAAATAATCAGAATTCAAACCATCTATCGTAATAAATAAAACATTTGAATTTTTTAATTCTTCAAATTTGGGCTCAAGAAAGAATTTAGAATAAAAAAAGTCCCATGTCAAAAGGATAAAAATTAAAAAAGAGAGAAATACAAGAAGGGCAAAACTGTACTTTTTTCTAATCATTTAGAGGCTTTCTCAATTGCTTCTGATACATTTAACATTTTCAGCACATTTATTGGGTTTCCATATCCATTAATAGGTTTTTTAACTCCTATTTCAAGGAAATCCTTGATTTTAACGATAATTGTCCCATCCTTGAGTTTATTGGCAGGCAATCCTTTGAATTTATAGGGATAGTCTTCATCCTTTCTATCACCGGGTTTAATAAAGTTTATGAAAAAGGGGAAGGCTATTCTGTTACTGTTACTCTGGATAATGCCATTTACGCCTGTTTTAGTTTTAGATATATAAGCTACAAAATACTTTCCCTTTAACTGTGCATTTAAGTATTTTTTTAAAAAATGAAGAGAAATAGCATCAACAGGATTTTTACTCTCTCCAGCAGACAGAATAGCCGGTTCAAAGATAAAAAGAATAAGTAAAATCAACAAAATTTTTCTCTCTTTTAATAAAAATTTCATCTTACTATCCTCGGAATTTCAGGAGATAATCTTGAAAGAATCTCATAATTTATAGTTCCTACCTTATCAGCCCAATCATCAGCACTAACAATTTCTTTTCCATCTCTTCCTATAAGGGTAACCTTGTCCTCACTATTTATATTTTTTATATGTGAAACATCAACCAAAGTAATATTCATACAAACCCTACCTCTAATGGGAACTCTCTCCCCTTTTATTAAAAAATAACCGGTATTTGAGAGTTTTCGGTCAACCCCGTCAAAATAGCCTACAGGTAAAACCGCTATTTTAGTTTTTTGAGTGGTCTTATAAGTTAAACCATAACTTATAAAACTTCCTTTCTTTAGTGTTTTTACCTGAGCCACTTTCGTATAAAATGATAATACTTTTCTAAGTTCAAGTTCATTTTTATGTCTTAATAAAAATGAAAGGTGAGTCTCTTTTGAGGGCCAGTAACCGTATGCGCTAATACCTACTCTTACGAAGTCAAAATGTGTTTTAGGAAAAAGGAGAGTCGAGGCAGAACAGGAAAAGTGCCTTAGTGGAGAAAACCCATCATTCACAATCAATTTATAAAATGAATTAAATCTTTTAAGCTGATATTCAGCATAGCTATGATCAGTTGTATCCTCTATATTTGCAAAGTGTGAAGAGACAGCTTCAAACTTTGTATATTCTATTTTTTTCAAAACTTCTTTAAAAGACTTCCAATCTTTTTTATCAATCCCCTGCCGCCCTGTTCCTGTTTCAAGTTTCAAATGAAAGTATGCTTCTCTTTTCATCTTTCTTGCTTTTCTTTCTATCTCAGAAATATAAGAAGGTTCGTAAACCGTAAATCTAACATTATTTCTTATACCCTCTTCTATGAGCTCTCTTTCAACATATCCCAAAATTAGAATTTCTCTTTTTACTCCCAGTTCTCTTAATTTAACAGCTTCTTCAATACTGTTGACGCCGTACCAATCAATAAGATTACTCTTTTCCGTAATGCTAACCACTTGATCAATACCATGCCCATAAGCATTTGCCTTCACTACAAAAATCACCTTTGTTCTCTTTTTTACAAGAGAACGAATTAAACTCAAATTATGCAAAAGGGCTTTGCTATCTACTTCTATCCATTTTAACATTATCTCTTATTTTATCAGAGAATAAACTTTTTTTATAGGTAAATTAAAATAAAAGCAAGCTTTTTTATGCTTTACCTGCGCTTCCTAAAACATTAATGTTTTTATGTTTATAAAGTTCTTTTAAAGCCTCTCTTGCAGGCCCCAAATACTTTCGTGGATCAAAAACCTCCGGATGCTCTGCAAGATACTTTCTTATTGCGGCTGTCATGGCAAGTCTTCCGTCAGAATCTATATTGATTTTGCAGACAGCGGACTTTGCAGCTTTTCTTAACTGGTCTTCGGGAATACCAATAGCATCCTTTAAGTTCCCTCCATATTGGTTAATTATTTTAACCAGATCCTGAGGGACTGATGAAGAACCGTGTAAAACTATGGGAAAACCGGGAAGCCTTTTCTCCACTTCTTCAAGGATATCGAATCTTAAAGGAGGTGGGACAAGCACTCCATTCTCATCCCTCGTACACATTTCAGGTTTAAACTTATTTGCTCCATGGGATGTCCCGATTGAAATAGCAAGGGAATCCACGCCGGTCTTGCTGACAAAATCCTCAACTTCTTCAGGTTTTGTATACGTTGACTTTTCAGCGGAAACCTCATCTTCTATTCCCGCAAGAACACCGAGCTCTCCCTCAACAGTCACATCAAACTGATGAGCATAATCAACTACCTTTTTGGTTAATGCGACATTTTCATCATAAGGAAGATGAGAACCATCAATCATAACAGAAGAAAACCCCATATCAATGGCATCTTTGCATAATTCAAAACTGTCTCCATGGTCAAGGTGAAGTGCAATTGGAATCTTATAACCCAATTCCTCAGCATATTTTACAGCCCCTTCTGCCATATACCTTAAAATTGTCTTATTAGCATAATTCCTTGCTCCCTTTGAAACCTGCAGAATCACAGGGGATTTTGTTTCAACACAGGCTGCAACAATTGCCTGAAGCTGCTCCATATTGTTAAAATTATAAGCCGGAATAGCATAACCACCTTCCATTGCTTTTTTAAACATCTCCCTTGTGTTAACAAGGCCTAAATCTTTATAATTTATCATCTCCACCTCCCATATATAATTAATAAAAATCCTATCACATAAAAAAAATATTATCAATTTTTTAAACTCTTGTTTGACAATTATAATTATATTAATTATAATTAAATACATTGCAAACAAAGGAGAGAAAAATGAAAAGAATTGCTATTATCGGAGGAGGCCTCGGAGGAACAATAATGGCCAATAAGTTGGCAAAAGCGCTATCTGAAGAACAATGGGTAATAACTGTTATTGACAAAAACCCAAAACACTTTTATCAACCTGGGTTCCTATTCATCCCTTTTGGAATTTATAGTACTAAAGATGTTGTCAAGCCAAAGAAGAATTTTTTTCCTCTTGGAATCGAAGTAATTAATTCAGAGGTTTACAAAATAGAAGCGGATAAGAAAAGAATAATTCTTAAGGAAAAAACTATTATTAATTATGAATATCTAATCATAGCCACCGGAGTGAATATAGTCCCCGAAGAAACAGAAGGTTTAAAAGAAGAGTTATGGCATAAGAGCATCTTTGATTTTTACACTATAGAGGGTGCTTACAATCTTTATAATTTTTTCAGATATTGGAAGGGTGGAAGACTTGTGTTAAATATCGCAGAAATGCCTATTAAATGCCCTGTAGCTCCCCTCGAATTTGTTTTTCTTGCTGACTATTTTTTTTCAATGCGTGGGATAAGAGATAAAGTGGAGATTAGCTTTGTAACCCCTCTTCCTGGTGCTTTTACAAAACCAATATCCTCCAAAATTTTAGGAGATATGCTCGATAAGAAGAATATAAACTTAGTACCGGACTTTAATATAGCCAGGGTTGATAATAAAGACAAATACATAGAATCCTATGATGGGAAAAAAGTTCCCTTTGATCTTCTCGTATCAATTCCTGTTAATATGGGAGATTCTTTAATCGAAAGAAGTGGGCTCGGAGATGATTTGAATTTAGTTCCTACCGATAAACACACATTACGGAGCAAAGAGTTTGATAATATTCTTGTCATAGGAGATGCATCTGACCTCCCCACCTCAAAGGCTGGCTCAGTTGCTCATTTTGAATCAGATATATTATTTGAAAACATACTCTCTGCTATTGATGGAAGACCATTAAATTCAAAATTCGATGGCCATGCAAATTGCTTTATTGAATCTGGTTTTGACAAAGGTATACTAATAGACTTTAATTATGATACCGAACCATTACCAGGAAAATATCCTTTACCTGGAATCGGACCCTTTTCGCTCTTAGAAGAAACAAAAATGAATCATTTTGGGAAGGTTATGTTCAGATGGATGTACTGGAATTTTCTCCTCAAAGGGATTGATCTTCCCATAGAATCCCACATGATGATGGCCGGTAAAAAGAGGTTAGCATGAAAGAGATAGAAAAAAGATTGGATTCCATAGAAAAAAAATTAGAGTTTATTACAACAGAGCTCGAAGCCCAAAGGCAGAAAAGAGAAGAGATAGAGGAGTTCAAAAATGATTTAAACAGAATTTTAAAATCATTATTTAATACGATAATAGAAGAAATGGAAGATGTATCGGACAATTTAAAAACAGGAACTTTTGTATATACAGGGAAAAAACTTATTAGAAATTTAAATAATCTAAATAAACTTATAGATCAGCTGGAAAGTATTGAAGATTTTTTAAGAGATTTCGGGCCTATTTCAAAAAGAATCTCGATAGATCTTATGGTTCTCCTTGAAGAGTATGATAAAAAAGGTTACTTCACATTTTTTAAGGAAATAATGAAAATTTTTGATAATATAGTACAAAACTTAGATGAAAAAGATTTAGAAAATATTGCGAAAGCGGTAGAACCTGCAATATTATTATTAAAAGAGTTTTTCACAAAAAATAATATGCTTATGCTGAATGAATTTTATAAAGCAATCAAAAACAAAAAACACGAAAATATTTCAAGTTTCAAATTACTAAAAGAGTTAAATTCAAAAGAAATTAGAAGCTCTCTCTATAAAATAATAGAAGCTTATAAAGAGATAAAAAAGGAGGTTTAAATGAAAAAAGAATTTCAAGTAAAAGGAAAAATTTATGAACTTAATGAAGACGGGTATTTAGCTAACCCCGAGCAATGGGATGAGTCATTCGCAGTTGAGATAGCCAAAGAACTTGGGATCAATGAGCTAACAGAAAAACACATGATGGTAATAAATTATATGAGAGAATATTATAAGCAAAATGGAGTGGTACCAACCCTAAGAAAAGTTTCAAAAGAAAGTGGAGTAGGAATGAAAGATTTGTATTCTCTTTTCCCAGATGGCCCCATAAAAAAAGCTGCAAAAATATCAGGATTGCCAAAGCCGCAATCATGTGTATAAAAGGAGTAAAAAAATGGACCCTATTAAAAAAGTTTCTACCATTATTTCAAAAGGTTCTTTGACAGATGTTTATCCTGGTTTAATACTTGCCAATGGAGCAAGAATGGAAGGAATCGAGGCTAATTTATTTTTTACTTTCTTCGGGCTTGAGGCTATTTTAGAAAAGAGGATGGACAAACTAAAAGTTCCGACAGTTGCAAACCCCGCAATGCATATTCCTTCAATAATAGGAATACTTCCCGGAATGTCAGCTTTTGCAACAATGATGATGAAAAAGGAAATGAAAAAACTTGATATTCCGCCTGTAAGAGAATTTATAGAAATGATTCATGATGCGGGAGCAGAGATTTATGCTTGTAAAGCAACTGTTGAAATGTTTCATTTGACAAAAGAAGATTTTTGCGAGCAAGTTGATGGAATCCTAACAGTCGGAGAGTTTTACGAAAAATCAGCGGGAGCTCAGATAATATTCACATAAGAAAAGCTCCCCTATTTTTTATCTTTCTCCATTATTAATTCGGCGACTTTTTTTCCGGAAAGCAGCATACCTCCGAAAATAGGTCCCATTCTTGGTGCTCCGAAAGTGGCATTCGCAGCCATCCCGCATACAAACAAATTCGGATAAACCTCTTTCGTATTTTCTTCAATTATATTCTCTGCAACATCCGCCCACATTGATTTCTCTCCCATTATTCTTCCTGTCGGGGTTAACAACCTTCCCTCTGTTTTTTTCTCAACTATCTTCACAATCTCTGTATCATGTCCTGTCGCATCAATAAGGTATTTTGATCTCATAGTTATGGGATCTATATGAAGATGTGCCATCTCCACTGCTGTCCAATTAATAACCGCTCCGGTTATCTCTTCTCCTCTTATCATCACATCTTCCACTGTTATAAGATTAAATATCTTCACTCCTGCTTTTATTGCTTTACCCGTAAGCTGAGCCGTCGCTTCCACCGAAGAGGCTACATAGTATCCTTTTTCATACTCTTCATAATTTATCTCAATCTCATCGAGAATGAATCTTGAGCTTTCCTGAACAACTATTTTGTTAAACATTATTCCCCCACCCGGCATCCCTCCTCCTATCTTCAGGGCTCTCTCCAAAAGAACAACCTTTTTACCACCTTTTGCAAGATAATAGGCTGCTGTTAAACCCGATGGACCTCCTCCCACTATAATCACATCACTTTCCAATGAATCCATTAAATCCTTAAAATAAAGCTCAACTATTGCTTTTGAAATTTTTATCTCATCTAATTTCATCTTCTCTCCTA
>Ga0256835_1000611_pt1 | contig 25183 bp, 25 predicted proteins | sample PIR30metaG_FD_185972 | JGI IMG/M metagenome (GOLD analysis project Ga0256835, IMG submission 185972) | Hydrothermal vent microbial communities from East Pacific Rise, Pacific Ocean - PIR-30 | ecosystem: Environmental > Aquatic > Marine > Hydrothermal vents | place: Pacific Ocean: East Pacific...
CGAGCCTATGGGATAGACATGCGTCCCGACCCCGGGACTGGTCCCTCCCGAGCCGGGAGGAGACACCTTCACCGTCAGGTTGGTGGGCACCGCCAGCCTGAGAAGATAACCATCCCTTGACTTGGGAGAGAACTCCTCCTTCAGAGCGACCTCCGGATCCGACAGGGGTGAGACTTTCTCTAATGTGGCCTTCACTTCCTCCAGCTGGTAGCTGGGTAGGAAGGATATGGATACCTTTCCATCAACGGGTTTGACGTCCAACTCTTCTAGCTTGGGCTTGGGAGTTGCCGTGACGTTAGCATCCCCTCCCACTATATACACCGCGCCGTCCACCACCAGATCGCTGGCGAAGAAGTCTGCTTCCTCGGATCCCCATGCAGCATTCCACAAGGGCTCCATGCCCTCGCCATCGTACATTCCCACGTAGGCGGAGTTCCTCCTGACGCCCTCATCGTAGACGTAACCAGCTATCACATCGGGTTCGCAACCAGGGTTCCCTCCTATGGCTCTGAAACTGGCCCTCTCCAATGCAACGGCCTTTCCGCCCTCCTCAGGGGATAGATCGACGTAAAGAGCGGTTGTGGGATCACCCTTAACTTTCAACTCTCCGACACAGCTGATCTCATCGCCCTTGAGCCTGGAATCGTAAATTGTGACGTTTCCCCTTTCCGAGCTGATCCTCGCCACCCACTCCGTCCTCCCGTCCTCGCTCAGCTTCATCATCAGGCCGGACTCATACTCATCGGTCTCTCTGAGAAAGCTGCCTGAGACGTAGAGCCCTGAATCATCCAGTTCGATCGAGAGAAACCTCGATCTCGTGAACAGTTTCCTGTAGAGGGTCAGAAACCAGCTGAGCTCGAGTGATTCACCATTATCCCGGAGCTTGGCGATGAACCCCCTCGGGATCTTGCCGAACTCCAAGTAAGTGCCGACCACGTAGATGGCGGTCCCTCCATCGTCCTCGATAACCTCGAGGTCGTCGGGGTAGATCGGCCACTCCCAGTCCTCCTCTAGACCCAGCAACCACATCGATCCATCCAGATCGTTCCCGTCTTCTCCGCCTAACCTGATGATCCTGATCGAGTACTCCGCCACCTCGGTGAGTCTGTTTAAGTACTGAACGACGTACACCCTACCTCCAGCTGAGGAGATCCCTCCCCTTATGGGTAAAGGGGGAACGAGCTTCGCGCTTCCAACCGTCTTGACCCTGCTCCACTCGAGCGTGCCCTCACGGGAGTAACACAGCGACAGTGAATGGGGAGCCGCGCCGAGACCGTCAGAAAAACCGAAGGCGTACACGAACCCCTCGGTGAGAGTCAGACGAAGATCGGCCTCGTTGCTTGGTTCTTCCTTGAAATAGTAGCTCGTCGCCCTATACCAGTCAACCAGAGGACTGGCCGAGGACGCGATGGTGGAGAGGAGGAGCAAGGGGACCAGCAGGTACACTACCTTCATGAATATCATTCCACAGAGACCGAGAAAATAATAAAAATTAACGGCGATATCCCGGTCATACATCCAATGATATTTACAAGATTGGGGATCTTAAAAGAGGGATGATCTCTCTAAAACGGGGTTCAATCGATGAATATTGATTAAATATAACCGTATGGTTAATAAAAGGATGTTAGGGGTGGTTAAAGGTCTTCCACCTCGATCTCCCACAGTTCGACCTCGCCATTACCGTCTAGATCACGCCAACTCACAAGGATCAGGCTCGATCCGGAATAGAATGTTCCTACATTGTTCAATAGCCACATGAGCCCGGCCCTCGTACCGAACCTGGTGATCCCAGCTATCCTGATCACTCCCCTTGAACAGTCCCTGTATATGACTGCGTGATCCTCCTCACCGTAGTGGGAGATCAATACTTCCCCTGAGGGTGTCCTCAAGCCTTTGTACGAGCCCTCTATTCTCAAGAACTTGATCCCCAGGGATCCCCAGTTGAACGGAACTACTGCAGGACCTCCGAGGATCACCATCCTGTGCAACCGCTGTGTGCTCGCGAGTCTCCTCATTCCGGACAGGAGGTCCTCATTGAACCGCTCATCAGATGGCCCCGCCTTGAAACCGAAGTCGGATGGAAAGCCCATGAAGGCCAGTTGACACGGGCTCGGTGGTACGATCACCTCTTTCTCCTTCTCTTCTACCTCTTTGAAGTGAGCCACGATCCTATGATTGCTCTCGAGGGTCAGCGTTAGCTCTGAGGAGCCTCCCACCTCACTCCCATCTACCTCCCAATGGTCGAACGCGTATCCCTGAGAGGGCTGGGCCCTTACGACGATGGTACCTCCCTTGAGGAAGGTGTAATTCCCTACTGGAGGATCCGTCGTGCCAGCATCAGTCGGGTCCACGAGAATGCTCACGTTCACTTTCTCACCGAGCTTCGCCAGGAAGGCCCCTTGAGTGGAGTCATTCATGTAGGAGACCATGTTAGGATCGTAGCCAGTCAGTGCTGGCTCGATCACCTTGAGGGAGAACGCTTCCATCCTCACATCTATAGGGACAAGCATGGGCTTGTCGACGGGCGTCAATCCGAAATCCATCTCAGTTGGGATTATGCTCGAGTTGATCTCTCCTCTATCAATTCCCGTTATGTAGAGCGCTCCTCCCCGAGATAGAGCATCCGACAAGAAGGGAATATCCTCACCTTCGAAACGGAGCATCGACTCCAGTCCCGTGCCGTTAAAGGAACCGACAAAAGACCAGAAATCTGTAGGGTTCGATCCCAAGTAGATCCCAGTAATGGGATGTCGCATACCGAGGTGTAAGTTGCTGAGCAGGTAGGAGAGGTTGAGCGCGTCAGCCATAAACACCTCCCCACCAGTCCCGTCCCTGTTGATGCTAGCTAAGAACATCCTCGTTGGGCTTGTTGGCGTTGGTCCCGTAAGCGAACCTAGGATCTGAAGTTTCCCAGTCGTTTGACTTGGCAGGAAGCCGAGTCCGGACAGGTAATATTGGGAGTAGTAGGAGGAGGTGTACCGTATATCGAAAGCCCAGACCGGATCTCCCTTCCAGTTGAATTTGACCAGCAGAACTCTAGGCGAGGCGAAGGTAACGGGAGCGTAGTCTCCCGTGACGTATATGCCGTCATCGAAGATGACCGACCGGGGTATCTGCCCGTAAGGAGCCAGATCGAACCTATGCTCTATCATCTTGGACCACGCTAGGTGGAACGTCCGCCCCTCGTCCACCATCTTCGCCACGAATATCGTGTGAGAATACGGTTTGCTGGCATCTCCAACTAGGTAAATGGAGTTAGTGTCTCCCTCCCTCCTGACCTCTATCCCTGCGGGATAGATCTTTATTCCGGGATCGCCGGGTTGGAGTAGCTTCAGTCCTGCATACTCAATCGCCCCCGTGTCCTTGTCCACCTTCATCAGGTAGATTGAGCTGATCCCCTCACTTAGCCACCAGAAGGCCGCCGCTACGTACACGTGGCTGTCCGTGATGTCCATGACGACGGGCCAGGCTAGGGTCAGGCGATAGTATTTATCGGTCAGCGGCCTCGCTACCTGCCAGAGGAGATCCCCCTGAAAATTGAACTTCGCCAAGAAAAACGATATGGGGGACGACTGATTTCCTATAACTCCCAGCAGGTAGAGACCCGTCTCGTCGGTCCCTATCATGACGCCTTGACTCGTCATTGGTTCGCCTTGATATGTGAAACCAAGGCTTCGATGCCATATGACTTGGGGCTGTGCGCGCACAGCCACCGGTGAGGTAATGAGGACGAGAATCAAGAGGACTAAGGCCCTCTTCACTATTCTCGACCCGTGGAGAGGTCGTCGGCTATAAAATAAGTCCTGCGGGTGAAAATATACGTGATGCAGTGAGTGCTCATTGGAATTGTAATTGCGTCCCTCCATCAATTGAAGCCATGTCCTCTCTATATGAGCCCTATCTCATAAATCATTTTTCGGAGAACAGGAGAGCGCTTCCCGATTGGGATAGGAAGGAAGATACGTCACTCAAGTCGTTCAAGCATCAACGTGATGGCAAGCCAGATACCCTATGGTCTCCTAATGTGCCAGAGGAAGAGGAACCCTGAAAACCGCAAATTGGTTTTGGTCAAATTGCCACCTAACTGAGGATCGCGGATCCTTCTATTAAGTGAGCTCACGATCGAGAATTGCGATTGTAAGCACTCTTCGGTCCAGCAGGATGGATAGGAAAGGTACCTCTGAACTGCCTGGAAACCTCTTCAATTGGCCAGAATCCGGTGTAACTACCTGCGACACCTACCAATCGTCTGAGGGAATGAAACCACGGATAGCGTCGGTAGTAAGACGGCTTGATAGCTCCCGCATACCATAACATTGCTGTCTCTTTTACGAAAATTAGTCTGTTTATCGTATAAATTGACAACATCATTGAAATCGCGAGAGAAATCCCCTCTTCTTCTGTAGATAAAGGAAACGATCTCTTTCAAGCATTCACCCCCACGACTTTCTCTTACAGACCCGCTGACAAATAAAAAATGGTCGATGTGCGAAGATAATTGCTCACAGCGAGACGCTTCCCTAACACACCGTTAATTCAATTTGTCAAAAACACTTTATGAGGACATTTCATCCATTTTACGACCCTCTGATCTCCCTAAACTAAATATAAGGCCGCCTCATCCGTTGATTTTTTATATTACAGTGGCTGCGCAACTACAGTTATCGCTGCTGCGAGGGGGGAGACCCATGAGGGTCGTCGGTGCGGGGAGGTCGATGATCCTCTTCCTCCTGATGGCGCTCATGACGTTCCCTTCCGCCGCCAACGTCCTTACTGGGTACACTCTGGGGACATTCTACGGCGGCGAGCTGGTGAAAGATCTGGTCTTCGCCAGCGCCGGTGAGGAGAGCGCCTACGTCGAATTACCTTTCAATGCAGAGGTCGTATCCTCGACGCTCAATGTGGAGGGCCTCCCATTCGGGGGCATGTGGACCACTTCCGGTACGGACTTCGACTCTGGAACCTACAGTGACACGGAATTCGTCACGGACCACGTCCAACTGGCCGGCTCGGGAACGTATCCTCCCTCCGGCACCTATGAGAGCATGATATTTGATGCTGGCTACGTCACGAGCTGGAACTCCATTGAGTGGTGGTACGGTTATGGGGAGGAGTTCCCGAACTGGGGGGCCTCGGAGGTGCACTCCGCCCACCCAGCGGACATGACATCCAATCTCCTGCTCATGCACTTCAACGAGACGTCCCCGGACACGATATCGGGACACGACTTCCAGGACACTTCGGGCAACGGTAATCACGGTGACGAGGTTGGAGGAGTGGCTTTCGGTCTGCCGGGCGTCTTTAACGGGGCTGCGGGGTTTGACGGTATTGATGACGCGGTAATCGTGCCGGACTCACCGACCCTCGATCTCAGCTCGGAGATGAGCGTTGAGGCCTGGCTCTACCTGAGCGGCGCCGATACTTGGACGAGGAAGGTCCCCATCTACATCTCCCCGCCCACCCCGGAGAACGACTTCCAGATAAGGATCGAGATTCCCTACATGGATGGGATGCAGGACGACTTCGATGACCTCAGATTCCTCGATTCTTCAGGCAATCAGCTCCCCTACTGGATAGAAGCTTACACGCCCTCCACAAGAGCGACCGTCTGGGTGAGAATTCCGAACGCGGGGACCGAGGTCATCTACATGTACTACGGGAATCCGAGCGCCTCTTCACTCAGCGATCCCTCCTCGGTATTCATCGACATGATCCCCGATCTCAGGGTCGCGTATCACTTCGATGAAGGTTCTGGCAGCGTAGCCAGGGACACGGCCTACGACTGGCTCCTCGGCACCTGCTCTCTCTACACCTCGGACTTCTGTGACGACTCCGCGCTCATCAACGGGGCCAGCTGGACCACGGGGAAGTTCGGGGGAGCGTTGGAGTTCGACGGTGTGAACGACTGGATAAACCTTGACTATAATCCCATCTCCGATCCTTCGGGAACGAATAACAATCCTACCTTCGATAACTACCTCACGGACAGGACTGTCCTCGTCTGGATCAAACCCGATGATGCCTCAACGACGAGATTCGTCTACGAGGAAGGTGCCACGGTGAACGGCCTCGACATATATGTCTATGGGGACGGGAACATCTACGTCGGAGCTTGGTCCGAGAGCTATCCCTACTACTGGGCCGGGGCCTGGCTGAGCCACCCCGTGGATGTGAGCGAGTGGCAGCATGTTGCTTACGTCTTCGACGGGGGTAACGAGTTCGCCATGTACTACAACGGCGTGAAGGTCGCCGAGACCACCAGCGTGGATAACAGGATAGACGGACCTCACACCGGTAACGACGCCATAGGAGCAGTTTACGACGGAACGAAACTCCACACGGGAGACGACTCTTCCTCTCTAGCTTACTTCTTTGACGGTGTCATAGATGAGTTCCTCGTGTTCGATGCCGCGCTCAACGAGACGCAAGTCAGGGAGATATACGAGAATTACGTCTACACAAGCCAGTCAATGCCGGGCACAGCCTTAATCGTGAAGGCACCCCCGAGCGCCGTCACCGTGACGCTCGGCACGCCGTCAGCGACGGGTATAAGCAAGGACGGTGCCTACGGGTTGGGTGCATCGGGCAACAAGATATATGGGACCATCTCAACTAGTGACGGGAACTTCGAGGTGGAGTACGTTCTCCCCTCGCCTCCATCCGGCTGGAACCACGTCGCCCTGACCTATGATGGCAGCGAGCTCAAACTCTATCTCAACGGCACTCTGGTGGCTTCGACGTCAGCTAGCGGTGCCATAGTGGGCACGGACGATCCTCTCATCATCGGAGATTACATAGGCTTCCAGGGAAGCGTCGATGAACTGGCCATCTTCTCGAGGGCGCTGTCCGATTCCGAGGTCAGGGATCACTATGCCAGAGGAGTGACCCACCTGATTCTGGAGGTCAGGAGCTGCGATGATCCGGGATGCGTTGGGGATGCGTGGGTCCCCGTAAACTACCCCCCGCCCCAGGCATTAAGCGTTCCCGACAACAGGTACTTCCAGTTCAGGGCCACCTTCCTGACGCAGGATGCCACGCTGACTCCCGAGCTCTACAGGGTGGACGTGAATTATGGAACGGGGGCCTATCCGTCCAACGTGTACTTGGACGTCGGGAACGATGGGAATAGGGAATGGGGCTTCGTGGGACCACTGGATCACCTGGAAACCGTGGACGATACCTCCTCATCACCTTCCGTAAGCTCGCAGCTGAACAAGGCTCTGGTGGGATGCAACTGCACGGGCTGCGTGCTGTCCAGCGACACTTGCAGGATCCCCCTAGTGTTCCACTCTGATACGGAGGGAATACTCAGGCTGTCGAGCCTCAGCATCTCGTACAACAAGCTGTTCATCAATGTCTCCGTGACATCTCACGGTGAGCCGCTTTCGGGAGCTCTGGTGGAGCTGATAAGACCCAGCGGAGGCGATGAAGTGTGGACCTACGGCTACACCGACTCCAAAGGTACAGTGGGATTCCCCGTCACCAGAGGCTGGACATACGATGTGAGGGTCTCCAAGCCGGGCTACGGGACGGTCGTCAGCAGGGGGCACCTGCCAGGTGACGATGTGGATATAGAGCTGGAGGTATCGCAGACGACGAGGACCAAGTACCTGTACCGCTACCTGACCAGCACGCAGACCGTTACCGAAACAGAGACGGTTTACAGGACCAAAACCGTAAGGGAGACTGTGACGGTGACCGAGACCCTGGAAACTACTCCCTTCCTGCAGGTGGGCGCGGGACCTGAGAAAACGATCACCGTTACGCAGACCCGCTTGGAGAGGAAAGTAGGCACGATCCTAGTCGATCTCTCATCTACAGAGAGCTCCTTCCCGGTTGGTTCGAAGGCTAGTTTCGTTATGACCCTCGAAAATAGGTTTTCTGAGGGGATAAATGGAAAGCTGGTGGCGTGGTTCGTCGATCCCGAAGGAAATCAGGTTAACAGGACCGCACTGCCTCTGAACCTGACTCCCAACGAGAAGAGGACGTTAACCCTCTCTTTGGACCTGAAGGACGCCAAAGTTGGATCATGGTCGCTTCATGTCACGGTAACGCTGGGGAACCTAACGAGGAACTACGACGTAAGGTTCAGAGTGTATTCCCAGGGCGGGGGGTGGGTGCTCGATCCCGTGTCTGTGGGAACGGGACTGTTACTGGGCACGGTGCTGCTGATGCCCTTCATACTGAGGAAGAACAACAAGAACAGGAAGGGGAATCCTTGGGCTAGATAGATCCCCCGGCGATCTCCTCACACAATTTTCCGCCTTCTTCCCTTCTTGTTAGATGCCCCTTCCTCTCCAGAAAACAGTTACTCGGGGGAGGTAGATGCCCCCTACAGGAAATCCTCTCTTATCTCCTTCTCCCTCTTCAACCACGATTCCAAGTTCAGATAGTCCGGAGAAATGAATTTCTCGGTAGAAATTTCCCCTAGAACCCAATTTAGAGTGTCTATCACATTGCATAGGAAGGCGAAGGCGTAAGAATCGATCTCCTCCTCAGGACCGTACTCAGCCATGGCATCTACTATTCCCCCGAGGACGTCCCTCATTCTCTCGATTTCAACCGATGATCGCATTGAGGGATGTACCTTCTTACTTCTATATTTTCTTTACTCTCGACGGAGTGGAAAATTATGTTGAAATTTCCTTCAGACCACTGTCGTCACGTCGAGCTGACCAAGTTGCGAACTATAGTAGTCCAAATTTTGGAAGTTCTTGCGTGAAGACGTCATCTCTAGGTGGTTAACTATCCGAATGGGCGATCTAGAGAACGATTATAAGCATGTTATAGGTCGGTAAGCTTAGCATACGTGACACAGGAGGGAGAAGCGTATGTCCATGAGCTCAAGTATTGATGTCCTCCTCAAGGAGGTACTGAGAAGGAACTCCACCGACATAGCCGGAATAATGATATCCTCGAAGGACGGGCTACCCATAGGGTACAGGTTCTCCGACGAGGGACTGGACCCGGGGAGCGTGGCGGCATACATGTCCGCCTTGGCAGAAGATCAGAGGAAAGTGATTGGGCAGCTCGGTCTGGGTAAGGTCAAGACGACCATAATCGAAGCGGAGAAGGGGAAGCTCGTGGTAAAGGAGGAGGGAGACCATCTGATTGCGGTCATCGCCTACCCAGATGCGAACCTAGGTCTCATAATGGTCGAGATGAATAGGTTGAGCGAGAATCTCAAGAAAGCAATGAACCCTCGCTAAGCTCCGTTTCCTCCTTATCCGCCCCTCCGACTTCATTTTCTTTTAGGCTTTCGAGGATCAGCTTTCCTAGGTCCTCAACGATCTCCGAGGTTCGTCTCAGATCCCTCGACAGGAAACCGACCGCCAGTATGAGATGCTCATCAAGCCTCTTCACGATGACGTGCCCCCTTTCTCCCCAGATTACTACATTGTTTAGCCCTCCGATGCCCGTGTATTCTGAGTAACTGTAAGCTATCTCTGAGATGGCCGATCCTGATGCGGACAGAAACTCGTTGATCGCAGTACCCGAGTCCAGAGTAGTGATGACAGGAAGACCGTCAGGGGTATTTAAGAGCACGAAAGTGACGATTTCATCCAGGCTGTCCACGTAACTGGTGACCAGCTCCTTCACAGTATTGAGTATATCTGCTTCCAATGAGCTCTCACTTGATTCCATTCCATTCCCCTTTTTTGAGCTTTGACCCTCAAATACTCCATAAAAAGGTTATCTCACTCGGATCCCTGCATGGATGTTAGTTCTTTCAACGATCCAGACGATCGATCGCTGAATGGCTCCAAGGCTGTCTCCCTTCGGGACATGCGATGTCAAAATTGCCGTTTTTGAAGAACCATCACGCAAACTCCACCCGCCTTCGTGTTAAGAAACAGATGGAGTGGAAGCGGTATAAGATATCGTTTTTTAGCCGAACTCGCTTTCCATCTCAAGGTGATATCATGTCCTTAGAGAGAAGGAGACCTCTAGGAGTGACCATACTCGCCATCCTGGCCGGAATCTCCGGAGTACTATCGCTGCTCGGAGGCGTGACCCTCATGGCTCTGGCTCCCATGATGGCGTCGATGGCCTCCCAGCAAGGGGTTGCTGGAATGACTGGTTTGTTCGGTGGAATGTTCGTGGTCTTGGGAGCCGTATTGCTGATAGTAGGGATACTTGACCTGATAGTGGCGTGGGGCTACTGGACGGGACAGGGATGGGCCTGGGTCCTGGGCGTGATCCTCGGAGTGATAGGCGTGATAATGGGTATAATTCAGATAACTCATGGGGGAATAATAGGCCTCATCATCAACGCGATAATCCTTTACTACCTGTTCCAGCCTCATGTCAAGGAGTATTTCGGCCGCGTGTGACCGTTCCGTGAAAAGAGATAGATCAACCCCTTTCTCTACTTTTTAGACATTCTTTCCTCACATCATGTCCTCTAGATCTGGTCTCCCGGAATCTCGAGATTCAGTCGGTAGCCTCCTTGGAGTGAGGTCTCCCTCGAGTCCCCGAACGGCCATCTCCTGAAAATCAGAAATTATTTCTGATAAAACCGCATCGCCGAATACATTTAAGAATGGATACCCTCTCGACGAGAAGGATATATTTTTATCAAAGGATCCGGTCATATGATGGGAGCATGGACATCACCGTTGAAAAAATTGTGTGGATAGTGTTGGCCCTCCTGGCCGCTAGCATGGTTGGTATGCTGCTCTTCGAGAGGCTCTTGCCAGGGACGGAACAGGTGGGGCAGAGGTTCTACGTCAGGCTGATTAAGTCATCCTTCTTGGAGAATCTCCCGCTCACGACGACCACGGTCAGCAGGTCTGGGAGTGGCTACCTGATGTCGATCGCTTCATCAGGGACGGGTGGGTCCCTAGCTGAGACCGTGCCTTCCAGCGGATACGTTATCTCCTTGAGGGTGGTGAATGGAGGTGAGGGAGGGCTGGATATAGTCGCCCTCGGATTCACGCCTGTGGGTTTCGGGGTGCCGGGGAACCCGTACGTCTACCTACCTGACGGAACCGACATTTCGGAAGGGTACACTTTGCCCTCGCACATACCCCCTAGAGGTACCTTGGATGTGACGGTCCTCATTCCATCGAGGTACGTCGCCCAGGAGAAGGCACTGGTCATCACCGCAACCTTCAGCGATCAGACGAAATCCTCCCAGAGCGTACCTATACCTTGAATGCTACACCTCTCCCCTCAGGAACTTAACCGTCAGCTCGTGCTTCGGGTTGAGAGCTATGGCATCAGTGAGCCCGAACTCCACTAGCTCGCCCATGTAGATGAACGCGATGTAATCGGAGATCCTCACCGCCTGATGGGGGGTATGGGTCACCAAGACTATTGTGATCTCCAGATCCCTCAGCAGGCTCCTCAGGGCCTCCTCTATCTTGACCGCATTGACGGGATCGACGTTCCCGGTGGGCTCGTCCAGAAGGAGGAGCTTCGGCTTAAGGGCGAGTGCCCTGGCCAGGCAGAGCCTCTGCTGCTGACCGCCGCTCAACCTGTGCGGTGGATCGTCCAGCCTGTCTTTCACCTCATCCCAGAGCATGGCCTTCTCTAGGGCCCACTTCACCAGCTCATCCAGCTCTTCCTTATTCTTCACCAGACGGTTCAGTTTAGGCCCTATGGCGACGTTCTCGTATATGCTCATGTTGGGGAAGGGGTTGGGGGTCTGGAAGACCATCCCCATCAGTCTCCTGACCCTGTAGGGGTCCTCCCTGTACACATCGGTCCCGTAGACTAGGACCTTCCCCTCGACCCTGGACTCCGGAATCAGGTCTATGAGCCTGTTTATCGCCCTTAGCAGGGTGGACTTGCCCGAGCCAGAGGGGCCCATGACTGCGAGTATCCTCCGCTTCGGGACCTCCAGTCCCACGCCCTTTATGATGTGCTTCCCCCTTATCCAGACGTTCAGTCCCTCTATCTGCAGGGCGTAACCCTTCTCCTCTATCATATCACAGGAACACCTCCTCAGTGAACCTCCTGGATATAAGGAAGACGGCCAGGAACATGAGTGTTAGAACCAAGGCAGCGCCCCATGCGACTTGATGCATGTTCGCATACGGGGTTTGGGCGTAATCAAATATGAGCAGGGAGATGGAGTCTCCATAGTCTAACGGGCCCAAAGGGATGTTGTACCTATCCCTTCCCAGTGTGAAGAGGAGCGGCGCTGTCTCACCCAGCACCTTCGCGAAGCCTATGAGCATGCCCGTCAGGATCCCCCTCCTAGCTATACCGACCATTATGTCGAAGACCACCTTGGGCCTGCTCAGCCCCAGCGCAAAGCCGGCCTCCCTGTAGGTGAAGGGTACTCCTTCCAGGGCCTGCTCGACGTAGGTGGTCACGTAGGGTATCATCATTATCGCCAGAGCCAGGGCTCCAGCGAGCATCGAGAACCTCCCCATCGGGACCACGAGTATGGCGTAGACGAGCATGCCCACCACAACGGAGGGTATCTCTAGGAGAGCCTTGCTCAGGACCCTCACGCCCTTTGCAAGCGGGTTGTCAGGGAACTCGACGGCAAATACAGCGGCGAACAGGGAGAGGGGAATGCCCAAGAGGGAGCTGAGCACCGCCAGCAAGAGGGTACCTGCTAGGGAGGGCGCTATGCCCCCCAGTCCGGCGTTGGGGGCTGGAGGCACGTCCAGTAGGAATCTGGGTCCCGCCTTCATTATCACACCGAGCCCGTTCCATATGACGGAAAGGAAGACGTGGAATACGGGAAGGACGGCCGCCAGCGATAGGATCACCACTACAGCGAGGAAAATCTTCTCCTTGATCTCTCTAGCGTCCATAGAGTTCCCTCACCCTCCTCATCATCACGACACCGATTCCGCTGAACAGCATGCCCAAGGCAAGGAGGACCAGGCTGCCGGCGAACATCACGTTCTCCATCAGGGGGAAGAAGCTGGCCTCGGTGAACTGGTTGGCGATCAGGGAGGATATGGTGTATCCAGGGGCGAACAGGCAGGGTGAGATGTTGAAGGCGTTTCCCACCACCAGGGCAACAGCTACCGTCTCGCTCGCCGCCCTCCCCAACCCAAGGAGGACGGCAGCTATTACGGCCGGTCTTATGAGCGACACCATTATCCTGAAGTACTCGTACCTGGTGGCCCCGAGGGAGAGCGCCGCCTCCTTGTAGGTGCGGGGCACCTGTCTGTAGGCCTCCTTTATCACCCCGTGCATGAACGGAATTATCATCACCGCCAGCAGGAGCCCGGCCGCCAGGAAGGAGGCGCCGCTCAGGGGGTCACAGGCGAATAAGGGGAGGAAGCCTAGGTGCTCGTGTAGGGGGGACATGACCCATCCCCTTAAGAGGGGGATCATCACCTCCAAACCCCAGAGCCCGTAGATTATCGTGGGCAGTCCGGCCATGAGATCTATCACCGAGGAGAAGAGTTCTCTGATCCTGTGAGGGGCCATCTCCTCCATGAAGAAGACCGTGGAGACGGAGAGGGGCAGGGCTATTGCAGCGGCTATCAACGAGGTGACCAAGGTCCCGTAAAGGGGTGCCAGCAGACCGTACTTCACGAACTCCACGCCCCTCTCCGAGGGCCTCCAAACATTCTCCGTGAACAGGGAGATGCCGAACCTCTCCAGAGCTGGCCATGACTCGTGGGCCAGCACGTAGGCCAGCAGTGCGAACAGGGCGAATATTATCGCGGCAAAGGGTAGCAGGGAGAGGAAGAAGCCCCTGTCCACCTTTGGAATCATCCGATCACCCTCAACGGTTCACGGTTTTATCAGTCCCACGGCCTTCAGGTTCACCGACCTCAGTTCGGGCGGTATCGGAGCGTACCCCTCAGCTACCAGCTCCTGACCCTCGGTGTTCACGAACCTCACGAACTCCCTGATGGCCTCCGCCTTCTCGCCGTAGCGCGTCCAGAATATCAGGTGGACGAAGGAAGTGAGGGGGTAGGAACCCTCGCCGGGGGCGTAGACCACGGCATCCAGGTCGAGGCTGAAGTCGTCGAGCGGGCTCCTAGGGAGGAGGGGGAACGCGTTCTTCGCAGCTTCCGTGACCGATTGAGGCGAGGGGCTGACGAAGTTTCCCTCGGCGTTCCTCACGGATGCCATGGGGAGGTCATTCTCCAGGGCGTAGGAGAGCTCCACGTAGCCCAGCGAGTACGGGGTGTTCATGATCACCTGGGTCACACCCTGATTCCCCTTGGCCCCGACGCCGTTCCCCCTGGAATCGACGGGCCACTCCACGCTCTTCCCCACCAGATCGAGGGGCCAGTCTTGGGGGGACGCCTTGTGGAGGAAGAAGGTGAAGATGTTGGTGGTGCCGCTCGAATCCGATCTGTGGACGGCAATGATTTCCTTGTGGGGCAGCTTCATTCCGGGATTGAGCTCTCTCATTAAAGGATCGTCCCAGTACCTCACCTCCCCCCTGTAGATCTTCGCCAGCACTCTTCCATCAAGCCTGAGCTGCCCCTCGACGGGCAGGTTGTAGGTGATCACCACGGCCCCGAGCACCACCGGCATCTGCAAAACTTGACCCCTGTACCTGAGCCAGACGTCCCTAGTGAGGGGAGGATCGCTGGCCGCGAAGTCAACAAGCTTGGAGAAGAATTGCTTCTGGCCCGTACCGCTCCCAGTCGGATTGTAGTTCAGGGTAACCCAAGGGTACTTTTCCGTGAATTTGGGTATCCAGATGGACATCTGGGGGTAGATGAAGCTGGAGCCGGAGCCGAGGATCGATACCTCCGCGCTGTTCCCTCGAGCGGTCGCGCCCACGAGCCCGAGGACCACCCAGAGGATGAATATGAGGGGGCCCATGGAGGCTAGCAAGGGCGCCGAGATCCTCAGCTCCATGCGGGGCACCTTCTCGCGCCCGCCCATCCTGTAAAAACTATAAACGTATTGCAAATAGAATATAGATGGTGGATTGATCTACATACCTTATATAGAAGGACCGCACGGATCACCCGATAGAGATGGCCCAACCCAGGAGCGTGCAGGTGACGGGGCGTTCCACCTACATAATCTCCCTCCCCAAGGAGTGGGCGAGGAGTGTCGGCATAGGTAAGGGCTCCACCGTTTACCTGGAGGTATTAGCGGACGGCTCTTTGAGGATCTCACCCTCTCCAAGCGGCAGGAGGGAGCAGCTGACCAAGGTCATCGACGCCTCGAAATACGGGGACGTGAGCAGCCTGATAAGGGAGATAATCTCCCACTACCTAGCCGGATACAACTCCGTCAGGATAGAGTACGGGGCTGAGCGGAAGGACCTGGCTGAGAGGGTGAGGGAGATAATAGAGAGCAGCATCTTGGGGTTCAGCGTCCTCGAGGGGACCGCGACGTCAATGACGTTCTATGCAGTCCTCGATCCCTCTTCGATGAGTCTCGACGATGCCACATCGAAGCTCGTAGCTGATGCCCTCCACATGCTTGAGGACACGCTTCGAGGTATGAGGGAGAGGGACAGCGACCTCCTCGAGGGCGTGATCAGGCAGGATCAGCTGGTGGACAAGCTGTACCTGCTCATCGCCAAGCAGCTGACCATAGCTTTAATGAACCCCGTGAACGTGAGGGACTTCGGCCTCGAAACTCCTGCCGAGGCGCCCCACCTCTTCCTGGCTGCGAAGAGCGTTGAGAGGATCGCGGACCACGCGACCATAGTGGCGAGGAACACGATGGACCTCATCTCTGACGGTGAGAAAATCCCGGAGGGTGTCGTAGAGTCTTTGGAGGATGCCATCGAGCTCTTCAGGGACGTCTCCTCGGCTTTGACGAGTCCGAATAAGGAGAAGGCCGAAGAGGTAGCTAAACTGATAGAGAGGGTGGGAAGGGGTCCCAGCGCCTGGGAGGGGAGATATGCGGATCCCAGGCTCTACGCGATAGTGGAGAGCGTTGGACGGATATTCGGCTACAGCCTGGACATAGCCGAGGCAATAATAGATGTCTCCACTGTCAGGGAGGCTGCCAAGATACTAAGAGGTCGTTAAAGGAGCCTCCTTATCCTCTCCGCTATCCTCTCGGAGACCTTCCTATAAGGCTCTGGATCCCCCTCCTCGTCCCACCTTACCCCCGGGCACGAGAGGGAGACCAGGATGAAGTCCTCACCCACTATGAAGGGGTACCTCCGGCAGGTGTCGGGCCTGTGCTCGTAGGCGATGCATAGATTCCCCTCCAGGAAGAAGCATGAGCCGTCCTCCTTCATCTTCATCTTGAACGGTGCGCCAGTAAGCTCCCTCTCCAGCTCTGTCGTGGGCTCGTAGAAGTCTCGGTAACCGGCTTCCTCCAGCCTCTTAACGTCCTCCTCGTACAGGACTATCACCCTGTTCCTGCAGCAGTCGCCGCACAGCGTGCAGGCGAAGCCCGGCATCTTCTCCACTTTAACGTAGTCGGAGACCACCACTTCCACGAGCATCACCCAGCAGGCGGGAGATGACGAAGCATCCGCTGCTCCTGAGGGTCTTGCTCACGTTCCCCTTGCTGACCCCGTACCTCCTGGCTATCTCCTCTATCTTCTCCCCGAACCATATCCTCCTGAAGCAGTAGACTGCTCTCTTCTCGGGCATCTCGGCGAGCACGGCCATGGACAGGGCCGCCACGTATATATTCCTCTCATCGTCTGGATCGGCGCCTTCCCCCACCTCGAGGTTCAGCACCGACACCCTGCCCCTCTTCGAGCTCAGCGTCTCTAGGGCAGATCTGGCGCTCCAGAAGGCGGGACCGTCGCACTCGTCCGCGAACTCTCTCAGGAGGCGAACGCTTCCGGCTCCTAACCCCACCCTGAACCTCAGGTTCGAGGCGAGGGAGTAGTGGAAAAAGAACGTAAGGGGCCGCCAATCCTTGGCTAGGAATTCAACACTATCGCCGGCGGTCAGTGCCGGTCTGGCAGCAAGCTCCTGGCCCCACAACTCCTCCACCAGGTCCATGCCTCTCCTTATAATTTCCCTGATCTCCTCAGCCCTGTCGGACAGCTCCCTGGACCTGATGAGGTCGAATATGGCGGCTAACAACCCAACCTCCCCCATATGACGTAGAGGGAGAGCCACGAGAGAGCTATCCCGCTCGTGAGACTGAAGAACGTCCCGATTATGTACCACTCAGCCTCCACGGTCCTCTCACTGAACCTGAACAGGGCCTTCGCGGCGACTATCATGGCGAGAGAGCTGAGGGCGTCCTTCACGGGCAGCAGGCAGTTGGCACTCATGAGGAAGAGGAGGAATATGAAGGACCTCTCCATCACGCCTATCATCGCCCCACCGTGGAATCCTCCCTCACCGCCTCCCGGGCGGATCCTCCTCCCCAGCTCGGATATCAGGCTATAGGGGAGCAACACGACGCTGAGGTAGGCGAGCAGATGCGAAGCGAACATCCCGGTTTCCACGCCAGGTGTCCCCTGAAGTAGGAACAGGATAACCAGTGAGATAAATCCAGAGAGCAGGATCAGGGCCTCTCCGACCCGGGCCTCGAGGTCCATGTGCATCAGCGTCCCGACCAGAGTTTACTTAAAAGGTAAACTGAGAATTGAGTTTACTTATAAGGTAAACTGAGCCGAGGGTTTACCTCGCAGGTGAAATCATGGGCAGCCTTATTACAAACACTCGGCATCCGCCCCTATGGAGCTGGAGAAGGAGAGGCTTATCGTCGGCCGCAGGCCCGACGGCTCCGAGGTGAGCCTTCCGGTCATGAGGGTGAAGGGGTCCGCTAAAGGACCCAGGGTGCTCATCACCCTTAGCGTTCATGGGGACGAGATCACGGGTCACAAATCGCTGTGGTACCTCCTAGATCACCTCAGGAACGTGACCGACCTCAGGGGACAGCTGACCGTCGTTTCCTTGGTTAACGTTGAGGGCTTCAATTACTCCATCAGGGGCTTCCCCTATTCCACCCTCGATCTGAACCGAATGTTCCCCGGGGATGAGAGGGGCTCGCTGCCCGAGCGGATCACCTCCAAGGTCTGGTCCCTAGCTTCCAAGGCCGATTTCGTCCTGGACGTTCACACCGCGGGCCTCTGCATTCCCTTCGTCCTGATACACCCGGCTGAGCCCCTCATAAGGGACTTCATGGAGGATGTGGCCTACACCAGCGGCCTGACTCCCCTCTACAATTACGATCCCGAGCTCTACGACAGGATAGGATTGGGGAAGTCGTTGAGCGGCACCTCGGTCAAGAGCGGCACTCCCGCGCTCACCTTTGAGCTGCCGGGGTTCGTGGGCATAGACCAGCTGGGGGCGAGAGCCGGTTTCATAGCCTTGAAGAACGTATTGGTCAAGCTTGGGATGCTGAACGGGGACTACGAGGAGGTGGACTTCCTCCCGGTGATCAGGAGGAGGGGGATGAAGAGGGCGAAGGTGAGCGCAGAGTCGGCCGGATTACTCGACTACACCGTCGAGCTGGGGGAGGAGGTTTTCGAGGGCCAGCTCCTGGCAAGGGTGAGGGATCCATTCGGAGATGTCCTGGAAGAGGTTAAGGCCCCTAGGGACGGCTTCGTAGTTCAGATAAACGGGTTTTACAGGACCTTCACTGGTGGCAAGGTGGCGACCCTGGCGGTGGAGGCCGGCTGAGTTATAGGGGAGGAATAGGTGCGCATTACATTCGGGGGCATGCCTATTTTTCCCCTCACCTCCCCATCACGGGATGCGCAGGGCCTGGCCTCTACTACTGATACTCCTGCTCTCAACCGTAGCATCAGCGGCGATGCCCACTGACGAGTGGCAGGCACGCACCAACCTCTTCTCCGGCATGGGCGCCCTAAGGGAAGGAGGGGCCGTCCTTTTCCTCCGACAGGGTCTCATAAACGAGCCGGAAGGGCGTCTCGAGGTGGTGAAGTTCGCCGGTAAAAATGTGGTGCTCACCTCCTCCAAGGGGATCATCTACTACCTGGACACCTTCAAGGCCGTGAAGATGGTCAACGCTTGCGCCGGAAGGGTGGTCAAGATGGCCCACGCCTCCACTCCGCGTGGAGGAGTGACCTACGCCCTCTGCTGGAAGCCCAACGACAACGTGGTCTCGGCCGTCACCATCTTCGACGGTGCGACCGGGGTGAAGTGGTTCTCCCTCATAAGGCCATCCAGATACAGCGAGGAGACGGGGTTCAAGTGGGCCGACTTCAAGACCGACTTCCCGAGTAGCGTGGAGCCAGCTGCTCCCCTAGTCGCGGACATGGACGGGGACGGCTACGACGAGGCGGTGTGGTTCCTCGATGGCAGCCTATTCTACGTTGACTCCCCCCTGTCGGATCCAAACAGGACCCTCATGAGTCAGACCCCCAGGGGGTTCGCCTACGGGGATGTGACCGGTGATGGGAGAAAGGAAGTGGTGATAACAACGCCCACCGAGATAATGACCTGGCAGCCCGGCGGAAGGCCGGCAGTTTACTCAAAGTACGGGTGCACCTCCGACCCCGTGCTGGCCGACCTCGACGGGGACGGTGTCAGGGAAGTGGCCTGTCTGTATGGGAGCTCCCTTATAGCCGTCGACGGGGACAGGCTGCTTCTCAGGGCCAACAACGTCGCCACCCTGCCGGCCGCCGGGGACCTAAACGGAGATGGACTCTCGGACCTAGTGTACGTGACCAGCGACGGCACGCTAACCGCGAGGTCGATTAAGGGCGTGCTGTGGACCTTCAAGGTACAGAAACCCTTCTTCACCCCAGCCATAGGTGATGTCGATGGAGATTACTCGCCCGAGGTGGTCATAGGGGCGGGCCAGTACCTGCGCGTCCTGTCGTCCAAGGGAGAGGAGGAGTGGAGGGAGAACCTCAGGGAGCCCGATGCTTGGGCGTCCGGTGGAAAGATAACCCTCACCACGTACGTGAGGTACGAGGCCAAGACCTCCCCGATCCTCTACGACTTCGATGGAGACGGACTCCTGGAGATCCTGCTGGGAATAGGGGCGTATTTGGAGCAGGGAAGGATAGTCGTGGTGGACGATACGAGGGGCATGGGTAATCCTCCAGTCGTGGAGATCCTGAGCCCCGCCAACTACAGCAAGGTGGGTAGCGAGGTGGAGCTCACCTTCACGGTGAGCGACGACCTCTCCCCGGTGCTCCCCACCAAGGTCTACAGACTGGTGGGAGGTGAGTGGGTAGAGGAGTGGACCGGTGAGGTGAGGTCCGGGGAGAGCGTCCAGCTCACACTACCCTCAGCTGACGAGCTGAAGGTGGAGGCGACCGATGGCTCCCTCAGGAGCAGCGTGGTCCTCAAGCTGAAGGTCGATGTTCAGGCACCCCAGCTTGTCATAGAGCCCAGGAACATGTCGAAGATAGGGCCCGGCACCAACATCACCGTGAGGATGATAGCCCCGATCAACGAGTACGCCTTCCTGACCGTCTACCACGGGACGGGTCCGGGAGGACAGTGGGTGAAGATGATCGACAGGAGGAGGATCTGGAAGACCACAAAGCTGGAGATAGATGTGACGCCCATAGTGGAGAAGCTTACCGGTTATCACTGCTTCAAGTTCGTGCTGGAAGATGCGTTGGGCAACGTGCAGGAGGTGGTGATGAGGTACAGGATAGAGAAGGGAGGGGAGGAGAGGAGGGTCGCGAGGGCCGGAGAGGTGGAGCTCTCGATCTCCGCTCCCAAGGTCCCGGTATCCAAGAGCGTCAACATCAGCTGGACCCTGGTGGGAGTAGACACGGCCTCCCTCTACTACGGCAAGGGCCTGGACTGGACCCTCCTGAAGGAGGTGGAGGGGAACGGCACCCTAGAGTGGAATGTTTCCTCGCTGGAGGACGGGACCTACTACCTCAAGCTCGAATCGGGGAACGTGTCGGTCACCACCCAGGTGAAGGTGGACAACACGCCACCCAACGTGGAGATAACGGCGGACAGGACGTCCCTGACGGTGAACGAGACGGCTGTGCTCACCGTGAAGACCGATGCCGTGAAGCTGTACTGGGATCTAGACGGTGATGGGAGGTTCGAGACCCTCGGGCCCAACGTCGCGAGGGTGGTGGCGAGGGAACCGGGGGAGATGACCATAAACGTGATGGGTGTAGACGAGGCCAACAACTCCAGGATTGCGAGCATAACGCTGGAGGTGAAGGCCCAGCAACAACAGGAGGAGGTTGAGGAGGAGACCGCAACCTCAATTCAGGAGGTCAGCAGGACGGAGAGCTGGACCGAGAGACTGATGGGCCTGTTCGGGAAGGTGCACTTGGGTCCGGAACTCCTGATCCCGCCCCTCATCCTCCTTCTCTTGGTGTCAGTCGTGAGGGCGAGGGCAAAGGCTAAGAAGAAGAGGAAGAGGGTCAGGAGGGTGGTCAATCCTTGGAGATCACTGTGAGGGACGAGGCCGCTGCCCTGGGCATCTTCATAGCTTATGCCTCGGTTGAGGGGGTGAGGGTGGGCCCCACCACCGACGACTCCTTCATGAGGGAGGCGGCTGAGGAGCTGAGGTCCAAGTACACTCTCCAGAGCCTGAGGGAGGACCCGGTCGTGAGGGCCTACAGGGACTTCTACTGGAGGATCGGGATAGATCCGACCAAGACCAGGCCGAGCAGCGAGGCGATGGTGAGGAGGGTCCTCAAGGGGGGCAGCTTCCCCAAGATAAATAACGTGGTGGATGCCGGAAACGTGGCGAGCGCCCTCACCCTTATTCCTATAGGCCTCTACGACTTGGACAAGGTGAGTGGTAAGCTGGAGATCAGGTTGGCGAGGGAGGGCGAGATATTCCGCCCCATAGGGGGAGGTGAGGAAGTACTGAGGGGTGGAGAGCCCGTCCTCGCTGACGAGGAGGAGGTCCTCTTCCTCTATCCCCATAGGGACAGCAGGAAGACCATGATCACGGAGTCCACCACTAGGGTGCTCATAGTTGGGGCCGGCGTCCCGGGCGTGGAGGTTCCTAGGGTGAGGAAAGCCGTGAACCTGTCCGTGGACCTGATAACCAGGAATGCAGGCGGCAGGAGGGCTAGCGAGACGAGGCTAGCTCCCTGATGGTATCGATGATCTCGTCAACCTCCACTCCTATCAGTTCAGCGTCCCTCAAAACCTCTTTCACCACTCCCTCCACTTCCTCAGCCTTCCTTCCCACCAAGGCCCTCTCGAGCTCGTCTATGGCCTGCGAGGGGAAGGCCATGAAGTCGCCCGATATCGTAAGGTGAGAGATCCTACCTCCTTTAACCTCCAGAATTACCTCCAGGGTCTTTCCGGACCTGGATCGCATGACCTTCCTCATCATCTCCTGAAATTCCACCTCCTACTCCTGTATTTCTCTTCCAGCTCCTCCACGTGCTTCCATTCCTCCTCCGTCAGGGCGCCCTCCTCCATCTCCCCGAGGAAGGAGAAGGAGTCGATGGCCGCCTCCAGCACCTCCCCGAACCCGACCTCCCTACCTAACTCTCTCCCGATGGTGGTCACTCTCTCCAGGACGCTCCTCAAACCCTTATCCGATAGCTTCTCTCTGGGCGGGGAGATGAGCTTGGCGAGGGTCTCCAGGTCCGTGGCGTACATGATGGTGCCGTGCTGCAACAGGACACCTCTTTCTCTCGTCTGGGCGCTGCCGGATACCTTCCTCCCCCCGATCAGGACATCGTTGACGCCAGCGAACTGAGGCTCGAGTCCGAACCACCTCACCACGCCCATCACGCCCTCGCACAGGTACCTGAAGCTCTCCCTCACATCCCTCGGAAACAGGTTTAGGGGACCGGCGACCGAGTAGGTGAGCTCGCCCCTCTCATCGTGGTAGACAGCCCCGCCACCTGTGATCCTCCTCACCACAGCTACACCGAGCCTCTCAGCCTCCTCCAAGTTGACGGAGCTCTCAACCCTCTGGAAGTAACCCACCGTCACGGCGCTCGGCATGAACCTGTAGAACCGAACGGTCGGAACGCCCGACCTGAGCAGGGCCTCATCGACGGCCATGTTGAAGGCCGCATCCCCCTCCAGCCGGAGGAGCCTCCACCTCACTTCCTAACACCCCTCATTAGGTGCCATCCCATGTACTTTATCCTCTTGATCTCCCCCTCCAGGAAGCGCTGGAAGATCTCCGCTTGGCTCAGGCCCTCCAGTGCTCCAACGTCGCCCTCGGTTATGAGCTCCTCGTAGGTCGGCGATGATGCGAGCAGGCCCAGGAGGAGGATGAGCCCCTCCCCAGGCTCCAGCACGAAGAGTCGTCCCCAGGTCCGCCCCCACAACCCCGATATACCGCCCTTCAGGCCAGCGAGCTCCAGCCACCTCTCCGTGATGAGGTAGCCCTCGTCCGGGAACTCACCCATGCCGGGGTAGAGGATCCCCGACCTGAGCACGTTCTCCGCCACTATAAGATAGCCGTCCCTCACCCTCTCGAGGGGCGTGATCACGTCCCCCAGATTCAGCAGGGATTTGAGCTCCGAGTCCAGCCTATCCACCAAGTCCGTGCTGGAGGGGCTGTAGGAGGAGTAGGCGTCGCTGCTCATGGTCGCCGTTACCAGTACCCTGCCTATCGAGACCAGCCTGGCTAGGCCGCCCCTCGTCGGCGCAAGCAGGGCCACTATCGATCCCCTGGGGACCTCGAAGACCCCGGCCCTCTTCAGCCTCCTATCGCTGGCCGTGAGCTCCTCCTCGGTGAGGCCTATCAGGGTGAGGGATCCCAGCACGAGGGGATCCATCCTCTTCCTACCGTCCTCCTCGAGAGCATCGGGAGGCAAGGAGCTGAGGATGACCATGGCTTCATCGGGGCTAATCCTTCCACCTCCCGACTAGATACGGTGGACCAATATACCCTTTGCCCCCTCCAATCAGGTTAGAATCACAAGAGTTATATTTCAGCATCTCTAATATAACGCAGCTATGAGGTGATCCATTTGGTTGTAGCTGGGAAGGCAAGTGATAGGTTAAAGAACCTCCTGAATCAGGCAATAGCTAGGGAGATACAGGTATCGATCCAGTACATGTGGCAGCACGTGCAGACTACTGGCCCGCTCCACCACCTGCTGGCCGACGAGCTGAAGAAGGTGGCTATAGAGGAGATGAAGCACGCGGAGGAGATAGCTGAGAGACTCTGGTACCTCGGAGGGACTCCAACCACAGCTCCCAGTCCAATATTCGTGGGCAAGGACCTGAAGGAGATGATGGAGAGGGATGTGAAGGACGAGGAGGAGGCCATAAGGCTTTACAGGGAGATAATAGAGGTGGCGCAGCAGGAGGGTGATGTGGTGACTGCAAGGCTTTTTAGGAAGATACTGGAGGATGAGGAGGAACATCACGATTTCTTCACCACCGTGCTCGAGGGATTGTGAGCTGAACGGTGGATGAGGAGGTGAGGGATGTGGTCGAGAGGTTCGGAGATCTGATCCAGACTGCCTCCCACGAGGAGGAGGCGACCAGGGAGAAGCACGCTCCCTTCATAGAGGCCCCCGACGCCGTGAAGGCCGGGGAGGAGTTCGAGGTAACCGTGATGGTGGGCAAGGAGATACCTCACCCGAACAAGTGGGAGCACCACATCAAGTGGGTCCAAGTATTCGTAGAGGAGGAGGGCAGGCCCTACAACCCGATCCACGTCGCCACCTTCGACATGGGCCCTACATACGGGGAACCCAAGGTTAAGTTCAAGATGAAGCTTCAGAAGAACTCCAAGCTGTGGGTGATAAGCTACTGCAACCTCCACGGTCTCTGGGAGGCCTCCAAGGAGATCAAGGTCCAGTGATTCACGAATCCTCCATTATATTTTTATTGGATTTACCGCCTCAATAAGGTGTGTCCATCATGCTAACCTCCGAGTTAGATGTGCGAATTGACGCTAAAGACAGGCGCATCCTGGAGTACCTGCTGGAGAACGGGAGAATGTCCCTGAAGGAGATAGGGAAGAAGCTGGGGATAAGTGACGTCGCAGTCAGGAAGAGGATCAAGAAGCTGGAGAGAGCTGGGATAATCAGGGGGTACACGGTCAAGGTCAACCCCTCGGCCTTGGGATACACGGTCGTTTCCCTCACTGGCGTTGACGTGGAACCGGGTGACCTGATAAGGGTGGCTAGGGAACTGACCAGCAGGGACTACGTCAAGTCAGCTTGGATCACCGCCGGGGACCACTCAATCATGCTGGAGATCTGGGCTAGGGATAGCAAAGAGATGGACGAGATATTAGCGGAGATATCGGAGATGAAGGGGGTTACGAGGGTCTGCCCAGCCGTCATAACCCAGAGGCTGAAGGCCCGGTGCTGATCTGATTCCGTTAGGTCAGAGCACCTTTCCCCCTCTCTTGTGCGTGTAAAGGACGACCACCGAGTGGGTGGCCTCGACTCCCTCCACCTTCAGCAGCTTGT
>Ga0256835_1000612_pt1 | contig 25171 bp, 28 predicted proteins | sample PIR30metaG_FD_185972 | JGI IMG/M metagenome (GOLD analysis project Ga0256835, IMG submission 185972) | Hydrothermal vent microbial communities from East Pacific Rise, Pacific Ocean - PIR-30 | ecosystem: Environmental > Aquatic > Marine > Hydrothermal vents | place: Pacific Ocean: East Pacific...
CCTTTTCGCACCCAGAGGTCGAGGTGGTTGACCGCCGCCGCCTTGAGGCGGACCCGGACCTCGCCGGGGCCGGGCTCGGGGGTTTCGAGTTCGCCCGGGCGCAGGACCTCGGGCCCGCCGAAGCCTTGCATCAAAACTGCCCGCATAGGACCAGGCTACCAAGGGCGTGCCAAAATGACCCCGTGGTCCGGGTCGAGGGGCGGTTCGCCACCTTCTACCCGTCGCCCGAGGCGGCGGCGCTCGTCGGCGACTTCACCGACTGGAAGCGGCGGCCGATTCCCCTAAAAGGGCCCTTGAGGCTCGAGTTCCTGCCGGATGCCTACCTGGAGTACGCCTTTTTGGACGAGCATGGGCGTCCCTTCCCCGACCCCGAGGCTCCCCGGCCGGCGGATAATCCCTGGTGGTCCTACGCCCGCGCTTTCACCACCGGGAACTGGCGCTACGAGGCGCCGCCCCGAAAGCCCGTGCCCCGGGAGCGGCTTCTTTTTGAGCGGGTCTTTTCCGAGCCCTACTTTTCCGAGCGCCGGGTCTGGGTCTACGAGCCCGAGCCGCCCGCGAAGGCGGCGCTCCTCGTTCAGGACGGGGTCGCGTTTTTGCGGCTCGGGCGGATGGCCGAGGTGGCCGAGGCGCTGATCGAAGCGGGGGCGATCCACCCGGTGCGGATCGTCTTTTTGGAGCCCGAGGACCGCGACCGCGAGTACCGCATGGACCCCCGCTACCAAAGCTTTGTCTTCGACGAGGTCCTGCCCCGCTTTGCCGGGGGGCTGCCCTTTGGCTTTTGGGGGGCCTCGCTCGGGGGGCTTGCCGCGCTTTGGCTTTGGAACCAGGCCCCCGAGGGGAGTTTTGCCATGGCTCACTCGCCGGCGTTGAAGGCCCTTCCCGGCGGCAAAGACGCCTACACCGAGCCCGAGTGGCTCACCGACCAGCTCCTTCCGAAAGGCGGGCGGGTCTACCTCGAGGCCGGCGTCTTCGAGTGGCTGCTCGCCCCCACCCGCCGGCTCGCCGGAAGGCTTTCGGACCTCGGCGTCCTGCACGCCTACCGGGAGCGCCCCTCGGGGCACAACTGGGTGACCTGGCGGCAGGGGATCGCCCCGGGACTTCGCTACCTTCTCGGGCGGGACCTTGCGTTTTAGCATCGAGCCATGGGACCCCTTGCCGGCCTCAAGGTCTTGGACCTCTCCCGCATCCTCGCCGGCCCCTTCGCCACCCAGGTGCTCTCCGACCTCGGGGCCACGGTCTGGAAGGTGGAAAGCCCGAAGGGCGACGACACCCGCCGCTGGGGGCCGCCCTTCGTGGCGGGGGAGAGCGCCTACTACCTCTCGGCGAACCGGGGGAAAAAGAGCCTTGCGATCAACCTGAAAGACCCCCGGGGGGCGGCGATCGTGCGCGAGCTCGCCAGGAGGGCCGACGTCCTGATCGAGAACTTCAAGGCCGGCGGCCTCAAGAAGTACGGCCTCGACTACGAGAGCCTAAAGGAGGAAAACCCCCGCCTCGTCTACGTCTCGATCACCGGCTTCGGGCAGACCGGTCCCCGGGCGGCGGAGCCCGGCTACGACGCCGCCCTCCAGGGCATCACCGGGCTCATGAGCATCACCGGCGAGCCGGACGGCCCTCCGATGAAGGTGGGGGTGGCGCTGATCGACGTGCTCACCGGCTGGGCGGCGGTCTCGGGGATTCTGGCCGCGCTTTTGGAGCGCGAGAAGAGCGGAAAGGGGCAGTACCTCGACCTCTCGCTCTTCGAGGTGGGGCTGATGAGCCTGGTCAACCAGGCCCAGAGCTACCTGGTCACCGGCGTGCCCCCGAAGCGCCTGGGGAACGCCCACCCCCAGATCGTGCCCTACCAGGCCTTCGAGGCCGCGGACGGCTGGTTCATCCTGGCGGTGGGGAACGACGAGCAGTACGCCCGCATGTGCCGGGCGATCGGCCGGGAGGACCTCACCCGCGACCCCCGCTTTCGCAGCAACGCCGACCGGGTGAAAAACCGCGACGCGCTGATCCCGATCCTCGCCGGGATCTTCAAGCAAAGGCCCCGGGACGCCTGGATCGAGCTTTTCAAGGCCGCGGGCGTCCCCGCCACCCCGGTTAACGACATCGGCGAGGCCTTCGCCGACCCCCAGGCCGAGGCCCGGGGGGCGGTCTGGGAGCTCGACCACCCGACGATCGGCGCCTTGAAGACGGTGGCCAGCGTCTTCCAGCACTACTCCCGCACCCCCGCCGCCCCCGCCGGGCCGCCCCCGCTTCTCGGCGAGCACACCTTCGAGGTACTAAGGGACGAGCTCGGTTACGGCGAGGCAGAGCTTGAAGGCCTTCGCGAGGCCGGGGTGATCCGCTAGGCGTCGCTGGGGTAGGCGGCCTCCACCGCCCGGGCCAGCGCCTCGCCCGGGGTCTTGCCCTCGCCCCGGTGGGCCTCGGTCTCCTGCTCGATCCAGACCTCGCTCTCGCCGAAGGGCCCCTCGCCGAAGAGCACCCCCCGCCAGCCGTGCTTTAAGAGCCAGGTGATGGCCTCGCCCAGGCTCGCGGCGTCGGTGTCTTTGAGGTAGAGCGTCCGGGCGGCGTCTTTGGAGAGGTCGTCGGCAAATCCGGCGAGGGCCTTGGCCAGGCCGTAGACCGCGTCCCGGGCCTCCTGGGTGCCGCCCTTGGCGAAGTAGCGCTTCAACACCTTGAGCCAGTCGCCGCTCCGGGTGATCGGGGCCATGGCCCGGTAGGCGTCCTCGAGCTCTTCGTCCGTATAACGGCGGTAGCGGTCGGTGTGGACCACCGTCGGCCGGGGCAGGCGGGGCCGGGGTTCCGGGCGCTCGGCGGGCACGCCGACGGTGAGCCCGGAGACCGGGAGCACCCCCGGGGGCAGGTCGAGCAGCCGGGCCACCTCGTCGACCCGGTTTAAAAGCCCCCCGATCCAGCAGATGCCGTAGCCCATCGCCTCCGCCGCTACCGCCAGCTGGGCGCCGGCGAGGGTGGCGTCCACCAACGCGAAGTGGAGCGCGGTGCGGGGGAAGTCGCCGAGCTCCTCGCCGCGGTGGGCGAGCAGCCGCTCGAGGCGGTAGACGTCGGCGAGCGGCACGAAGAACTCGGCGGCCTCCACCACGTGGCGCTGACCGCCGGCGAGCTCGGCGAGCTGGGCCCGAAGCTCCGGGTCCTTGACGCGCAGGAGGGTGTAGAGCTGGGCGCTGGCGTCGGTGGGGGCCTGCTGGGCGGCGGCGAGCATCTGCTCTACGTCCTCCTCCAGGATCGGCTCGGGGGCGTATTTCCGCACGCTGGCGCGGTTTACGAGCGAGTCCGGCAGTCTCATCTAGGACAATGTACCCCCAAAACTCACCGGTATAATCCCCCTGTGCTTGTGCTTTAGGAGGGGATAGCAATGGCAATACGCGTAGCGGTGCCCAAGGAAACCGTGCCCGGCGAGCGCCGCGTGGCGCTCGTGCCGGACGTCGTGGCCCGCATGACCAAGCAGGGCTACGAGGTCATGGTGGAGAAGGGCGCGGGCGAGGGGGCGTTTTACCCCGACGCCGCCTATGAGGCGGCGGGGGCCAAGCTGGTCGAGGGGAAGGAGGCGCTCTACCCCGAGGCCGACCTGATTTTGAAGATTCAGCCCCCGAGCGAGGAGGAAGTGGACCTGATGAAGGAGGGGGCGGTGGTGGTGGGCTTCATGCAGCCCCACCGCTACCCCGAGCGGGTGAAGCGTTTGGCGGAGCGCCGGGTGAACGCCTTTGCCCTCGAGCTGATCCCCCGCATCACCCGCGCCCAGGCGATGGACGTCCTCAGTAGCCAGGCCTCGGTGGCGGGGTATAAGGCCGGCGTGCTCGCCGCCGATCTCGCGCCCAAGTTCTTCCCCATGCTCACCTACGCCGCCGGCACCATCCGGCCGGCGCTCGTCTTCGTGATCGGCGCCGGCGTCGCCGGTCTGCAGGCGATCGCCACCGCCAAGCGGCTGGGGGCGATCGTCGAGGCCTTCGACGTGCGCCGGGCCGCCGGCGAGCAGGTGCGCAGCCTGGGGGCGCGCTTTTTGGAACTGGATATCGACGCCGAGGCCGAGGGCGGCTACGCCCGCGAGCTCACCCCGGAGGAAAAGGAGAAGGAAAAGCAGATGGTGGCCGACGCCATCGCCCGCGCCGACGTGGTGATCACCACCGCCCAGGTGCCGGGCAAGCCCGCCCCCCGGATCGTCACCAAGGAGATGGTGGAGCGGATGAAGCCGGGGGCGGTGATCGTCGACCTGGCCGCCGAGTCCGGGGGCAACTGTGAGCTCACCCAGGCGGGCGAGAAGGTGGTGCACCAGGGGGTGACGATCTACGGCCCGGTCAACCTGCCCTCCGAGCTTCCGGTGCACGCCTCCGAGATGTACGCCCGCAACCTCTTCAACTTCGTCTCCCTCCTGGCCAAAGAGGGCAAGGAGCTTTCGCCGGACTGGGACGACGAGATCCTGGCCAAGAGCGTGCTCGTTTGGGACGGCGAGATCAAGCACGAACCCACCCGCGCGCTGATCGAAGGAGGCGAGGCATGATCGAGCTGGATTTCTGGACCACCCTCTACATCTTCATGCTGGCGGCGTTCACCGGCTACGAGGTGATCAGCCGGGTGCCGGTGATCCTGCACACGCCGCTGATGTCGGGCTCGAACTTCATCCACGGCGTGGTGGTGGTGGGGGCGATGTTCGCCCTGGGCCACGCGGAGACCGCGCTGGAGCAGGCGATCGGGTTCTTCGGCGTGCTCCTGGGGGCGGCCAACGCCGCCGGCGGCTACGCGGTGACCGAGCGCATGCTCGAGATGTTTGAGAAGAAGAAGGGAGGCTCGGCATGACCTGGGTCATCCAAGCGATCTACTTCGTCACCGCGATGGCGTTCATCTACGCCCTCAAGCAGATGAGCCACCCCAAGACCGCCCGCCAGGGCGTGGTCTACGCCGGCATCGCGATGGCGGCGGCGGTGCTCGCAACCTTCCTCTGGCCGGGGATGCAGAACCTGGGGCTGATGGTGGTGGCCCTGGTCCTGGGCAGCGCCGTGGCCTGGTGGGCGGCCAAGGTCGTCGCCATGACCGACATGCCCCAGATGGTGGCGATCTACAACGGCATGGGCGGCGGCGCCGCCGGCACCATCGCCGCGGTCGAGCTCTTGAAGGGCGAGCTCCCGCCGGCCTTCGCCGCGCTGGCGGTGCTCGGCGGGCTGATCGGCGCGGTCAGCTTCTCGGGCTCGCTGGTCGCCTTCGCCAAGCTCCAGCGGCTGATGAAGGAGCGCCCGATCACCTTCAAGGGCCAGCAGGCCTTCAACCTTGCCTGGCTCGCGGTCACCGTGCTGATCGGGATCGTGCTCGTCTTCAAGCCGACGATCTCGCTGATCGTGCTCTTCTTCCTCTTGGCGCTGGTCTTCGGCGTCTTGATGACGCTCCCCATCGGCGGCGCCGACATGCCGGTGGTGATCAGCCTCTACAACGCCTTCACCGGCCTGGCGGTGGGCTTTGAGGGTATCGCCCTTAGCCAGCCGGCCTTGATGGTGGCGGGCACGGTGGTGGGGGCCGCCGGTACCTTGCTCACCCAGCTGATGGCCAAGGCCATGAACCGCTCCCTGACCAACGTCCTCTTCGGCGCCTTCGGCGCCACCGAGGAGGAGGGCCAGGTCGAGGGCGAGATGAAGGAGATCGGCCTCGAGGACGCCGCCGCCCTGATGGCCTACGCCAGCAAGGTGATCATCGTGCCCGGCTACGGCATGGCGGTGGCCCAGGCCCAGCACAAGATCAAGGAGCTGATGGACGAGCTGGAAAAGCGCGGGGTCGAGGTCAAGTTCGCCATCCACCCGGTGGCCGGCCGCATGCCCGGGCACATGAACGTGCTGCTGGCCGAGGCCGGGGTGCCCTACGACAAGCTCTACGACCTCGACGACATCAACCCCGAGTTCGAGACCGCCGACGTCGCCTTGGTCATCGGCGCCAACGACGTGGTCAACCCGGCCGCCCGCCGCGAGGGGAGCCCGCTTTACGGCATGCCGATCCTCGACGTGGACAAGGCCAAGAACGTGATCGTGATCAAGCGCGGTCGCGGCAAGGGCTTCGCCGGCATCGAGAACGAGCTCTTCTACATGCCGAACACCCGCATGCTCTTCGGCGACGCCAAGGACGTGGTCACCAAGCTGGTGCAGGCGATCAAGCAGTACTAGGCGTCAAAAAGGGGGGCGGGGCCAAAGGCCCCGCCCCTTCGGTTTTTGGGGGTTAGAGCCCGGCCTTTTGCCGCAGCTCCTCGACCCTCGGGGTCTCCTCCCAGGGGAAGCCCGGGCGGCCGAAGTGGCCGTAGGCCGAGGTCGGGGTGTAGATGGGGCGGAGCAGGTCGAGCTCCTCGATGATCGCCGCCGGGCGGGGGTCGAAGACCTCGCGGGCGATCTCGGTGAGCTTCTCGTCCGGGAGCTTGCCGGTGCCGAAGGACTCGACCCGGATCGAGACCGGCCGGGCCTTGCCGATGGCGTAGGCGAGCTCGATCAAAACGCGCTCCGCGAGCCCGGCGGCGACCATGTTCTTGGCCATGTAGCGGGCGTAGTAGCTGGCCGAGCGGTCGACCTTGGTGGGGTCCTTGCCGGAGAAGGCGCCGCCGCCGTGGGGAACGACGCCGCCGTAGGTGTCGACGATGATCTTGCGGCCGGTGAGCCCGGTGTCGGCGTGGGGGCCGCCGAGGACGAACTTGCCCGAGGGGTTGATCAGGTACTCGGTCTCGGGGCGGAGGTACTCCTCGGGGATCGCCTTTTTCACCACCTTCTCGATCACGTCCTCGCGGATGGTATCGAGGTCGACCTCGGGGGAGTGCTGGGTGGAGACCACCACGGTCTTGACGTAGAGGGGCTTGTCCCCCTCGTAGACCACGGTGACCTGGGACTTGCCGTCGGGACGGAGGTAGGGGATCTCCTTGGTCTTGCGGGCCTCGGCGAGCCGCATGGTGAGCTTGTGGGCGAGGGTGATGGGGAGGGGCATCAGCACCTCGGTCTCGGTGGTGGCGTAGCCGAACATCAGCCCCTGGTCGCCGGCGCCGAGGCGGTCCTTGGGGTCGTTGGATTTGAGCACCCGGGCCTCGTAGGCCAGGTTCACCCCCCCGGCGATGTCCGGGCTCTGCTCGTCGATGGCGGTGAGCACCGCGCAGGTGTCGCCGTCGAAGCCGTACTTGGCGCGGGTGTAGCCGACGTCCTTGACCGTCTTGCGCACCAGGCCGGGGATGTCCACGTAGCCCTTGGTGGTGATCTCGCCGGCGACGAAGACCAGCCCGGTCGTCACCAGCGTCTCCGCCGCCACCCGGGCTTCCTTGTCCTGGGCCAGGATCGCGTCCAGGATCGCGTCGGAGACGCGGTCGGCGAGTTTGTCGGGGTGTCCTTCGGTGACCGATTCCGAGGTAACCAGCTTCACTCTCAACCTCCTTCAAAACGGGCCCCCGGGGGGCCCGATGGTTGCAACTTCGGAGTATACACCCGGGCGGCCTAGCCGGTGAACTTTTTGAGGAGGAGCACCGCGTTCTGGCCGCCGAAGGCGAAGGAGTTGGACAGGGCGTAGTTCACCTCGGCCTCGCGAGGCTGGTTGGGGACGAAGTCGAGGTCGAGCTCGGGGTCGGGGTCGTCGTAGTTGATCGTGGGCGGGAGCACCTGGTGGTGGATCGCCTGGGCGGTGGCGATCGCCTCCACCGCGCCGGCGGCGCCCAGGAGGTGGCCGGTCATCGACTTGGTGGAGGAGACCGCGAGCTTCTTGGCGTGGTCGCCGAAGACCTTCTTGAGCGCCAGCACCTCGACCCGGTCGTTGTAGGGGGTGCTGGTGCCGTGGGCGTTGACGTAGTCGACCGCCTCGGGCGCGACCCCGGCTTCTTGAAGCGCTGCCTGGATCGCCAGCACCGCCCCGAGCCCCTCGGGGTGGGGCTCGGTGATGTGGTGGGCGTCCGCGCTCTGGCCGAAGCCCACCACCTCGGCGTAGATCCTGGCCCCGCGCGCTTTCGCGTGCTCCAGGGTCTCGAGCACCAGAATGCCGGCGCCCTCGCCGAGGACGAAGCCGTCCCGGCTCTTGGTGAAGGGGCGGGAAGCCCGCTCGGGTTCGTCGTTCCGGGTGGAGAGCGCCCGCATCACCGCGAAGCCGCCGATCGCCATCGGGGTCACCGCCGCCTCGGTGCCGCCGGTGAGCATCACGTCGGCGAGGCCCATCTTCAGGATGCGGTAGGCGTTCCCCACCGCGTCGGTGCCGGTGGCGCAGGCGGTGACCACCGTGCTCGAGGGCCCCATCAGCCGGTACTTCATGGCCAGGTGGCCGCTCGCCATGTTGGCGATGACCATGGGGATGAAAAACGGCGAGAGGCGATGGGGGCCGCGCTCGAAGTAGACCTTGAACTGGTCCTCCCAGGTCTTGATGCCGCCGATCCCGCTCCCCACCAGGGTGCCGACCCGGGTCTTGTCCAGGGCGCCTAAGTCGAGCCCGGCGTCCTGGATCGCGAGCTCGGCACCGATCAGCGCGAGCTGCACGAAGCGGTCGAGCCGGCGGATCTCTTTCTTGTCGAGGTAGGCCTCCACCTCGACGTCGGTCTCGGCCGCGATCTTGACCGGGAGCTTGTAGGCTTCGGTGTCGTAGCGGGTGATGCGGCGGACCCCGCTCTTGCCCGCGAGCTGGGCCTCGTGGAACGCCTCGGCGCCCACCCCGATCGGGGTGACCGGACCGAGGCCGGTGACGACGACCCGCGGCATTCTCAGCCTAGACGGGCCTTGATGAACTCGACCGCGTCGCCGACGGTGCGGATCTTCTCGGCCTCTTCGTCGGAGATCTCCAGGCCGAACTCGTCCTCGAGCCCCATGATCAGCTCGACGATGTCCAGGCTGTCGGCGCCGAGGTCCTCGATGAAGCGGGCCTCGGGGGTGATCTTTTCCGGCTCGATATCGAGTTTTTCCGCGATCACCGCTTTAACCTTTTCGAATACGTCCATCGCTGCCTCCGAAGGGGGATTTTAACACGCGCCTTTAATGCGGCGTCAGGCCGCCGTCGATGCAGACCGTCTGGCCGGTGATGTAGGCGGCGTCGTCGCTGGCCAGGAAGGCGACCAGCTTGGCGACCTCCTCCGGCTTGCCAAAGCGGCCGGCGGGGATCTGGGCCAGGTACTCCTTCTGCACCGCCTCGGGCAGGGCGGCGGTCATGTCGGTCTCGATGAAGCCGGGGGCGACCGCGTTCACGGTGACCCCGCGCCTCGCGTACTCCTTGGCCACGCTCCGGGTGAAGCCGATCAGGCCGGCCTTGGCGGCGGCGTAGTTGGCCTGACCCGGGGGGCCGAGGATGCCGGAGACGCTGGCGACGTTGATCACCCGGCCGGCGCGGCGGCGGATCATACGCTTCACCGCCTCCCGGGTGAGCTTGAAGGCGGCGGTGAGGTTGGTCCTCAGGACCTCCTCCCACTCCTCGTCCTTCATCCGGATCAGGAGGTTGTCCCGGGTGATGCCGGCGTTGTTGACCAGCACCCCGAGGCCGCCAAGGCCTTCTTCGGCCTGGGCGACGAGCCCGGCGGGGGCCTCGGGGTCGGCCAGGTCGGCCCCGAGGACCAAAGCCCGCCGGCCCAAGGCCTCGATCTTGGCCGCGACCTCCTCGGCCTTTTCCCGGTTTTTGCCGTAGTGCACGGCGACGTCAAAGCCCCTCTTGGCGAGCTCCAGGGCGATCGCCCGGCCGATGCCGCGGCTCGCCCCGGTGACCAGGGCGGTCTTGGGAACGGTCACGCTGCCACCTCCCGTGCCTCTTCCGGCGTGGTCACCGGCCGGGCCGAGACCCCCTCCAGGGTGCGCCGGGCCATGCCGGTGAGCACGTTGCCCACGCCGAACTCCAAAAACTCCCGGGCGCCGGCGTTGTAGAGCGCCTGCATCACCTCCACCCAGCGTACCGGGGCGGTGATCTGCTCGATCAAAAGACGCCTCGCTTCCTCGCCCGAGGTCACCGGCCGGGCGGTGACGTTGGAATAGACCGGGAAGGCGGGGTCTTTGAAGGGGACCTCTTTGAGGGCGGCGGCGAGCCGCTCGGCCGCGGGCGCCATCAGCGGGGTGTGGAAGGGGGCGGAGACGTTCAAAAAGACCACCCGCGCCCGCTTTTCCTTGAGCCTCTGGGCGGCTTTTTCCACCGCCTCCTTCTTCCCGGAGATCACGGTCTGGGCGGGGGTGTTGAGGTTTGCGATCCAGACCCCTTCGAGGCCTTTTAGGGCGGATTCGATCTCGGAAAGCGGGAGCTTCAAGACCGCCGCCATCGCGCCCTCGCCCACCGGCACCGCCTCCTGCATGTAGCGGCCGCGAAGGCGCACCAGCCTAAGGGCGTCTTCCAGGGCGAGGGTGCCCGCCGCCACCTGGGCGGTCCACTCGCCGAGCGAGTGGCCGGCGGCCGCCGCCGGGCGGGCGCCGCCCGCCTCGCGGTAAGCGGCAAAGGCGGCGTAGCCTACGGCGAGCAGGGCGGGCTGGGCGTTTTCGGTGAGGGTGAGGGTCTCCTCGGGGCCTTCGAACATCAACTCGAGCAGGCCGGGCAGGGTGGCCTCGGCGCGCTCGAGGACCTCCCGGGCCGCCGGCGAGCCCTCGAAAAGGGCCCGGCCCATGCCCACCTCCTGGGAGCCCTGTCCGGGGAAGAGCGCCGCCCTCACGACGCCCCCCGGTACCAGGTGTGCACCGCCGCCGCCCAGGTGAGGCCGGCGCCGAAGGATACGAAGAGCAGGTGGTCGCCGTCCTTGACCAGGTCGCGGTCGAGGGCCTCGAGCAGGGCGATGGGGATCGAGGCGGTGGAGGTGTTGCCGTATTTGTGGAGGTTGACCACCACCTGTTCCCAGTCGAGCCCGAGCCGCTCGCGGGCGGCGTCGATGATGCGCAGGTTGGCCTGGTGGGGGACGAAGAGCCGGATGTCGCGCTTGTCGAGCCCCGCCTTCTCGATCGCTTCCACGGTGGCGGTGTCCATGACCCGGACCGCGAACTTGAAGACCTCGCGGCCGTTCATGTAGATCTTGTTGCTCATCCGGGTGCCGTCGGGGAGGGTGTTGGCCAGCGCCGCCATGTGCAGCGCCGGGCCCCCGGAGCCGTCGGCCCCGAGGACGAAGGAGCGAAAGCCGTAGCCCTCGGGCACCTTGCCCACGATGGCGGCGCCGGCGCCGTCGCCGAAGAGGACGGCGGTGGCCCGGTCGCGCCAGTCGGTGATCTTGGAGAGCGCCTCGGCGCCGATCACCAGCACCTTGCGGGCGATCCCCGCCTCCACCTGGCCGGCCGCCTGGGCCAGGGCGTAGAGCCAGCCGGGGCAGCCCGCCAGCAGGTCGTAGGCGGCGGCTTTCAGGCCGAAGCGGTCCTGGACCAGGGCGGCGGTGTTCGGAAAGAAGGCGTCCGGGGCGTTGGTGGCGACGACGACTTGGTCGACGTCCTCGAGGGCCTCCTCGCCGTGGCGGCGGAGGAGGTCCTCCACCGCCCGCACCGCGAGGTCGTAGGGGTACTCGTTCAGCTCGGCGATCCTACGTTCCTTGATGCCGGTCCGGGTGGTGATCCACTCGTCCGAGGTGTCCAAAAAAGAGGCCAGGTCCTCGTTTTTGAGGACCCTTCTGGGAACGTAGGCGCCGAGGGCCAAAAGCCCCGCGGGCACGTTAGGCCTCCGGGACTTCGACGATCTTTTCGCCCTTGTAGTAGCCGCACTCGGGGCAGACGGTGTGCGGCGGCTTCAGCGCTCCGCACTGGGGGCAGGGCACCAGCGCGGGTGCGGTGAGCGCGTGATGGCTGCGCCGCTTGTCGCGACGCGACTTCGAGGTTTTCTTCTTCGGTACCGGATGCTTGGCCATAGTTCCTCCCCAGGGCCCGGCGCGGGCCGAAGGGCCATTATAACAGAGCCCCGGCTTAGGAGAACTCCTTCAAGAGCCCCTCCAGCGCCACGAAGGGGGTCTTCTTCTTGAGTTCCTTGGTGTGCTCGCACTCGGTCTCGTTGAGGTCGGCGCCGCAGACCGGGCAGAGACCGGCGCAGTCCTCGTGGCAGACCGCGGTCAGGGGGAGCTCCAGGGCGAAGGCCTGGTAGAGGAAGTTGGAGAGGTCGAGGTCGGGCTCGCCGAAGTAGTAGATCTCCTCCGGCTCCTCGACCAGCTTCACCCCCTCGACCCCGGGCTGGTAGTTGAGCAGGTGCTGGAAGTAGGCGTGCACCGGCACCGGGGTGGGCTTGAGGCAGCGCCGGCATTCCATCAGCGCCTGGCCGTGGATCTCGCCGGAGAGCCAGAACTCGCCGCCCATGTGGGTGACGGTGGCCCGCCAGTCGGCGGGTTCGGCGAGCAGGATGCCCCCCTTCTCCGGCCCCACGCGCTGGGCGATGACCCCCTCGGCGCTCTTGCTGCCGGGCTCTTTCAGGATGGAGGCGAGGTTGATGCTTTGGACGTTCTTCAAGTCCATCGGAGTAAGTTTAGGCGACGGGAGGGCTTTTGTCAAGGGGTATGCGCTTTCTATGCATAAATAAAGAATCGCGCCGCTGAGCGAGAATCCCCCGGTTTTGATAGCATGGCATGCATGAAACGGATTGCCGTCTTGGGGGTGCCGATGGACCTGGGCGCCGGCCGCCGCGGCGTGGACATGGGCCCGAGCGCCATCCGCTACGCCCGTTTGCACGAGGAGCTTACCGCCCTGGGGTATCCGGTGGTGGAGCTCGGGGACCTGGAGGTCCCGGTGGCCGAGGCGCTCCCGCTGGAGCCGCCACCCCACCACGCCAGCGCCATCGCCGCCGTCTGCCAGAAGCTCTACCAGCGTCTGATCGCCCTCGACGAGGCGGTCTTTCCGCTGGTGCTGGGGGGCGACCACTCGCTGGCGCTGGGCTCGGTCCCGGGCGCCGCCCGGGGCGAGCGCGTCGGGCTGATCTGGGTGGACGCCCACGGCGACTTCAATACCCCGGAAACCAGCCCCAGCGGCAACGTCCACGGCATGCCGCTCGCCGCCCTCCTGGGCTACGGCGACCCGCGGCTGGTCGGCGTCGGCGGGCCCGGGCCCAAGGTGCGACCCGAGGACGTCGCGTTGGTGGGGGTGCGAAGCCTCGACCCCGGCGAGCGGGAGCTTTTGAAGGAGGCCGGCGTCCGGGTCTTCACCATGACCGAGGTCGACCGGCTGGGGATCGCCCGGGTGGCCGAGGCGGTCGTCGAGCAGATGCGGGGACTTCCGCGGGTGCACGTCTCGCTGGACGCCGACGTCCTCGACCCCGAGATCGCCCCCGGGGTAGGCACGCCGGTCCCGGGTGGCCTTTCCTACCGCGAGGCGCACCTCTTCATGGAGCTGCTCTCCCAGGCGGGCTTCGTCACCAGCCTGGACCTGGTCGAGGTGAACCCGATCCTGGACCGCAAGAACCGCACCGCCGAGATCCTGGTCGAGCTCGCCGCCAGCCTGCTGGGCAAGCGGATCCTCTAGCGTTCCCGCCGCCAGGCCCAGGCGGCGAGGGCGGCGAAGATCAGGGCGTAGGCCGAGAGCGCGGCCAGCGACGCCGGGGGCCAGGCCTCGCCCCGCGCCGAGGCCCAGAGCAGCTCCGCCCAGTGCCGGGTGGGGGTCCAGAGCGAGGCCTTCTGCGCCCAGGCGGGCAGGGCCTCCGGGGGCATCCAGAGCCCGCCCAGGTAGGAAAGCGGCAGGTAGAGCAGGTTGGCGACCGGCAGCGCCGCCCGGGGCGGGAAGAGGTAGGCGACCGCCAGGCCCAGGAGGCCGAGGGGCACCGCCCCCAGCGCCAGCGCGGCCAAAAGCCCGAGGGGCGAGGCCGCCTCCGGCTTGAGCGGGGTGGTGGCCCAGGCGGTGGCGGCGACCACCAGCGCCGCCGTCAGGGCGAGCAAGAGCCCGGCCAGCACCTGGGCCAGGGGGCGGACCAGGGGTGGCAGCGGCAGGGTGCGGAGGTAGGCGTACCAGGGGTTCTGACGCTCCTCGGCCGCCCCCACCGCGTACTGGAAGAAGATCACCCCGAAGACGGCGAAGGCCATGAAGCTGGCGGTGGTCTGGTTGGCCGCCGGCCAGGTCTTGAGGTAGGGCACGGCGAAGAGGAGGAAGAACATCGAGGGGAAGACCATGGTGGGGATCACGAAGCCGGGCACCCGGATCGCCCCCAGGACCTCGGCCTTGAAGTGGGCCCAGACGAGCCGGGTCACGACCCTTCCCCCGTGATCGCGAGGAAGGCCTCCTCCAGGCCCACCGGCTGGACCTCGAGCTGGGAAAAGGGGACCCCGGAGCGCACCAGGAGGGTCACCACCCGGTCGGCGTCGGCGGCGAGGAGGACGAACCGCCCGCCCTCCCGCTCCACCCGGGCCACGCCCGGGAGCTCGGGGAGCCGGGGGGCCCGGAAGCGGATTTTCTTAAGCCCAACGCGTTGGCGGATCGCCTCGGGGCGATCCACCGCCAGCAGCCGGCCCCGGTGGAGGATGGCGACGCGGTCGGCCAGGGCGTCGGCCTCGTTGAGGTCGTGGGTGGTGAGGAGGACGCCGCCGCCGCGGTCCCGGAAGCCTTTGATCTCCCGCCAGAGGGCCCGGCGGGCGGCGACGTCGAGGCCGGCGGTGGGCTCGTCCAGGACCACCAGCGCCGGGCGCCCGGCGAACGCCAGCGCCAGCGAAAGCCGGCGCCTCTCCCCGCCGGAAAGCCCGGAGGCGAGCCGGCGGGCGAGCGGGGCGAGGCCGAACCGCTGGAGGAGCTCCCGGGCGTCTTCCGGCTCCGGGTAGTGGGCCCGCACCAGCGCCAGTACCTCCCGCACCCGCAGGGTGGGCGGGAACCCGCTCTCCTGGGGGGTGGCCCCGAGGCCGCGCCGGGCGCCGGGACGGGTCGGGTCCTGGCCGAAGATCCGGGCTTCGCCCCGGTCCGGTTTGAGGAGCCCGAGCAGGACCTTGACCAGGGTGGTCTTGCCGGCGCCGTTCGGGCCCAAAAGGGCGAGCACCTGGCCCGGCGCCAGCTCCAGGCTCACCCTATCCAGGGCTTGGACGGGGCCGAAGGCCTTGCTCACCGCCCTGGTCTCGGCCAGCGGCATCCGCTTCCTCCCCCCTCACGATGGCCTCGAGCACCTCGAGGTGCGCGTAAAAGGCGTCCCGGCCCTTGCCGGTGAGGCGGACCCAGGTGCGGGGTCGGCGCCCCCGGTAGCCCTTCTTGAGCCGGACGTAGCCGGCGGCCTCGAGCTTGCTTAGGTGCCGGGAAAGGTTGCCCTCGGTGAGCCCGAGGCTTTTCTGCAGGCGGCCGAACTCGACCTCGGCGTCGGGGCCTAGCCGGGCCAGGAAGGCCATGATCCGGAGCCGGGTGGGTTGGTGGATGAGCTCGTCAAAGGCCACGGCTCACCTGCCGGAGTCCCAGGAGGAAGAGGGCGAGCCCGAGGAGGGCGAGTGCCGGGGCGTAGAGTGCCGGGAAGTAGGCGAAGAGGCCGGCGTTTAGCAAGGCAAAGGCCCCGGCCGCCAGCCGGAGCCCTCGGCAGGCGACCAGGGCCCCGCTTTGCCAGAGCGCCAGGGCGACCAGCTCGTTGATGGCCAGCGAGAAGACCTCGTCGGAGAGCCGGGGGCTGGCGAGGACCAGCGCCGCCGCGGTGATCCCGAAGCCGCCCCAAAGGAGCGCCAGGCTTTGCCCCGCGGGGGTGCGGAAGAAGCGGCCGGCGCGGGCACCGAGGGCGTAGCTCGAAAGGAAACCGAGCAGGCTCAGGCCGGCAAAGGCGGGGTCGGCGAGGGGGGAGTCCCAGGCTACCAGGGTGTAGCCGATGGCGTAGACCGCTCCCCAGATCAAAAGCCAGGCGCCGTAGTAGGGGGCCAGGGCCCGCTGGGCCCGCCTCGCCCCCTCGCGAGCCTCGGCCAGGAGGCGGCGGGCGGTTTCGCCGTCGGGGACCGGATCCATTTCGTTTGTAGACTAATGCAAAGTACTTTACGCCGTCAAGTTAAACCACCCCCGGGGACTTGCTTCCAGTAGACTTACGGCGTGCGGCTGATTCCCGCGGTGGACTTGCAAAAGGGCCGGGCGGTGCGGCTTTACGAGGGCGATCCCGAAAAGGAGACGGTCTACTTCGAGGACCCCGTCGAGGCCGCCCGCCACTGGGAAGAGGCGGGCGCCGGCTACCTCCACCTGGTCGATCTCGACGCCGCCCTCGGAAAAGGGAATAACCGCGAGGCAATCCGCCGGATCGCCGCCGCCATCCGGATCCCCTTCGAGGTCGGCGGCGGGGTGCGGAGCCTCGAGGCCGCCCAGGAGCTCCTCGCGCTCGGGGCCGACCGGGTGGTGGTGGGCACGGTGGCGGTGCGCGCCCCCGAGGTGCTTAAGGAGATGCTCGCCGCCTTTGGCCCCGAGCGGGTGGCGGTGAGCGTGGACGCCCGCGGCCTCGAGGTGGTGGTTTCCGGCTGGCAGGAGGCCACCCCCCTTTCCGCCCCCGAGCTCGCCCGTCGCCTTTGGCGGGAGGGGGTGCGCACCCTGATCTACACCGACGTGCGCCGGGACGGCACCCTGAAGGGCATGGACCCGGGGCCCCTAAAGGCCATGCGGGCGGCCTGGCCGGGCTACCTGATCGCCGGCGGCGGGGTGGGCTCGGAGGAGGACCTCCGGTTGATGGAGGCCCTCGGCCTCGACGCCGCCATCGTCGGGCGGGCGCTCTACGAGGGGCGGGTGCGGCTCTAGTGCCCGAGCTCCCCGAGGTCGAGGTCACCCGCCGGGCGATCGAGCCGCGGGCGGTGGGGCGGCGGATCGTCGCCCTTCGCTCCCGGGACCCGGAGCGCTACCCCCACCTGGAGCGGGCCCAGGACCGCTGGATCCTGGAGCTCCTCCGCCGCGGGAAGTTTTTGCTCTTCCGGCTCTCCGGCGGGCTCTGGCTGGTGGTCCACCTGGGCATGAGCGGCGGCTTCCGCCTGCAGCAAACGCCCCATACCCGGGTGGTCTTCGAGCTCGACGACGGCGCCCTCTACTTTCACGACCCCCGGCGCTTCGGCCGCATCTGGCTGGTGGCCGACCCCGCCGAGGTGCCGCTGCTCGCCCGCCTCGGCCCCGAGCCCACCGACGCGGCCTTTGACGCCGAGTACCTCTACCAAAGGCTCAGGGCGAGCCGGCGGCCGGTCAAGGCCCTCCTGATGGACCAGGAGGTGGTCGCCGGTCTCGGCAACATCTACGCCGACGAGGCGCTCTTCCGCGCCGGGGTGCGGCCCACCCGCCGCGGTCACCGGGTGACCCGGAAGGAGGCGGAGCGCGTCGTAGAGGCGGTGCGGCAGGTGCTCGCGGAGGCGCTTAAGGCCGGCGGTTCCACCCTAAAGGACGGAAGCTACCGCCGGCCCGACGAGAAGATCGGCTACTTCCAGCTCGCGCACGCGGTCTACGGCCGCCAGGGCGAGCCCTGCCCGGTTTGCGGCACCCCCGTCCGGCGCACCCGGATCCAGGGCCGGAGCGCCCACTACTGCCCGAGGTGCCAGCGCTAGCGGCAGAGCCCCCGGCCGAAGACGAAGACGCAGGCGGGGTCGTCGTGCATCTCCTTGGCGAGCCCGCGAACGGCGTCGATGCCCAGAACGCCCCCCTGGGCGATGGCCATCCTCAGCACCTTGGCCTGGGTCTGGTCGGCGGCCTCGAGGGTCCGGACCAGATCCCGGAGGTCGTCGTAGTCGGCGAAGACCCGGCCCAGCCGGCGTTCCAGGTAGACGCTCTTGACCTCCAGGGCGAGCGCCATCCGGGCCAGGCTCTCCGGTGGCTTCGGCAGGCTCACGGTGCCGAGGTAGGGGTTCTTCTCCGGGAAGCTGACCCCGTAGCGGCGGAGCAGCCCTTTCACCCGCTCCACCTTGGCCCGCTCGCCGTCCAGGAAGTGGCGGTAGGGCTCGGCCGGGCCCAGCAGGGCGAGCGCCTTGGCGTAGACGGCGTAGCTCTGGTAGGCGCCTCCGGGGGCGACCAAGAGGGAGAGCAGCCCTTCCCGGGCGGCGGTGGTGAGCGGGATGCCCTGGCCGAAGGCCGGCAGCAGGATCAGCAAGAAAACGGCCAACCGTCGCATGCTCCTACCATACCCCAGGGGCCTTGCGTTGACGCCCGGAGGTCGCTTCCCTAAAATAGGGTTTGCTGCGCGGTGAGCGTAGCTCAGGTGGTTAGAGCACCGGTCTGTGGAACCGGGGGTCATGGGTTCAAGTCCCATCGCTCACCCCAAAAAGGCCGCCTTCCCGGGCGGCGAGCAGCGAAGCGGGCGGCCCGGCCGCTTCTGGCGAGGATGGCGGAACTGGTAGACGCGCCAGACTTAGGATCTGGTGGGTTCATCCCGTGCGGGTTCAAGTCCCGCTCCTCGCACCAAAGGTCGGGCCGCCCCTTCCTTCGAGGTGAATCGAATGGCCGAGATCGTGGAACGTGAGGGTTGGCGCGTCCGCCTGCGGGACGTGGTTCCCGCCAGCGAGGTGGAGGCGGCCTACCGGTCGTTGCTTTCCGAGTACAAGAAGAAGGTGCGCGTCCCCGGGTTCCGCCCCGGGCGGGTGCCCGACCGGGTGCTCGAGGCCCGCCTGGGCCGGGACGCCCTCCTCGCCGAGGTGCGGGAGACGCTGATCGAGCGCCGCCTGCCCCAGGCGATCAAGGAGCTCGAGCTCGACCCGGTGGCGGTGCGCAAGGTCGAGGGCGAGCTCGAGCTGGGCAAGGACTTCGCCTTCGAGGCCGAGGTCGAGAACTACCCCGAGGTCGAGCTGCCGGACTGGAGGCGCTTTGAAATCGAGGTCCCCGAGCCCGAGGTCGGCGACGAGGAGGTGGCGGCGGTGCTCGCCGACCTGCAGCGCCGCTACGCCGAGGTCTCGGTGAAGGAGGGGCCGGCCGAGGAGGGCGACCTGGTGATCGTGGTCACCGAGGAGGGGAGCGAGATCCCGGTCGAGCTCGAGCGGGCCTTCGACGAGGTCCGGGCCGCCCTTTTGGGCAAGGCCGCCGGCGAGGAGGTCGAGCTTCCCCTCTTCTCCGAGGAAGGCGAGCCCACCGGCCGGAGGGCCAAGGTGACGGTCAAGGAGGTCAAGGCGATCCGGCTGCCCCAGCTCGACGACGAGTTCGCCAAGACCCTGGGCTACGAGACCCTGGCCGAGGCCCGGGAGAAGATCGGGGAGGAGCTCCTCCGCCGGGCCCGGGCCGAGGCCCGCGAGCGGAAGAAGGACCTGCTCTTGGAGCGGCTGGCGGCGGAGCTCAAGGCCGAGCTGCCGCCGGCGCTCGTCGAGGCCGAGGAGCGCGCCATCTGGGGCGAGATCGCCGAGGACCTGGCGAAAAAGGGCGTGCCCCTCGAGGACTACCTGAAGAGCCTCGAGCCCGAGAAGTTCGAGGAGCTCAAGTCCGACGTGAAAAAGAGCGCCGAACGCCGGGTGCGCCGGGGGCTGGCGCTGGAGAAGCTCACCGAGGAGCTCGGCACCGAGCTCGAGGAGGACGAGTGGAAGGCCCACCTCGAGGAGCTCGCCCGCGCCTACAACCTGAAACCCGCCGAGTTCGAGCGGGCGGTGGGCGAAGACGCCCTAAGGCGGCTCTACCTCCGCCGCCTGCACGCCAAGGCGCTGGACCAGGCGCTGGAGACCCTGGCGGCCTGATCCCGGCCTAGAATGGAGCTAGCGATGGTGGTTCCCTACGTGATCGAACAGACCAGCCGCGGCGAGCGGGTCTACGACATCTACTCGCGGCTCTTGAAGGACCGCATCATCTTCCTGGGCACCCCGATCGACGCCCAGGTGGCGAACACCGTCGTGGCTCAGATGCTCTTCCTCGAGGCCCAGAACCCGAAGTCCGAGATCAAGCTCTACATCAACTCCCCGGGCGGCGAGATCGACGCCGGGCTGGCCATCTACGACACCATGCAGTACGTCCAGGCGCCGGTCTCGACCATCGTGGTCGGGCTGGCCGCCAGCATGGCGGCGGTGATCCTGGCCGCCGGCGAGCCCGGACGGCGGTTCGCCCTGCCGCATTCCCGGGTGATGATCCACCAGCCCTGGGGCGGGGCCCAGGGCCAGGCCAGCGACATCGCCATCCGGGCGGAGCAGATCCTCAAGATGCGGGACACCCTGAACCGCATCCTGGCCGAGCACACCGGGCAACCCCTGGAGCGGGTGGCCCAGGACACCGACCGGGACTTCTGGCTCGACGCCGAGGAGGCCCGGGAGTACGGGCTGGTGGACCGGGTGGTGAAGCGTGGCCAGGAAGAATAGGGCGACCTGCAGCTTCTGCGGCCGGGGCTACCCCGAGGTCAGCCGCCTCTTCGAGGCCCCGATCGGGGAGGTCTACATCTGCTCCGACTGCGTCGAGCGGGCCCACGAGCTGCTCTCGGAGTCCCAGGCCCACTCCTCCTTCCAGGGGCCGGCGGAGCTGCCCGCCCCGGCCGAGATCAAGGCCTTCCTGGACCAGTACGTGGTGGGGCAGGAGGAGGCCAAGAAGGTGCTTTCGGTGGCCGTCTACAACCACTACAAGCGCCTCCGCCACCGGGCCAGCTCGGACCCGGTCGAGATCCAGAAGTCGAACATCCTCTTGATCGGCCCCACCGGCACCGGCAAGACCCTGCTCGCCGAGACCCTGGCCCGCTTCCTCGACGTGCCCTTCGCCATCGCCGACGCCACCACCCTGACCGAGGCCGGCTACGTCGGCGAGGACGTGGAGAACGTGGTGCTGCGCCTCTTGCAGGCGGCCAACATGGACGTCGAGGCCGCCGAGCGCGGCATCGTCTACATCGACGAGATCGACAAGATCGCCCGCAAGTCCGAGGGGCCCTCGATCACCCGCGACGTCTCCGGCGAGGGGGTGCAGCAGGCGCTCCTCAAGATCATCGAGGGCACGGTGGCCCACGTCCCGCCCCAGGGCGGGCGCAAGCACCCCCATCAGGAGCTGATCCCGGTCAACACCAAGAACATCCTCTTCATCCTGGGCGGCGCCTTCGAGGGGCTGGAAGCGATCGTCAAGGCCCGCACCGACCAGAACCCGATCGGTTTCTCGGCCCGGGAGGCCGAGGCCGAGCGGGCCGAGGTCATCCCCGAGGACCTGGTGAAGTACGGCCTGATCCCCGAGTTCGTCGGCCGGGTGCCGGTGATCGTCGAGCTCGAGCCGCTGGACGAGGAGGCCCTGGTGCGTATCCTCACCGAGCCCAAGAACGCCCTGGTCAAGCAGTACCAGGCCCTCTTCGCCATGGAGGGGGTGGAGCTCGAGTTCACCCCCGAGGCCCTCCGGGAAATCGCCCGGCGGGCCCGCGAGCGGGGCACCGGTGCCCGGGGGCTCCGGGCGGTGATCGAGCGGGCGATGTACGAGCTGATGTATGCCCTCCCCGGCCGGCCGGTGCCGCGGATCGTGGTGGACCGGGAACACCTCGACGATCCCCTGGCGGCGCTGCGGGAGGCCGAGCTGCGTCAGGCCAGCTAAGGTTCAAGATGCGTATCTTTCAACGGGAACCCAAACTGCCGCTCTTGCCGCTTCGGAACCTGGTGCTCTTTCCCGCCACCGAGGCCTGGATCGACGTCGGCCGCCCGGGCTCGAAACGGGCGGTGGAGGCGGCCACCGCCGCCGGCAAGCGGATCTTCCTGGCCACCCAGCGCGACCCCGAGGTCGACGAACCCGAGCCGTCCGACTTCTTCCCGGTGGGCACGGTGGCCGAGATCCGCCGGGTGGCCCGGCTGAACGACGGCACCCTGCGCATCCTGGTGCGGGGCCTCGAGCGGGGGCGGCTGCTCGACGTGGAGGAGGGGGCCCACGCCACCGCCCGCTACAAGCCGCTCTCCGAGCCGGCGGTGCGCGACCCCGAGGCGGTCCGGGTGCTGATGGAGCGGGTCAAGGAGGCCTTCGAGCGCTACCTCGCCGGCCACAAGGGACTCCGCCTCGACCGCCACCAGCAGGAGGAGGTGCTGGCCGAGGCCGACCCCGCCCGGCTGGCCGACCGGGTGGCCTCGCTGGCCACCTGGAGCCCGGAGGAAAAGGCGGGCGTCCTGGAGGAGCTCGACCTCGTCGCCCGCCTCGAGCGGGTGCTCGCGCTGCTCTTCCGCGACCTGGAGCGCTTCGACCTCGACCGCAAGATCGCCGCCCGGGTCAAGGACCAGATGGACAAGAACCAGCGCGAGTACTACCTCCGCGAGCAGATGCGGGCGATCCAGAAGGAGCTGGGCGGCGGCGAGGACCACCTGACCGAGGTCGAGGAGCTGAGGGAGCGGATTCAGAAGAAGGGCTTCCCCCCGGAGGTCGAGGAAAAGGCCCTGAAGGAGCTGGCCCGCTACGAGCGGCTGCAGCCCGGCAGCCCCGAGGCCGGGGTGGTGCGCACCTACCTCGACTGGCTTTTGGACCTGCCCTGGAGCGAGGAGAGCGAGGACGTCCTGGACCTCGCGCGCACCCGGGAGAAGCTCGACGCCGACCACTACGCGCTCGAGGACGTCAAGGAGCGGATCCTCGAGTTCCTGGCGGCGAAGAAGCTGGGCGGGGAGGAGGGGGCCAAGGGCCCGATCCTCTGCCTGGTGGGGCCGCCCGGGGTGGGGAAGACCTCGCTGGGCCGCTCGGTCGCCGAGAGCATGAACCGCCAGTTCGTCCGCATCTCCCTGGGCGGGGTCCGCGACGAGGCCGAGATCCGCGGCCACCGCCGCACCTACGTGGGGGCGCTCCCGGGCAAGATCGTCCAGGGGATGAAGAAGGCGGGGACGGTGAACCCGGTCTTCCTCCTCGACGAGGTGGACAAGATCGGCGCCGACTGGCGGGGCGACCCCTCGGCGGCGCTCCTCGAGGTCCTCGACCCGGAGCAGAACAAGGCCTTCCAGGACCACTACCTCGAGGTCCCCTACGACCTCTCCAAGGTCTTCTTCATCGCCACCGCCAACACCCTGGCCACCATCCCGCGGCCCCTTTTGGACCGCATGGAGGTGGTCGAGATCCCCGGCTACACGCCCCTCGAAAAGCTCGAGATCGCCAAAAGGCACCTCTGGCCCAAGGTCGCCCGACGCACCGGGGTGCTCGAGAAGGTGGCCCTGCCGGACGCCACCCTGCGCCGCGTCATCGCCGAGTACACCGAGGAGGCGGGGGTCCGGAACCTCGAGCGCGAGCTCGCCAAGCTCGCCCGCAAGCTGGCCAAGCACTACCTCGAGGCCCCCTGGGAGGGGGTGCGCGAGCTGGCCCCGGCGGAGCTCGAGGCCTTCCTCGGGGTGCCCAAGTACCGCCAGGAGCGGGCCGAGAAGGAGCCCCTCCAGGGCGCCGCCCAGGGCCTCGCCTGGACCCCGGTGGGGGGCGCGCTGCTGGTGGTCGAGGTGCTGGCGGTGCCGGGCAAGGGCAAGCTCAGCCTCACCGGCAGCCTGGGCGAGGTGATGAAGGAGTCGGCCCAGGCCGCCCTCACCTTCCTGCGGGCCCACGCCGAGCGCTTCGGCCTCGCCCCCGACTTCCACGAGAAGTGGGACCTGCACGTCCACGTCCCCGAGGGGGCGGTGAAAAAGGACGGCCCCTCCGCCGGGGTGACGATCGCCACCGCCATCGCCAGCGCCCTCTCCGGCCGGCCGGTGCGGGCGGACCTGGCGATGACCGGGGAGATCACCCTGAGGGGCCGGGTGCTCCCGGTAGGCGGCATCAAGGAAAAGCTCCTGGCCGCCTACAACGCCGGCGTCGCCGAGGTCCTGCTGCCGCGGGAGAACGAGAAGGACCTCGCCGAGGTCCCGGCCGAGGTCAAGGAGGGGCTCGGGATCCGGCTGGTCGAGCGGGTGGACGAGGTCCTCGAGGCCGCCCTGCTGCCGCTGCCGCCGGCCAGCGGCAGCGAGCGCGAGCGCCCCTCGGGCTGGGCCGGCGCCTAAAGGATCGCTTTTTTGAGCCGCTCGGCGTAAAGCGGCGCCAGCAGGAATCCGGTGGAGCCGAAGCCGGAGAAGATCACCCCTCCGGGGGCCTCCCGGAGGGGTTCTTGGTGCCGGTAGCGCACCCCGGCGAAGGCCCCGAGCGGGGTCGGGGTCCGGCCCAGGAGGCCCCGGCCCTTTTGCAAAAGCTCCTCGAGCTCGCCCGCGGTCGGGGTCCAGGCCTGGTAGCGGCGAAGGCTCCGGTAGCTGCCGCCGAGGACGCCGCCGGCGAAAAACGCCCCCCGGATCCCGCCGTCCCCGGGCTCGGCGGCGAGCAGCAGACTGCCGGCGGAGAGCAGGGGGGCCGGGTCCACGAGCGCTGCCCCCTCAGCGCCGGCGGCCCAGACCGCGGGGCCCTTGAGTGCCCGGCCCGAGGCGAGCTGGAGCCGGTCCTCTTCCCAGGCGACCACCCGGTCCTGGATCACCGGGATCCCGGCGAGCATCGCCGGCAGGAGCCGCCGGGGCCGGACCCAAAAGGCCTGGGGCAGGATCAGGCGGTCTTCTTCGAAGCGGTAGGAAAGCCCCGAGCCCTTTAGGTTTTTCCGCCACTTGGAAAGGGCGTCCTTGGGCACCCGGTGGTAGAGCCCGAAGAAGAGCCGCTCGAAGCGGCCGTAGAGCGCCCGCGCCGCTTTGAGGGCCCGGGCCGCCTCGGGGACGGGTTTGCCCCTTTTGGCCCGCACCGGGTTCAAAATCGCCACCGGGGCGTGGCTGGCGCCGGTGCCAAAGGCCACCACCGCCACCCGGACCCCGGCGTCGGCCAGCACCCGCGCCGCCACCGCGCCGGCGACGCCGGCCCCTACGACCCAAAAGTCAACCTTTGAAGGTGTAGCGTTCGCCCGATCGCTGGGCGAGCCCCCGGCGGCGGAGTCCATCCAAGACCTCCCTGGCCCTATCTTCCGGGATTCCCGCCGCCTGGGAAAGCTCCTTGGCGCTTACCGAGCCCCGGCGGGCGGCGAGCCGCATGGCGAGCCGCTCGAGCGCCCAGGGAGCGGGGCCCTCGCCGGCCAGCCGGCGCACCCAGAGGAAGACCCCCCCGCCGGCGAGGAGGCCAAAGAGGAGGGCCATGGGCAGGTTCAAAAAGCTAAACCAGGCGATGGCGAAGCCGAAGGTGAAGCCGGCCAGGGCCAAGATCCAAAGCAAAAGGGCGGCCACCCTAACCCCCCACCGGCGCCGGCTGGGGGCGGTGGAGGACCGCGGTGACCTCGCCGAAGAGCAGGTGGGGGCTGGCCTCGGTGACCCGCACCCGGTAGAGCCCGGGGGTCGGGGCCTCTTCGGCGGGGACGAGGACCGGGTGGTTGCCCCGGTCGTGGCCCTCGGCGAACCCGGTCTCCTTGGCGTCGCCGCGTACCAGCACCTCGACCTCCCGGCCCACCCAGGCGCGGTTTTTCTTGAGGCTCCATTCCTTTTGCTTTTCGATCAGGCGCTTTAGCCGCTCCACCTTGACCTCGCGGGGCAGGTCCTCGAAGTGGATCG
>Ga0256835_1000613_pt1 | contig 25163 bp, 31 predicted proteins | sample PIR30metaG_FD_185972 | JGI IMG/M metagenome (GOLD analysis project Ga0256835, IMG submission 185972) | Hydrothermal vent microbial communities from East Pacific Rise, Pacific Ocean - PIR-30 | ecosystem: Environmental > Aquatic > Marine > Hydrothermal vents | place: Pacific Ocean: East Pacific...
GGGCCGGACTCGGTCTCCAGGGTGTCGCCGGGTTTCAGCTCGCCGCGGTAGAGGCGGATGTAGGCGACCTGGCCGACGAAGGGCTCGACCTGGACCTTGAAGACCTTGGCCAGCGGGGTGCCCTCGCCGAAGCGCTCGGCGGGGGAGGGGATGGCCTCGAGCACCAGGTCGAGGAGGGGCTCGACCCCGATCAGGGTCTTGCCCGAGGCGATCGCCACCGGGTAGAGCTCGCCCCGGCGCACCGCCTCGTGGAAGGCCTTGGCCAGCGCCCCCTCGGGCACCTCGCCGCCCTCCAGGTACTGCTCGAGCAGGCTCTCGTCGGTCTCGACGATGGACTCGAGCACCTCCTGCTGGAACTTCTCGACCCTTTCCCGTTCGCTTTCAGGGATGGGCACGGTCTCGTACTGGCCGCCCTCGCCGTAGCGGTAGGCGCGGTTATGGAGCACGTCCAGAAGGCCGACCCACTCCTTGCCCTCGTACCAGGGCAGGTGGACCGGCAGGATGGGCCCCAGGGTCTGGCGCAGGTCCTCCAAGAGGGCGTAGAAGTCGCCGCCCTTGTCGAGCTTGGTGATGACCACCATGCGGGGGATCTCCAGCCGCTCGGCCACCGTCCAGGCCCGCTCGGTGCCGATCTGGACCCCGTCGGGAGCGCTCACGGTGACCAGCGCCCCGTCGGCGGCGGTGAGCGCCCCGCGGATGGCGGTGACGAAGTCGGCGTACCCCGGGGTGTCGAGCACGAAGATCTTGTGGCCCTTGTAGTCGATCGGCAGGACCGCGGTGCGGATGGAGAAGTGGTGGGCCTTTTCCTCGGGGGTGTAGTCCGAGGTGGTGGTCCCTTCCTCCACCGTTCCCAGGCGGTCCTTGCCGCCGGTGAGGTAGAGCATCGCTTCGCCCAAGGTCGTTTTTCCACTTTGGCTGTGTCCGACGAGCGCGACCGTGCGAATCATGTTGTCGCCTCCTTTTGCGTAGAGTATAACCGGTGGCTCGCCCGGTCCTATGCCTGCAAAAACCCGCCTGGGAGGCGGCCTGGCGCCTCTTGCGCGCGGCCTACCCCGAGGAGGCGGTAGGGGCGTTCGTCGGCCGCGACTGCGCCGAGGAGGCGGTCTTTTTGCCCAACGTGGCGGAAGACCCCAAGGTGGCCTACCGCGCCGACCCGGGGGCGCTCTTGCGCCTGCTCCGGCGCCTGGAGGAGGAGGGGCGGGAACTTCTGGCCTTTTTCCACTCCCACCCCGAGGGCCTGGCCTTTCCCAGCGCCCGCGACCGCGAGGAGGCGCGCTGGCCGGTGCCCTACGTCATCTTCGGGCTCAAGGAGGGGCGGGCCCGGGCCTTTTTGCTACCTTCGGAGGAGGAGGTCGGAATCGAGGTGGTCGAGCCGTGAGCCTGACCCGCGAGGAGATCGCCCGCTATGCCCGGCACCTGGTGCTCCCCGGGGTGGGGCAGGAAGGGCAGGAAAAGCTCAAGGCCAGCCGGGTCCTGGTGGTCGGGGCCGGCGGGCTGGGTTCGCCGGTGCTCTATTACCTGGCCGCTGCCGGCGTCGGGCGTCTGGGCGTCGTCGAGGACGACCGGGTCGACCTTTCCAACCTGAACCGGCAGATCCTCTACACCGAGGCCGACGTCGGCCGGCCCAAGGCGGAGGTGGCCCGGGAACGGCTCCTCGCCCTCAATCCCCACATCGAGGTGGTCGCCTACCCCGAGCGCTTTACCGCTTCGCTCGCCAAGCGGCTCGTGCCCGAGTACGATCTTTTGATCGACGCCTCGGACAACTTCCCTACCCGCTACCTGGCCAACGACGCCGCCGTGCTCTTTGACCGACCGCTGGTGCACGGCTCGATCTACCGTTTCGAGGGGCAGGTTTCGGTCTTCCACTACCAAGGGGGCCCCTGCTACCGCTGCCTCTTCAAGAAGCCGCCGCCGCGGCAGCCCGCCTGCAGCGAGGCCGGGGTCCTGGGCGTCCTCCCCGGGGTGGTGGGGGCGTTGATGGCGGCGGAGGCGATCAAGGTCCTGCTGGAGCTGGGCGAGGTGCTTTCCGGAACGCTCCTTTTTTACGACGCGCTCGAGGCCCGCTTCCGCCGTTTCTCCTTCCCCCGCGACCCCGACTGCCCGGTGTGCGGCCGCAACCCCCGCATCACCGACCTTCGTGAAGAGCTCTACAAGGACGAATGCCAGGGGGACGGGGCGTAAAATCTTGAACGGGGTAAAGAAAGGAGGTATGGCATGAGCGATGTCGAGATCAAACGCGGCCTAGAGGGCGTGGTCTTCACCGAGAGCGAGCTCTCGTACATCAACGGGCAGGAAGGCAAGCTCTACTACCTGGGGATTCCCATCGAGGAGCTGGCGGAAAAGTCCACCTACGAGGAGGTGGCCTTCCTGCTCCTCTACCGCCGGCTGCCCACCAAGAAGGAGCTCGAGGAGTTCGACCAAAAACTCAAGGAGAACCGCGCGGTCCGGGTGGAGAAGATCGCCTCCTTCGCCAACTACCCGAAGGACGCGCACCCGATGGCGGCGCTCCGCACCGCCATCAGCGAGCTGGGCCTCTTCGATCCCAAGGAGGAGGACACCAGCTACGAGAACCTCCTCGAGACCGGGATTTCCCTGATCGCCAAGTTCCCCACCGTGGTGGCGGCCCTGAAGCGCCTGCGGGAGGGCCGGCTGCCGCTGGAGCCCCGGAACGACCTCTCCCACGCCGGCAACTTCTACTACATGCTGAACGGCAAGGAGCCCTCGAAGGAGCAGGAAAAGCTCCTCGACGTCGCCCTCATCCTGCACGCCGACCACGGCATGAACGCCTCGACCTTTACCGCGCTGGTGATCCACTCCACCGCCAGCGACCTCTACTCCTCGATCGTGGGCGCGATCGGGGCGCTCAAAGGGCCGCGGCACGGCGGCGCCAACGAGCAGGTCCTGAAGATGATTCAGGGCATCGGCGACGCCTCCCAGGTGCCCGAGTGGTTCAAGGAGAAGCTGGAGAAGAAAGAGCGGATCATGGGCATGGGCCACCGGGTTTACAAGGCCTACGACCCCCGCGCCCGCATCCTGAAGCGCTACGCCGAGGAGGTGGCCAAGGCCCACGGCCGCACCCGGGAGTACGAGATCCTGGTGGCGATCGAGAAGGAGGCCGAGAAGTACCTGGCCCCCAAGGGGATCTACCCCAACGTCGACTTCTACTCCGGCGTGGTCTACTCCGACCTGGGGATCCCGGTCGAGTTCTTCACCCCGGTCTTCGCGGTCGCCCGGATCGCCGGCTGGGTGGGGCACATCCTCGAGTACACCGAGAAGGACAACCGCCTGATCCGGCCGCGGGCCAAGTACTCGGGCGAGCTCGACAAGCCCTACATCCCCATCGAGCAGCGCGGCTAAGCCCCGTTCTCCAAACGCCTGCCCCCGGGAAGATCGCCTGCCGGGGGCAGGTCCTTTAGGGCAGCGATCGCGTCGGGATAGCGGTCTCCGGGGTCCTTGGCCAGGAGGCGCTCGAGGTAGCGCCAGAGCGCCGGGGAAACCGCCTGCCCCTCGGGCGGACGCGGGGGGAGGTTTCGGTGCGCCAGGACCACCTCCCTGGGCGAGCCCACGAAGGGGAGCTCGCCGAAGAGCCCCCAGTAGAGCACCACGCCGGCGGAGTAGACGTCCGAGGCCGGGGAGGGGGCGGCCCCCCGGGTCTCCTCCGGCGAGAGGTAGGCGAGCGTGCCCAACCGGACGCGCGCCAGCGGCTCCTGCTGGGGACCGCTCAGGTCGAAGTCGATCAGCCGGGCGGTGCCGCTTTCGCTGACCACCAGGTTCTCCGGCTTGACGTCGCGGTGGACCAGGCCTTGGCGGTGCATGTGCCCGAGGGCCTCGAGCAGCTGGCGGAAGACCGGGAGGAACGGCCGGCCGGGACGGGCCAGGCGCCAGTCGGAGAGCCGCTCGCCGGGAGCGTAGGCCAGCAGCACCGCCGGGTGGTCGGCGACCACGAAGCGCTCGAGGACCGGGTTGACGTTCTCGTGCTCGAGGGCCCTCCCCACCCGCCACTCGCGCTCGGCCCGGGCCTCCATCCCCTTGGGAAAGACCTTCAGCGCGTAGGGGGTGCCGAAGCGGTCGAAGGCCAGGTAGACGGTGGCGACGGCGCCGCGGGCGATGGGGCGGACCACCCGGTAGCCGCCTGCAAGCAGGGTCCCGACGATCGCCACGGCCCAACTATACGCCGCCGATGGCGTAGACTGGCGGCGTGACGCGCGAGTTCCTCCGTTATCTCTGGTACGAGTGGTTCCGACAGGTCGGCGAGGCGCTGCTGATCGCCCTGATCGTAACCACCTACGTCTTCACCACCGTGCAAGTGGTCGGCAACAGCATGTACCCGACGCTGAAAAACGGCGAGCGGGTCTTCGTGCCCAAGTACCGGATGTGGATGGTGCGGCTGGGTCTGGACGAGTGGCGGCGCGGCGAGATCGCGATCATCAAGCCGCCCCCGGGGGCGCCGAACTCGGTGGCCCCCTTCCCGGTGCTCGGCTTCAAGTTTCGCCCCTACTTCATCAAGCGGATCGTGGCCCTCCCCGGGGACCGGGTGCGGATCGAGCGGGGCCAGCTCTTCGTCAACGACTACCCGGTCCCCGAGGAGCACATCACCCGCTACCTGACCCCCTATCCGGATTCCTTTCCGGTGGTCCGCCTTTACCAGGGCAAGCCGGTCTCCCTGCAGATCGGGGGGGTCTTCGTGCCGGTGGAGCGCCTGCCCGGATACCTGAAGCCCCTGCTCGGGATGCTCGAGCCGCCGCCGCCCGATCTCAAGGAAAAGAGCTACCGGCTTCCGGTGACCTACGTGCCCAACCTCCGCCTGCCCCCGGGGTACTACTTCGTGCTGGGCGACAACCGCTCGCTGGGGGGATCGGAGGACTCGCGGATCTTCGGCCCGCTGCCCAGCACCCAGATCGCCGGCACCGCCAGCTTCGTCTGGTGGCCGCCGCTGGTGCGAACGGAGGAGGGCTGGAAGCTCAACTGGCGTCGGCTTGGGATCCCGGAGGGGTTTTTGAAGGTACCGCCGCCCAACTAACGCCGGCCAGGCGCCGGGCCAGCTCGACCAGGTTTTTCCCCGCCCGGCGGGCGTCGGAGAGGGCGTCCTCGTCCTGCTCGAGGTCGGGATGCTGCCGGCTGTGGTGGTAGGCGAGGCCAAGCGGGGCCAGCACCATTCCCATGAAACCGAAGGTCACCAAAAGCTGGGCCATCGCCTGGGAGGCGCCGTCCTCCTCGGCGGCGGCCAGCAGGGCGTAGGGCTTTCCGGCCAGCAAGAGCCCCTTGTTCTCCAGCGAGGTCATGCGCTCGACCAGGGTCTTCATGCGGGCCGAGGGGGCGAACCAGTAGACCGGGGTGGCGAAGACCAGGGCGTCGGCCTCGAGCATGCGCTGCGACAGGCGTCCCCAGTCGTCGAACTCGCCGCGGACGCAGGTCTCCGGACCGCAGGCGTCGGGGTCCTCGGAGTAGTTGGCGGCGCAGTAAGGGATATTGAGCCGCACCAGGTCTACCCGTTCGCTGCGGGCGCCGGCGGCGCGGGCCGCCGCCAGAGTCTCCTCGAGCAGGCGGGCGGTGCGGCCGTGGGTGCGGGTGGAGGCGTTGATGCCCAGGACCCGGACCATACCTCCCTCAGCTTAGCCGAGGGCGCGGATCGCCTCCGCCAACCGGCCCGCCCCCTCCTCCGCCTCCTCCTGGGAGAGGATCAGGGGCGGCGCGATCCGGAGCGCGTCCGGACCCGCGGGCAGGGTGAGCAGCCCGCGCTCGAAGGCGGCGTTCACCGCCCGGTCGCGGAGCTCGCCGCTGGCGAACGCCACCGCCAGCATCAGCCCCCGGCCTCGGACCTCCACCACGCCGGGGACGCCCTTGAGCAGCTCCTCCAGCTTCGCCTTCAGGAAGGCCCCGACCTCGCGGGCGTTCTCCATCAGCCCTTCCTCCAGAAGGTCGAGGGTGGCCATGGCGGCGGCGGCCGCCACCGGGTTGCCGCCGAAGGTGGTGCCGTGGGCGCCGGGCGGCCAGGAGGAGAGCTCTTCCCGGAACAGGAGCGCGCTCAGGGGGAATCCGGAGGCCAGCCCCTTGGCCAGGGTCACCACCTCGGGCTGGACCCCTTCCTGCTCCATCGCCAGGAAGGTGCCGGTCCGTCCGGCGCCGGTCTGAATCTCGTCGGCCACCAGCAGAATGCCGTGGTGCTCCAAAAGGGCCTTGAGGTCCTTGAAGAAGCCCGGGGCCGGCAGCAGATAGCCGCCTTCGCCCTGGATCGGTTCGACGAAGAAGGCCGCCACCTCGGCCGGGGGCAGCTTGGTCTTGAAGAGGTGCTCCAGGTAGTCGAGCACCGCCTGGCCGGCACGCTCGGGCGGGACCCCGAAGGGCGGCCGGGAGGGGCTGGGGTAGGGGACGTGAACCACCCCGGGTAGGAGGGGCGCGAACCCCTGCCGGTACTTGACGTTGGAGCTGGTCAGGGAGAGGCTCCCGAAGGTCCGGCCGTGAAAGGCCCCGGTGAAGGCCAGCAGGTAGGGGCGCCGGGTATGGTAGCGCACCAGTTTGATCGCCGCTTCCACCGCCTCGGTGCCGGAGTTGCCGAAGTAAACCCGGTAGCCTCCGCCGAGTTTTTCCACCAGCCGCTCCGCCAGCGAGACGTTGGGCTCGTGGGAGAAGTCGGAGAAGCAGACGTGCACGAATCGCTGCATCTGGGCCTGGGCGGCCTCGAGCACCTTGGGATGGCCGTACCCGGTGGTGTTGACCGCGATGCCTCCCATGAAGTCGAGGTAGCGGTTTCCGTCGACGTCGTAGAGCCACACCCCCTCCCCGCGCTCGGGGACGAAGGGGTAGGGACGCACGTAGCTGGTCGAGAGCACCTTGCGTTCGCGTTTTAGGAGGGCTTGGGCCTTGCTGCTCATGCCCCCAGTCTATTCCGGTGACGGTTCGCTTTTGTCCCCCGAGAACGGCGGTGTATCTTAGGCGCTAAGGAGGTGCCCCGGGTGAAGGCGAGAGCAATCGTGGTGACATCAGGAAAGGGCGGGGTGGGGAAGACGACCACCACCGCCAACGTGGGAACAGCCCTTGCGCACCTTGGTGAGAAGGTGGCGGTCATCGACGTGGACGTGGGCCTCCGGAACCTCGACGTGGTCATGGGCCTGGAGTCGCGGGTGGTCTTCGACCTGATCGACGTGATCGAAGGCAAGACCGAACTCAAGAAGGCCCTGGTGCGGGACAAGCGGGTGGAAGGGCTCTACCTCCTGCCCGCTGCCCAGACCCGCGACAAGGAGGCGCTGGATCCCGAGCGCTTTACCGAGATCGTTCGCCGGCTCTTGGAGGAGGAGGGCTTCGACCGCGTCCTGATCGACTCGCCGGCGGGGATCGAAAAGGGTTTTCAGACCGCCTCGGCCCCCGCCGAGGGCGCCCTGGTGGTGGTCAACCCCGAGGTCTCCAGCGTCCGCGACGCCGACCGCATCATCGGCATGCTCGAGGCCAAGGGCATCAAGGAAAACTACCTGGTGATCAACCGTCTTCGCCCGGAGATGGTCAAGCGCGGGGACATGCTGGCGGTCGAGGACGTCATCGAGATCCTGGGGCTCAAGCCGATCGGCATCATCCCCGAGGACGAGGAGGTCCTGGTCTCCACCAACGTGGGCGAGCCGCTGGTGCTGCGCAAGGGCTCGCTGGCGGGCAAGGCACTCTTGGACACCGCCCGCCGGATCCGCGGGGAAGAGGTTCCCTTCGCCGACCTGGAGACCAAGAAGGGTTTCTGGGCGGCAGTCCGTAAGCTCTTCGGAGGGTCCTGAGATGTGGTGGCCTTGGCGTCGTAAGAAAAGCAAGGACCAGGCCCGCGACCGGCTCAAGCTGGTGCTCGCCTACGACCGCGCCAAGCTCCCCCCGGGGAAACTCGAGGACCTCAAGTCGGAGCTCTTGGAGGTCCTGAAGCGCTACTTCCCCGCCGACGAGCACGGGGTGGAGGTCCGGCTCGAGGAGCGCGGCGACCATATGGTATTGATCGCGGAGGTCCCGGTCCAGACGTGAATTTTCGCTGGGACTACGACTGGGGCCTCTGGGCGATCGCCCTCACCCTCGGTTTCTTCGGCCTCTTCGTTCTGGGCAGCGCCGCCCCCAGCAGCGGTTACGTGCTGCGGCAGGGGGTCTGGCTGGCGCTGGCGCTGTTCTTGGCGCTGGCGGCGCAGCTTTTGAGCAAGCCCCGGCTCTTCCGCCTGGCGCCCTGGCTTTACCTGCTTTCGGTGGTGCTCTTGCTGGCCGTGCTGCTGGTGGGCAGGGAGATCAACGGGGCCCGGGCCTGGTTCGTCTTCGGGCCGCTGCGCTTTCAGCCCTCCGAGTTCGCCAAGCTGGCGCTGGCGTTGATGCTGGCGCGGGTCCTGGCCGCGCGCCCGCTGGAGCGACTCTGGGACTACGCGTTGCCGCTGGCGGTAGCCGGGCTGCCGATCCTGCTGACCGCCGCCGAGCCCGATCTCGGCGGCGCCATGGTGATGGCGGCGATGGTGGCCGGGATGTTCTTCGCCCGGGGGATGCCCTGGCGGCACCTGATCGCGGGAGCGGCGACCCTGGTGGTGCTCTTTCCCACCGTGCTCTGGCCCCGGCTCCTGCCCCACCAAAAGGAGCGCATCCTGACCGCACTCAACCCCACCCGGGATCCGCTGGGGAGCGGCTTTCAGGTCATCCAGTCGATGATCGCGGTGGGCTCGGGGGGCATGACCGGGAAGGGCTACGGGCAGGGGACCCAGTCGCAGCTGGGGTTCGTCCCCTTTCGCCACACCGATTTCATCTTCGCGGTGGTGGCCGAGGAGATGGGCTTCGTGGGGGCGTTCGGCCTGCTCCTGGCCTACGGGGTTCTTTTCTGGCGCCTGATCGCGCTGGCGCTTTCCCTGCCCTACCTGGAGGACCGGCTCTTGGTGGCGGGGATCTTTTCCATGCTGGCCTTTCAGGTCCTGGTCAACGTGGGGGTCACCCTGGGGGTGGCCCCGGTCACCGGGATCACCCTTCCCTTCGTGAGCTACGGCGGCACCAGCCTGGTCACCGTCATGCTGGCCGTCGGCCTGGTCGAGCTGGTCTACCGGGACCGGCTTTTGCGCGTGCTATAGTTCCTTCACGTGTGGCCCTTCGTTATCGGACTTCTTGCCGGCGCCTTCGGGGCCCTGCTGGGGCTAGGCGGGGGCGTCTTGATCGTCCCCATGCTGGTGGCGATCCTCAAGCTCTCGCAGCACGAGGCCCACGGAACCAGCCTGGTGGCGGTGAGCCTGACCGCGATCGTGGGGGCGATCGCCTACGCCCTGGGGGGGTCGGTGGACTGGACCGCGGCCTTTTTGCTGGCGGTCACCGCGGTCTTGTTCGCCCGCCTGGGGGCCCGCTTCACCCGGCGGCTGAAGGGGCGGTCGCTGCGCAAGATCTTCGGGGTCTTCCTGCTGATCACCGCCCTCCTGCTGCCCTTCAAGCAGCACCTGCCGCACGTGAGGGCGGGCGGGGCGGGGGCGCTCTCCTGGGTGATCCTCCTCCTCGCCGGCGGGCTGGCCGGGTTCCTCTCCGGGCTCCTCGGCGTCGGCGGGGGAACCGTCATGGTGCCGGCCCTGGTGCTGGGCGGCGGGCTGGACCAGCACCTGGCCCAGGGGACCAGCCTGGCGGCGATGGTGCTGCCCAGCCTGATCGGGGCCTACACCCACTGGTCGCTGGGGCACGTGCGCCGCGACGTGGTCCCCGGGCTCTTGCTGGGGGTTCTGATCGGCGCCTTCCTGGGCGGGCGCGTCGCCCTGGGAATTCCGGAGGAAACCCTGCGGACACTCTTCGCGGTAATCTTAGTGTGGACCGGATTGCGCTACCTGCGCGGTTAGGAGGAGGGAATGAACCTAGGAATCTGGGAAATCCTGATCATCTTGGCGATCGTGCTCCTGCTCTTCGGGGGCCGGAAGCTCCCCGAGCTCGCCCGCGGCCTGGGCCAGTCGGCCAAGGAGTTTAAGAAGGGCTTGGAAGAGGGTCATTCGGAGGAGAAGGAGTCCTCCTCTTCCGAGAAGAGCTGAAGGTAGCGGGGCTTGAGCACGACCCGGCGGATTTCGCCGGTCGCCAGTCCCAGCCGGTCCTCGACGTGCCGGGGTAGTCGCAGCAAAAGCTCGATCCTCCCCTGAAACTCGGCCTCGACCACCGGCCCCATGCGGCGCACGCAGCGGAGACGCCCGACCAGGGTGTTCTGGGCGTCGACCGGCGAGAGCGGCCGGCCTTCGCGTACGATCAGGACTTCCTCGGGACGCAGGAAGATCCCGACGCGGGTCCCTACCGGAAGCTCGGTTTTGGCGTACAGCCGTCCGGCCTCGGTCGCCAAAAGCGCCAGCTCCCCTTCCCGCTGCACGACGCGCCCGGAAAAGCGGTTTTCGTAGCCCAGCAGCTGGGCCACCCGGGGAGAGGCAGGGTGGTTGAAAACCCGATCGCTCGGCCCCTCCTGCAAAACCTTTCCCCGCTCCAGAACCACCACCCGGTCGGCGGCCTGGGCGAGCTCGGGGTCGTGGGTGGCGACCAGGGCCCGGACGTTTCCCGAGCTCAAGGCGGCCAGGATCGCCCGCAGCACCTGGCTGCGGTTGGGGCGGTCGAGCCCGGCGGTGGGTTCGTCCAGCAGGATCAGTTCGGGCTCCCGCGCGAGCGCCCGGGCCAGCGCGACCCGGCGGGCCTCGCCGCCGGAGAGCTCGGCGGGACGGCGGTCGGCCTTCTCGCTCAGGCCAAAACGACCAAGGAGCGCCAGTGCCCGTTCTTTTCGCTCCCCGGGAGGGAGGTGAGCGAGGGGAAAGGCGACGTTCTGCCAGGCGTTGAGGTGGGGGAAGAGGGCCAGGTTCTGGGGCAGGTAGCCGACCGGGCGCCGCTCCGCCGGCAGTCCGCCGTAGGGAGTTCCACGGCCGGGAACGAGGCCGGCGAGGGCCCGGATCAGGGTGGTCTTTCCCGCTCCCGAGGGGCCCAAGAGGGCGGTGAAGCGTCCCAGCTCGAAGGCGGCCTCTAGCGGGTAGGGCCGGGTGATCCGGTAGCGGACCTCCATCGTTCCTCCAGGCTGCGGGTCAGGTAGACCAGGGCCAGGGCGAGGACCAGCACGGTGAGCGAGGCTTGGTGGGCCTTTTCAAGCTCCAGGCGCGCCACCAGCTCGTAGATGTAGGTGGAGGCCACCTGGGTCCGGCCGGGGATGTTGCCCCCGACCATCAGGACCACCCCGAACTCGCCGAGGGCGTGGGCGAAGGCGAGCAGGGTGCCGGAAAGGAGTCCCGGCCAGACCAGGGGAAGCACGACCTCCCGCAGCCGACGCCCGGGCCCCGCCCCGAGGGTGCGGGCGGTTTCCAAGAGCGCCGGGTCCAGCGCCCGGAAGGCCTCGCGGTAGGCGGTGTAGGCGAAGGGGAAGCTGAAGAGCGCGGCCCCCAGCACCATCCCGGGGAAGCTGAAGGCGAGCTCGAAGCCCAGCAGCCGGGCCACCGGACCTTCGGGGGCCAAGAGGAGCAGCAGGTAAAACCCGAGGACGGTGGGCGGGAGCGCGAGGGGCAGGAGCAGCAGGGTTTCCACCAGGGTGCGGCCGGGGTAGGGGCGCCGGCTCAGGTAGGCGAGCGGCGCCGCCACCAGAAGCAGGACCGCCGAGCTGGCGGCGGCGAGGGCCAGGCTGCGAAGCAAGACCTCGGTCATGGCGGCGGGTACCCGTACCGGGCGAGGAGGCTTTGGGCCCGGCGGGTTTGCAAGTAGTCGAAAAAGGCCTCGGCCTCGCGCCGGGGGACGAGCAGGGCGGCGACGTAGACCAGGGGCGAATGGCTCTCCGGCGCGGGCCGCCAGTAGGGGCCGGCGAGCCTCTGGGCGCTTTGCAGGTCGATCCAGCCGGCGTCGGCGGCGAAGGCGGCGTAGCCGGCGGCCTGGGCGACGCTTTCGGCGTAGATTAGCTTTTCCTGTACCGCTTGCCAGACGCCGAAGCGCCGCATCACCTGGACCGCCGCCCGGCCGTAGGGAGCAAGCTCGGGGTGGGCCAGGGCGACCCGGCGGATCTCGGGCCGGAGCAGGACCTCCGGCCCCTGGGGGGCGAGCCGGGTGCGGGGATGGAGGTAGAGCACCAGGGTTCCCCGGGCGAAGGGACGGGCCTTCAAGGGCCGGGGCAGGGCCTCCAGATAGGCGGGGTCGGCGGGGAGGTAGAGGTCGTAGGGAGCGCCCTTTCTGAGCTGCAGGGCCAGCTTGCCGGAGGCGGCGAAGACCAGCCGGACCGGGATGCCCCGCTCCTCCTGGAAGCGGGCGGCGAGGGCCCGCAGGGGAGCGTTCAGGCTGGAGGCCGCCGCCACCGTCACCGGCTCCCTCGCCCAGGCCGCCGAAAGCAGCCCGACCAGGAGGAGAAGCTTTCGCACCGCTGCCATCCTATACCCAAAACGGGGGCGCCTTAGGCGCCCCCGTTCGGGTCGATCCGGGGCTACTTGACGAGCTTCTTCCACTCCTCGTAGACCTGCACCGGGGTCAGCTTCTTGCCGCGCTCGGCCTTGACCTCTTCCGGGGTGAAGTCCTTGAAGTCCTTGGGCAGGAGCTTGTCGTTGCCCCAGGCCTTGGCGATGTAGTTCAGGACCGCCGCCACCTCTTCGTCGGAGAGCTGGTTGCCGTAGGGGGGCATCATGCTGTTGTAGGTGCCGCCGCCGGCGGTGATCTCGCCCTGGATCCCGTAGAGCACCACGTGGATCAAAAACTTCCGGCCCAGGTCACCCTTTTCCAGATACTCGGGCACCACTTCCACCAGCGGGGGGAAGGCCCCGGCGATGCCCTTACCGGTGGGCTGGTGGCAGCTCGAGCAGTGCTTTTGATAGACTTGTTCCCCGTTCGTGGAGGCGAACGCCAAAGCCCCCAACGCGATTGCCAAGAGCACCAGAAGCGACTTTTTCAAGTCCATCACCTCCTTGAAAATTATACGCGATGCCCGAGCGTCCGGGCTGAGACTTCTGAGAAAAACGTGAAGACGGTTCAGCGGAGCAGCTCTCCCAGCGGCGGCGTGGTCAGCCTCAGCTCCAGATGCTCGATCGCGTACTCGAAGGCCCGGGCCGAGCCGGAGAGCTTAAGGCCCAAACGGAACTCGCCGCCGGCGATGCGGTCGTAGCCGGGGTCCCCCTCTTGCAGGGAAATCTCCAGATCGAGCGTCCCCGATTCGCCGGCCGCGAGCCGCAGGGAGGCCTCCCCGAGCTTCACCCCGTCGCCGTGGTAGAGGTCGGCGGCGTCGATCCCACCGACGTAGATCGCGGCCGAGAGCGCCAGCGGCTGGCCCCCGGTTTCCTCGATGGTGGCTCGAAGCTGGATGCGAATCCGCTCCAGCTTGCCGGCCAGCGCCGGGATCTGGACCGGGGCCCCGTCGGGGTCGGGGGTGGTGAGGTCGCCGTCCTGGTCGTCCGGGAGGTAGACCTCAAAGCTCTGGTAGGCCGGCAGCTCCACCGATCCGCGGGCCAGCTCGCCGAGGAAGCCAGCCAGCTTCAGATCCAGGGTGTAGCGCGTGTGCATGCTGCAGCCCGAAAGCAGCAGGAGCGCGGCCAGAATGATCGGCAGCTTCTTCATCGCCTTCCCCCTCCCTCAAAACCCCACCCCGGCGGTGAGCCCGAAGACCAGGTGGCCGTCCCAGTCGGAGCGCCAACCGGTGAGCGCCAGGTCGAGCTTGAGCGATCCCAGCCCCAATCCCACGCCGGCCCCTAGCTGGAGGCCGTTCTGGTAGCCGAGACCGGCGCGAAGGCGGGCCGGCCCCAGGGAAAGCTCGGCGCCGGCGTGGCCGTAGATCGCGCCGTCGTAGCCCAGGTCGGCGGCGAGCAGCACCCGGCCGAGCTCCTCGGACTCGGCGTAGCCGGCGCCGCTCAGGTAGAAGGCGGGGCGGAAACCGGCGTAGCTTAGGGTCTTGGGCCTTTCGCTGGTGCCCTCCGGGGTGTCCACCCGCTCGGTTCCCTGCCAGCGGGCGAAGCCCACCAGGTTCTGGACCCCGACGCCGAAGGTACCGGCTTCGTTGACCAGGGCCAGGCCCAGGTCGATCCGGGCCCCGTAGCCGTAGCCGTCGCCCAGCCGGCTGTAAAAGACCCGGGACCGGCGCTCGCTGCGCTCGGGCTTGGCGTCGGCGTCGGTGAACACGCGGTAGCTGAGCTCGCCCTCCAGCCTGGCGAGCCCCAGGAAGGCCGATCCCCTCGCTCCCAGGTAGACCCGCGCTTCCGGCGGCGACGGGACCGGCAGGGCGAAGGCGAAGTCCAGCGTGAGGCCGGTCTGGGTCGTGCCCCGGGCGGTGAGCTCGTAGGTTTCGTTGGCCTCCAGGGCGCCGCCGGCGAGTAGCCCGGCCAGGGCCGGGTTGGGGCGCAGCGAGAGGTTCTCGGCGCCGACGAAGAGCCCGATCGAGCTGGCAAAGGCGGAACCGATTCGGAAGGGGATCTTGATCACGGGTGGGGGGGTGAGGCTGGGCACGCGCGGGGAAGGGGCCGCGAGCGAGGCAGGGATCCGCAGGGGATTCCCCCGGCCGTCGGTGACCCGGACCCGGTCGGCGGCGATCTCGATGACCACTTCCTCGGGGCTACGGGCGGGGTTGAAGAGGAAGGTGGCCGGGTGACGGAGCTGGTCGTAGAAGCTCAGCAGGTCGAAGTGGGAATAGAAGGCCTCGGGGTCGGTGAAGTAGTAGAGCGGGCTGCGGTCGGGGAGGAAAAGCCCCAGCGCGCCCAGGGGCAGGGTCCAGGTGGTGTAGCGGTAGGGGTCGCCGATGGCGGCGAAGGCCGGGTTTTGGTCGGCGCTGGCAAGGCCGGGGAGGTAGACGCCCCCCATGCCCAGTTCCCGGACCCCCTGGGCCCGGGCACCGCCGGCGATCAGCCCCACCAGGAGCAGCAACCCGAGCAGCCGGCGAAACGCGCTCCCTTTCGGCATAGCCCCATGATGCCACAGGACCGGTTAGATGCGGAATCGCGGGCGCTGGTGGGCGGGCTGGGCCAGGTGGGTGAGGGCAACGGCGGCGGCGTCGGCGGCGTGGCTGGGGGAGAGCGGTGCCGAGAGGCCCAGGAGCGCCCGCACCATGAAGGCCACCTGGGCCTTGTCCGCCCGGCCCTGGCCCACCAGCGCCTTCTTGATCTGCATCGGCCCGTAGGCGTAGACCGGCAGGTCGGCGAGGTGGGCGGCGGCGAGCACCGCGCCCACGCCCCAGCCCACCTGGAAGGCGCGTTCGTTCTGGCGGTAGAAGTACTGGGCCTCGAGCGCGAGCGCCTCGGGCTCGGCCTCGAGGATCGCCGAGCGGACCCCCTCGAAGAGCCGCCCCACCCGCAGGGTGGCGGGCTCCTGGGGACGGGTGATGAGCACCCGGGAAAGCAGCAGCCTGGCCTTCTTGGCGTCCCCTTCGACGGCGGCCAGGCCCAGGTTGCTGATGCCGGGGTCGACCCCGAGGACCCTCATCCGGGGACGGCGATCGACTCCGGGTCGAGGTTGGTGTAGACCGCCTGCACGTCGTCCAGGTCTTCCAGGGCCTCCACCAGCCGCATCACCTTGGCCGCCTCCTCGGGGGCCAGGCGGACGGTGTTCTGGGGCACCATGGTGACCTCGGCGGCCTGCGGCTTGTAGCCCTTTTCCTCGAAGCTCCGGGCCAGCGAGTAGACCTCGCCGGGGGCGACGTAGACCTCGAGGACCCCGTCCGACTCCACCAGGTCCTCGGCGCCGAGCTCGATGGCCAGCTCCTGGGCTTCCTCGCCGGTATCCGGGAGCACGATCAGCCCCCGCTTCTCGAACTGCCAGGCCACCGAACCCGACCCCCCGAGGCTGCCGCCGTGCTTGGAGAAGACGTGGCGGACCTCGCCGGCGGTGCGGTTGCGGTTGTCGGTGAGGCCGAAGACCAGCACCGCCACCCCCCCGGGGGCGTAGCCCTCGTAGACCACCTCCTCGAAGCGGGTGGCCCCTTCCCCCTCGCCGCGCAGGCGGGCCAGCAACCGCTCGATGTTCTCCATGGGAACGTCGTCCCGGCGGGCGGCCTCGATGGCGTTCCGCAGGGCGACGTTGGCCGCCGGGTCGGGACTGCCGCCGGAGCGGGCGGCGGCCTGGATGGCGCGCAGGTGCTTGGTGATCAGCTTCCCGCGCTTGGCGTCGTTGGCCGCCTTCTTGCGCTTAATCTGGGCCCACTTGCTGTGTCCGGCCATATCAAAGCCATTATATTCGGGGCAAATGCCCTGGGTGGAGGGCTTTTTCGGGCTCCGCTGCCCGGTCTGCGGGGGACCGCTGGACGCTCCCGGCGTCTGCCGCGCCTGCCGGGAAAAGCTGATCCCTGCCCGGAAAGGGCAGGCGGTCTACCTGGGGCGCTACGCCGAGCTTCGGGGGCTGGTGCGGGCGGTCAAGTACCGGAAAAACCGGGAGGCCCTCGACTGGGCGGCGGAGCGGCTCGCGCTCCAGGTCCAAGCGGCCGGCTTCGCCGCCGGGGCGGTGACCTTCGTTCCCACCTTCCCGTGGCGGGCGCTCCTTCGCGGGCAGTACCCGCCGGCCCTGCTCGCCCGCGGCTTGGCCCGGGAGCTCGGGCTTCCCTTCCAAGCGCTGCTCTCGCGCCGCCGCTACACCCCAAGCCAAACCCGAAGGAAGCCCCGGCACCGGCTGCCCCAGGTCTTCGCCCCCCGGGCCCCGGCGCCCGCCCGGGTGCTCCTGGTCGACGACGTGCTCACCTCCGGAGCCACCTTCCGCCGGGCCGCCGAGGCGCTCTTTTCCGCCGGCGCCGAGCGGGTCTGCGGCGTCTTCCTGGCGGTGGCCGACCCGGAGCGCCTGCTCCGGCTCCCGTATAATCGCCCCGAGGCGCGGCGATGAAACTTCGTAGGCTTTCCGAACTCGTGCCCTACGTGCGCGAGGGACGCTACCGCATCGGGCCCCACGCGGCCCGCCACATGCGCGTCGAGGGGTTTACCGAGCTCGACGTGGTGCGGGCCATCGAGTACGGCCGGGAGCTGGCGGTCTACCCCGAGGACGCCCGCATGCTGGTCCTGGGGTACATCGTGGTCAGCCCCCGGCTCAAGCTGCCGCTTCACGTGGTGCTGGAGTACCGAAAGCCCCGCTTCGTCGACGTGGTCACCGCCTTCATCCCCAAGGAGCCCCACCGGGTCTACTCCCGGGCCCGGCTGGCCCTGCTGGTGCGCTTCGACGGGACGCGCCAGGAGGAAGAATGGGTGGCCCCCCGCGGGGTGCGGGGGGCGCGGGAGTGAGGCCCGTTTACTTTTCTACCGGCAGGCCGGCGTTGAGCCAGGCGGTGAGCCCGCCCTTGATGTTCTTGACGTTTTTGTAGCCGAGCGTCTTCAGGTACATCAGGGCCAGCTCGCCGCGCAGGCCGGCCTTGCAGTAGACCAGGACCGGTCGGGTCTTCGGCGGCAACTGGTTCAGGTGCTGATCCAGCTCGGTCAGGGTGATCTTGACCGCTCCCGGGATCACCCCGGTCTCGGCCCACTCCTCGGGGGTGCGCACGTCGAGGATGAAGGGGTTCAGGCTCTCGATGAAGTCGACCGCCTTCTCCGGGGTGAGCAGGCCCCAGTGCTCCTGGCTGATCTCCTGGATGACCTGCATGACCGCCTTTGCGGCCTCGGTCTCGGTGACCGTCGCCTGGGCCCAGGCAGGAACCGCGAAGAGCCCTGCCACCAACAAGACCTTTACCAACCTCCGCATAGCAATCCCCTCCTTCTTTGCCAGGGGCAGGCGCCCCTACTGGCCGAACACCACGATCAAGGAGCGCAGGAGCGTGCTCCCAAGGAGCGCGAGCCCTCCCGCGAGCTCGGGCCGGCGGCGGAAGAAGCCGGCCAGAAGAAGCAGCAACGCCGCCGCCAGGTAGAAGAGCCCGGCGTCCTGCCAGAGGCCCGCCCAGGCGGCGCGTTCTCCGGCGTCGCCGTGGAGCAGCCCCCAGGGGTAGAGCAGGGCGGCGACGCCGGCGGTGAGGAAGACCGGGGGGGCCAGGCGGGGCAGGCTCCCCCGCAGGAAGACGAGCCAGAAGGCCACCGCCAGGGCCAGACCGGTCAGCGGCATCAGCCCGGTGACGAAGCCGTCCCAGAGCGGCCGTCCGGGGTTTTCGCTGAGCAGCATCCCGGGGTAGGCGAGCACCACCAGGCTGCTCGCGAAGAGCAGCGGGACCAGGATCCGCTCCGGGCCCTTGCGAAAGGCCAGCGCCAGCGAAAGAAGCAGCGTCAGGAGCAGCCCCCAGGCCCCCCAGGAGATCGCCGAGGCGGGCCGGAAGGTGGCGAAGAGCCAGACGTGGGTGAAGCGGAAGCGGGCGGGGCTCTCGAGCCAGAGCACGGCCAGGTCGAGGGCCACGAAGAGGGCGGCGAAGAGCAGGAGGTTCCGGGAGGCGCCTTCACCCCGGAGCCGCGAGAGCGCGGCCAGGAAGGCGCTGCCGCCGGCGAGCCCGACCAGGAAGAAGTGCAGCAGGGTGAGCCCGTGCCAGACCTCGGCGCTGGGGTGAATTCCGTAGAAGCTGGTCATTCCTCACCTCCAAGCCCGGTCGCCCGGGGGGCGTTCAGGTAGAAGAGCCGGGGCTCGGTGCCCAGGTGGGGCTTGCGCACGTCGACCCGCCGGGCCGAGGCGAGCGCCGCCCGGAGCCGGCCTTCCTCGTCCTCGAGGTCGCCGAAGACGCGGGCCCCGGTGGGACAGGTCTCGACGCAGGCGGGGTCCCGCCCCGCCTCCAGGCGGTGGGCGCAGAAGGTGCACTTGTCGACGTGGCCGTCGGGGTGGAGGAAGCGGGAGTCGTAGGGGCAGGCGACCACGCAGGCGCCGCAGGCGATGCACTTCGTCGGGTTGAGCAGCACCAGGCCGTCCTGGCGCTGGTAGGTGGCCCCGGTGGGGCAGACCGGGACGCAGGGAGGGTTCTCGCAGTGGTAGCACTGCTCCGGGCGGAACTCGACCTGGGGGCGGGAGGGGCCTTCCTCCTCGATCTCCCGGATCCAAAGCCGGGTCACGCCCGGGGGGACCTGGTTCTCGGTGACGCAGGCGACGGCGCAGGCGGCGCAACCCACGCAGGCCTCGAGGTCGATTGCCATCGCGTACCGGGCCATCTAGAGCCTCCTCTCCCGGGCCAGGCGGCCGATCGGCGGGTGCTGGGGCCGGGGCGCCCCGGGGACCAGACGGACGAAGTTGTTGCGCAGGCCGGCCCCGCCGGAGATGGGATCGAGGTCGTAGCGGGTCTGCAGCGCGGTGTCGCTGGCCCCCCGCCCGCGGGCCAGGCGGAGCCCGGGGGCGCGGTGGCCGAAGCCGTGGACCAGGTAGACGCAGTCGCGCCGGATCCTCCGGGTCACCCAGACCCGCACCGGCCCCTCGCGGACGCCGTCCGGGTTCTCCAGCCAGACGTACTGGCCGGTTTCGACCCCGAGCCTTTCCGCCTCGTCGGGGTGGATCCAGACCTCGTTCTCGGGGTCCATCTCCAGGAGGATCCAGTTGTTCTGGGTCTTGGAGAAGCTGTGCACCGGGCTGCGGCCGTAGAGCAGGCGGTAGTGACCGGGGGGCGGCTCGGGGTGGGGGGTGTAGCGGGGCAGGGGGTCGAGCCCGGCTTCGGCGAAGGTCTCGGAGTAGAGCTCGATCTTGCCGGAGGGGGTCTTGAAGGGGTTTTGCCGCCAGCGCTCCCAGGAGGAAAGCCAGGGCCGCCCCCGCTGCTGGATGAAGCCCTTTTCCTTAAGGGCCTCGAGGCTCTGACCGATGGCGGAGAGACGGGCCTCGAGGTATTCCTCGACGTCCTTCCAGGGGAAGAAGCGGGAGAGCCCCAGCCGGATTCCCAGCTCGCGGGCGATCCACCAGGCCGGCCGGGCCTCCCAGAGCGGCTCCACCGCCGGCTGGCGCAGCTGGATCAGGGGGTCCTTGTAGGCGATGGCGATCAGGTCGTCGTAGCGCTCCAGGTAGGTGGCGTCGGGGAGGACGACGTCGGCCCAGAGGGTGTACTCCTGGGGCAGGACGTCGACGGCGACGAAGAGCTCGAGCGCCTCTAGGGCCTTCTTGGTGCGCGGCACGTTGGGGATGGCGGCGAAGAGGTTGGTGCCGTAGGCGAAGAGCCCCTTGATGGGGTAGGGTTCGCCGGTGAGCATGGGCTCGATCAGCTCCTGGATGGCGGTGGACTTGGCGAAGAACTTGCCCTTGTCGGCCCGGGGGCGGAAGCCCTCGGGGACCTCTTCCTTCCCCGCCGAGGCGCCGCCGCAGCCGCCGGCCGCCGGCTCCAGCGGGAAGGGCGGGTGGGGGTACTTCTCCAGGTAGGGCGCCTTGGCCAGGTAGAAGCCGCCCTCGCGGCCGTAGTTCCCGAGCAGCGCGTTCAGGATGAAGAGCGCCCGCATCCGCTGGGTGTCGTCGCCGTACCAGACCGTGTGCCGCGAGGGCGGCAGCACCGCCCGCGGCCGGTGGGCGCCGAGTTCGCGGGCCACCTGACGGATGGTGTCGGCGGGGATCTCGGTGATCTCGGCGGCCCACTCGGGGGTGAAGGGCTCGACGTGGGCGCGGAGCGCCTCGAAGCCGGTGGTGTAGCGGGCGACGTAGTCGGCGTCGTAGAGGTCTTCTTTAATCAGGACGTGGATCCAGGCGAGCAGGAGGGCCAGGTCGGTGCCCGGCTTGATGGCGAGCCAGCGGTGGGCCTTGGCGGCGGCGGTGGAGAGGCGGGGGTCGACCACCACCAGCTTGGCCCCCCGGCGGAGGGCCTGGGCGAAGTCCTGGAGCTGGGTGTTGTGGGTGTCCTCGCCGATGTGGTGGCCGATCAGCACGATGTAGCGGGCGTTCGTCCAGTCCACCGGGGCGTGCCCTCCGACCGGCCGGCCGAAGGTCCACTGGCTGGCGGTCTCCCGGGGGGCGACGCAGACCGAGACCGCCGGCTTGGCCACGTTGGGACTGCCCCAGGCGGCGGCCAGGTACTCGGAGAACCAGGACTCGCCGCCGCCGTGGGTGAAGAAGGCGATCGTCTCGGGGCCGTAGCGTTCCTTGAGGGCGAGCATGCGCTCGGCGATGAAGTCGAGCGCCTCCTCCCAGCTGGCCTTTTTGAACTTCCCTTCGCCCCGCTCGCCGGTGCGGAGGAGCGGGTACTTGAGCCGGTCGGGGTCGTAGAGCTGGCCCAGGCCGCCCTGCCCCCGGGGGCAGAGACGTCCGCGGGTGCGGGGGTTTTCCGGGTGGCCCTCGAGCTTGCGCACCCGCCCCCCCTCGACCCGGACCAGGATGCTGCACTTCCAGAAGCACTGGTCGCAGGTCGAGGGAAGGGTGGTCACCTCGCCCCGGTACCAGGGGCGGCGGCGCTCGAGGAAGAAGGGCTTGGCCTCGGCCCTGAGGCCGAAGGCGCCCAGGGTGGCGGCGGCCAGTTGAATGAAGGTCCTCCGTTTAAGCTTCACCGTCTACCTCCCGAATCAGGGCGGCGCGCACGAACCCCGCCAGCGCGGCGTAGAAGCCCGTGGGGTCGCTCGCCTGCAGGCGGTCGGCGTAACGCCGGAACCAGGGGAGCAGGTGCTCCCGGGCCAGCCGCTGGGCGGCTTCCGGGTCTCGCTCGGCCAGCAGGGCGAGGGCCTCGCCGACGGCGGCGACGTGGTCGGGCAGGTCGCTAAAGGTGGGCTTGGGCACCACCCCGCGGGCCTCGAGGAAGCCCAGCAAGCGGTCGAAGGCGGGGCCGAAGAGGCGCCCGTCCTCGGCGTAGCCGACGTAGGGGGGCACCGGCACCCCCCCGGGGTGGTTGACGAAGAGTCCCACGTAGGCGGTCTCGAGCTGGGGGAAGGGGGGCAGGGCGAGTTCGGGGGCGGAGAGCCCCTCTTCCTCGGCCACCTCCGCCATCAGCGCGGCGATCCGCCCCTGGGCCAGGTCCTCGGCCAGGGCCGGCCCCGGCGGGGCGAAGCCGGCGGCGATCAGCGAGCCCAGGGCGGCGAGCGCGTTCATCAACCCCTACCCTGGCGGGGGCGGGCGGCCTCCGCGACCGCCGGCTTCCGACGCGGTTGTCAGGAAAGTTCTTACAGCTCGAGGTTTTGCCGCGCCCACTCGACCAGCTCGGGGAGGCTTTCGAGCCCCAGCTTGTCGAGGGCGCGGGTCTTGTAGGTGGAGGCGGTCTTCTCGCTGATCCCGAGCCGCTCGGCGATGGCCCGGAGGCTGTAGCCCTGGGAGAGCAACCGCACCACCTCGCGCTCCCGGGGCGAGAGCCGTCCGGGGCCGGGTTCGGCCTCGGCCAGCGCCCCGGCGAGCCGGGGCTCGACGTAACGCTGGTTCCGCGCGAGCGCCGCCAGGGCGTCGAGCAGGGCGGTGTCGGCCGCCTCCTTGCTGAGGTAGCCCCGGGCCCCGAGACGCAGCGCCTCCCGCACGTGGACGGGGTCGGCGTGGAGGCTGAGGACCAGCACCTTGGCCCGCTCGGCGAGCGCCGGGATCAGGGTGAGGCCGGGGCGGTCGGGGAGGGCGAGGTCGAGGATCACCACCTCGGCGAGCCCCGCGGGGAGGGTCTCGGCTTCGGCAGCGCTGCCGTACTCGGCGACCACCCGGTGGCCGCTCGCCTCCAGGAGCAGCCGGAGCCCCGCGCGCACCACCGCGTGGTCCTCCACCAGGGCGATCTTCACGGCGCCTCCCGCGGCAGGGAGAAGCGCACCCGGGTGCCCGCTCCCGGCCGGCTCTCGATCGAAAGCTCGCCGCCCAGCTGTTCCACCCGTTCCCGCATGCCCACCAGACCCACGCCGGGCGGGGTGGTGGCGGGGTCGAAACCCCGTCCGTCGTCCCGCAGCTCGCCCAGGAGCCTTTCCCCCTGGCAGACGAGCCGGAGCTCGAGCCGCGTGGGGTGGCCGTGGCGGATGGCGTTGGTCACCGCTTCCTGCAGCACCCGGAAGGCGACCATCTCGACCAGCGGGTCGAGGGGGCAGAGTCGCGCCTCCAGGCGGTAGGGGAGGCCGCTGGCCGCGAGCAGCGCCCGCAGCGCCCCCTCCAGGCCGAGCTCCTCCAGGGCCTGGGGCCGGAGCGCCCGGGACACCCGCCGCACCGTGGCCATCGCGGTCCGGATCTGCTCCCGGGCGTCCTCCTCCCGGCCGGTCTTGAGCGCCAGCAGGGCGGCGGTGAGGTGGGCGCCCAGATCGTCGTGGAGCTCGCGGCCGATCCGGCGGCGCTCTTCCTCCTGCACCAGCAGCAGCCGCCGGAGAAGCCGGCCGCGCTCGGCCTCGCGGGTCTCGAGCCGCTGGTAGAGCTCGGCGTGGTCGATCCAGAGCCCCACCACGCTGGCCAGGGCCTCGAGGAAGGCGTCGTCCAGGGGTTCGGCCAGGTCCCGGCGGGCGAAGGCGTAGACCGCCCGGGGACCCCGCTCCCCGGGGATCGGCACCGCCACCAGCGCCGGCGTCCGCAAGACCCGCCCCTCGTTGAGGGCCCGGGCGGCCAGGGCCCGGATGGGGTCGTGGAGCGGGCAGTTGCCCTCGCAGCCCTCGAGCGCCCGCAGGGCGAGTCCGGGTCCCTGGGGGACGAAGACCTCGCCGCAGGGGAGTCGGTAGCAGTCGAGCAGGGCCCGCAGTCCCCGCACCAGGGCGGCCTGGGGGTTGGGGCTGGAGGCCGCCGCCCGCGCCACCTCGCGAAGCGCCCGGAACCGGGGGTCCACGTTTTCAGTTTAGTCGCCGTAGAGCCGTCGGCGGGCGGCGGCGACGTCGGCCTGGATCTGCCGCCGCAGGGCCTCGCCGCTGGGAAAGGCCTTCTCCGGACGCAACCGGGAGACGAACTCGACGTCGAGCTCTTCGCCGTAGAGCTCGGGGGCGGGCTCCAGCAGGTGGACCTCCAGGCGCTTGTCGGCGCGGTCGCCGAAGGTGGGGCGGGTGCCGACGTTGGCCACCCCGCCGATCGAGCGCCCCCGGTGCCGCGCCCAGACCGCGAAGACGCCGGGGGGGAGGGCCTTTTGCCGGGGCACCGCCAGGTTGGCGGTGGGGAAGCCCAGGGTGCGCCCCCGCCGGTCGCCGGGGACGACCACCCCGCTGACGCGGTAGGGGTAGCCGAGCAGGTGGCGGGCGGCCTCGACCTCGCCGGCCTCGAGCAGGGCGCGGATGCGGCTCGACTTGACCGGGGCCCCGCCGAGCGCGAGCAGGGGAACGGTCTCGGTGGGGGCGACGGTCTTCAAGTCCTCCGGGCCACCCTGGCGGCCGCGGCCGAAGCGGAAGTCCTCCCCGACCACCAGGAAGCGGGGCTCCAGCTCGGCGAGCTCGCTTAAAAAAGCCTCCTTGCTACGCCGGGCGAACTCGGCGTCGAAGGGAACCGCCAACACCACCTCGGCCCCGGCTCCCGCCAGCAGCTCGGCCTTCTCCGAGAGGGTCGAGAGCACCGGAGCGCCCTGGGTGAAGACCTTGGTGGGGGGGTCGAAGGTGTAGACGAGCAGGGGTAGGCGGTGCTCGCGGGCCAGGGCGAGCGCCCGGGCCAAGAGGGCCCGGTGGCCCAGGTGGACGCCGTCGAAGCTCCCGACGGCGATGACCTTGGGACCGGTGGGAACGTCCTTGGGGTCGTTGACCAGGATCATCGCTGGCCCCTGAGCCAAAGCAGCCCGGCGACGGTGGGGCTGCTGGTGATCAGCTCGCCGGAAAAGAGCTTGGAGAGGGCTTCGTCGAGCGGAAGCCAGCGGACCTTGAGCGCCTCCCCGGGGTCAGGGGGACGCCGCCGGGGAACTAGCCCCCTGGCCTGGAAGAGGGTGATCTTCTCGTCGGTAAAGCCGGGGCTCGAATAGAAGCTAAAGAGTTCTTGCATCTCGGCGTCGAAGCCGGCTTCCTCCATAAGTTCGCGGCGGGCGGCCTCCCGGGGATCCTCCCCCGGCTCGACCAACCCGGCGGGGAGCTCCAGGGTGACGGCCCGGATCGCTGGCCGGTACTGCTCGACGAAGAGCAGCTTCCCCTCGCGCATCGCGAGCACCGCCACCGCGTCCTTGTGCTCGACGATCTCCCAGCGCCCGTCCTCGATGGCGAGGGCGAGGATCTTGCCGCGGTAGAGATAGCGTCGCTCGGCCAAACCGGTCCTCAGTATAGGCTGGGAGCGTGCTGCTCTTGGGGGAGGTCTCGGGCTACGGAAAGGGGTTTGGGGTGCGGGTCGCTGGGCCTAGGATCCTCGAGGTCGCCCCGGCCGAGGATCTCCTCGCCCGCTACCCCGGGGAGAAGCGGATCCGGGTCGGGCGCGTCACCCCAGGGATCGCCGACGCCCACGCCCACCCGCTTTACTACGGCGCGGAAGCGCGAAAGCTCAGGCTCGCGGGGCTCCGCGACCCCCGCCAGGTGGCGGCGCGGGTGGCGGAGGACGGTCGCCAGGGGTGG
>Ga0256835_1000614_pt1 | contig 25129 bp, 21 predicted proteins | sample PIR30metaG_FD_185972 | JGI IMG/M metagenome (GOLD analysis project Ga0256835, IMG submission 185972) | Hydrothermal vent microbial communities from East Pacific Rise, Pacific Ocean - PIR-30 | ecosystem: Environmental > Aquatic > Marine > Hydrothermal vents | place: Pacific Ocean: East Pacific...
TAGTTTCTTTTCAAAATAATATACTTTTTGGGTATAAATATGTTGCCTGTTCAGATCGATTTTTTCATTGAGGAAATCGGCCAAAGCCATTTGCGCGGAGAATCCCACATCATCGGTTACGCCGGGAAGTTGGGCAACAGCAATCAAGGAGCCGAAGTTTTTTGCCGGATACAAGCGGTTTATATAGGTATCTTCGGTAATCGGATTTTGAATGCATTCACGGGCATAGTTTTCCAGTTGGTTTTGAGCAATGGGATAATCGACGGTATAAAGAGTAGTTTCGAGGATTTTTCCGGTATCGATGCCCAATTCCTTTTGGATTTTTTCTTGAAGTTTCAATCCGGAAGTATCGGTAAATCCGGGTTTTAGAACAGTTTGAATTTGGTACATTTCAATTGTTTTTACTTATAAAAAAAGCCGGTAAAACAGCCGGCTAATATTTTTTTTGAATTTTAAGATTTGGAAATTCAATGCTTATGTCGTTGTTCCGGGTTACAAATCCCGCCGCTTTGGCTTCATAGCCTTCCTTTTCCAATATTTCAATAAGGCCGGGAGCTTCTTTTTTGTCGCTTATCAAGAGCATCCCGTTTCCCATATTCCACCATAAATAGGCTTTTTCATCTTCTATATTTCCCAATTTTTGTAATTTTTTCATTTCGGGCAGCGGTTCAAATAATCCGTTTAATACAGCTCCGTACTCCTTCATTTTTAACACCCTTCTCAGGTTGTCAAAAATTCCACCTCCGGTAATATGGGCAATTCCTTTCGGGATAAATCCTTCCCGGATAATTTGGTTGATTCCGGGCGAATAAATCAAGGAAGGGGTAAGCAATTTCTCTCCCCACGAGAGGTTTTCATCGTATTTTTCCAAATGCCATTTTTCTCCGAAATTTTCTTTCATAATCCGTCTCACGGCCGAAAAGCCGTTGCTGCGGAATCCGCGTGATTTCAAGGCGATGATGATATCTCCCGGTTGCACTTGGCTGCCGTCGATATCGGTTTCCAAATTTTCGGGAAGCACTCCGATAGCCGTCGCACTCCAATTGAAATGCATCCGCTCTCCGTAGCCGCAAATCCGGCTTCCCAATTCGGCGATTTCTCCTCCCGTAATAGTGATACCGGCAAAATCGCAGGCTTCTTTCAGTCCTTTCATCAATTCGTCGATAACAGCTACATCGAGGAAATCCACATCGATTATATTGGACAGGTTAGTCGGTTCCAATCCGGCCGCGGCGAGATCGTCGGCGACCATGGCTACGAGATCATAGCCCAGTGTATGATAGATGCCCGTGCGTTCGGCCAGTTCGGCTTTGGTGCCGGTACCGTCCGATCCGATGCCTATTTTTTGATTTCCGAATTGTAGAAGATTTGAAAAACCGCCGCCGGTTTTTGAGGCGACCGCCCCTTTCTTTCCTTTTCTGTTTGAGAAAGTTTCCACGGCATATTGAAATGCCACTTTCGAAGACTGGTTGCCGAGGTCGATATCAACCCCACTTTTTTTATGCATAGAATTGTGCCATAAATTTGCTACAAAAATAGGCTTATTATAAAAAAACCGGCTTTTTGGAGAAGAATCTTATCAACAAAATAGAGTGATTTATTAACAATGAATAATGTCTTGGGTATTCTTGATTTAAAATCAGTTTCTTATAAAAACTTCTTATCGGTTTACTAGTTGTCAAATTTAAAAAGCTTTTAATTTTACCCAAAATTCAAATATGCAAAAAGGCTTATTTTTTCTTTTATTTCTTATTAGCATAAGTAGTTGTAAACCTCAAAAAAAACAGATGAAGAGTTCCAAATATACTTACACCAATTTATTGATTCACGAAAGCAGTCCGTATTTATTGCAACACGCCCATAATCCGGTAAATTGGCATCCATGGGGAAAGAAAGCCTTGGAAGAAGCAAAGAGAGAAAACAAACTGTTGATTATCAGCATAGGCTATGCTGCTTGCCACTGGTGTCATGTAATGGAGCACGAGAGTTTTGAAGATACGGCTGTGGCAAATGTGATGAATCAATATTACGTTCCGGTGAAGGTGGACCGCGAAGAACATCCGGATGTGGATAAAATATATATGAGTGCTGTGCAACAATTAACGGGGCGCGGAGGCTGGCCGCTCAATGTGGTGGCTTTGCCCGACGGACGTCCGGTATGGGGAGGAACTTATTTCCCGAAAGAAAACTGGAAAAGTGCTTTGGAGCAGATTGCCAAAATGTGGAAAGAAGAACCTGGAAAATTGTTGGAAGCCGCACGAAGTTTGGAAGAAGGAATAAAAGCCGGAGAGATTGTGAAAAACAACGATGCTCCTTTGGATTTTGATAAGAAAATTATAGAAAAGAGTTTAGATTTTTGGAAAAGGTATAAAGACCCCGTTTTTGGCGGTTTCAGGCGTGCCCCTAAATTTCCCATGCCTACCCAATATCGTTATTTATTGCGTGCAGGAGTACAATTACAGGATAGAGAAATACTGGATTTTGTTCAATTGACCTTAAATAAAATGCAAGAAGGAGGAATTTATGATCATATAAACGGAGGTTTTGCACGTTATTCGGTGGATACGAAATGGCATATCCCGCATTTTGAAAAAATGCTCTATGATAATGGGCAATTGGTCTCGCTTTATGCCGATGCTTACCTGGTTTTTAATAAAAAATCATATAAATCTACTGTTGAGAATATTTTGAAGTTTGTAGAAAATGAATTGACAGATAAAACCGGAGCTTTCTATTCCTCTTTGGATGCCGATAGTTTGAACAAGGAAGGGGAACTGGAAGAAGGTGCTTACTATATATTTACCAAGGATGAAATAAAAAAAGCTGTAGGCGAGGATTATCCCTTGTTTAAAAAATATTATAATATCAATGATTACGGATTATGGGAAAAGGGAAAATACCATTTGATCAAAAAAGGGGGCGACAGCCTGTTTGCCAAGGAAAACGGAATATCCATAGAGATTTTGAAAGAGAAAGTGGAAAACTGGAAAAGAGCGTTGAAAGAATTGCGCTCCAAAAGATCCCGGCCGCGTCTCGATGATAAAAGTTTGACTTCTTGGAATGCCATTATGCTCAATGGTTTTATCGATGCTTATAAAGTTTTCGGAAACCCTCATTATCTTGATATTGCTCTCAAAAATGCCCGTTTTCTTAAAAAACAACAATTCAAAGAGGACGGAGGTTTGTGGCATGCTTATAAAAACGGAAAATCGAGTATCAAAGCTTATTTGGAAGATTATGCATGGCTGGCAAAAGCTTATATAAATTTATATGAAGCAACGGGAGAAGAGGATTGGTTGGAAACAGCAAAGTCTCTGGTCATTTATGCCGAAAAACATTTTAAAGATAAAAATACCGGGATGTTTTACTTTGTTCATAATCAATCTTCGGATTTAATTGTACGTCCTATGGAAACCGGTGACAATGTGATTCCTTCTTCCAATTCCGTTATGGCTGAAAATCTTTTTCGATTGGGTCATTTTTATGAAAATAGGGATTGGCTATATCAAAGTGCAAAAATGATTCACAATATTTTGCCTCAAATAGAGAAATACCCTCCCGGAAATTATTATTGGCTTAATGGTCTGTTGGATCATCTAAGCCGATTTTATGAAATTGCGATTATCGGTCCCGAAGCCAACCGGAAAGTAGAAGAATTGTTCAGTCGTTATATTCCAAATAAAATTGTGGCTTGGAGTGAAATTTCTTCCGTTTTGCCTTTACTTAAAGACAGATTTGTAAATAATGAAACCTATATTTATTTATGCGTCGATAATACTTGTCAATTGCCTGAGAGAGATATTAAAAATATGTTGAAGCAAATTAAATGGCAATTAGATTAAAGAGTTTTTCTTCCTTGATTATGAGAAAGAAGAGCTAAGTTTTAACTTTTTTTTAGTTTTTTTGTATGAATATGCAATTTGTTATATCTTTGTGACTTAAATTAAACAATTATTTATTATGAAAAAATTAGGATTAGTATTAATGGCCGTAGTGATGATGGGATTATCATCTTGCGGAAGCGACAATGCAAAAAAAGCAAAAGAAGCTGCAAATGATGCAGTAGAAGCTACTACCGAAGCTGCAAAAGATGCTGCTGAAACTACAAAAGAAGCGGTAAAAGACGCTGCTGAGGCTACAACTGAAGCTGCAAAAGATGCTGCTGAAGCAACTGCTGACGCTGCTAAAGAAGCAGTTGGAGGAGTAAACGGCGAAGAGTTATTTCAAACAAACGGATGTACTGCTTGTCACCAACCTACCGCTAAAACAGTAGGTCCTGCTGTAAATGAAATTGCAAAAGCTTATGCGGGCAAAAAAGACGAATTGGTTAAATTCTTAAAAGGAGAAGGACAAGCGATTGTTGATCCTGCTCAATTTGCTGTAATGAAGCCTAACTTGGAAATCACCAAAAAAATGACTGATGAGCAAGTTGCTGCAATTGCAGATTATATGTTAAGTGTAAAATAAAATACTTTATTATAAATTCAAAAAGAGGCTGCCGAACGGCAGCCTCTTTTTTGGTTTTAATGTCTCGTCCTAACACTTACATAAAAATAGAAGTGTAATGAAAGGAGACACAAGCGTTTATATAAAGCGTAAGAAAAAGAATTACAGTTTCTCTTTTACAAATTGTAACAGTTATTGAGTAAGGTCGAATAGAAAAAACCGAAGTCCAAAAGAAGTATGGGAAAATAAACTCATCATATTTTATTAATTGGAAAAATAAAAACTTTGATAGAAAATTCAAACAGCTTTAAAAATTAAAAAAAATCGTAATAAAAAAGAAAGGTTAAGCAAATTTACTGGCTATAAACAAAAAATTTTTAAGGACAAATAAGTAAAAAATATTCTTTCACTGAATACTACTCCAAAAAATACTTTTCTAATGGTTTAAATTCAAAATGCTTTTGATCTGTGAATTGTACCTCATAATCACTTCTGTTCAATAGAATTCGCATGGTGTTTTCCACTTGCTGATACAAAGGCTCTATCAGCCATTGAATCTCTTCGGGGCCTTGTTTAATTTCTTCATATACATCTTTTCGTTTCTCTTCCAATTTTTGAGTGAGCAATTCTTGAAAACGGTCCGATTTTTTCCAATAGTTGGAAATAATCCAAGGCATTTTTTTGTGCTCCATCATTTCAGCTATCTTCCATTCATGATTAATTTCAGAGAAAGAAAGAAATTTCGGCTCTAATCCTGAAATATAAATGGCTTTTTCATTATGGTCAATGGCATATTTCAAGTCTTTTAAATTAACACCGTACTTTGCTTTCAAACGAATTTGCATCGCACCTATGAAATGTAAATTTTTTCCCTCGTGTTCATATTTTTCATTCCATGTACGAGTAAAATGTGTATCCACTTCCATTAAACCGACTTCCAAAATTTGTTTTTTATTTCCTACCTGCAAACGACGATTTTTTAAATCAGATATTTCTCGCTCACGATTTTCCAATTCTTGTTTTAATTTATTGAGTTCTCCGGTATCCTTTTTGGCAAATTTCAAATAAAAATAAACCAAAGCCCCTCCAATTAATAAGCTTAATCCTCCTTCATTGATTCTATTTAAAAGCAAAATAATTCCGGCAAGCGTAATACCTGCAAAAACGATTTCTTTTTTATAGCGTTTGAAAAGAAGTTTTTTCATTATTTTTTATTCTCCCGGGTTAAATTTATTTTTTAAAGCTTCCAATTGCTCTTGCTCCTGACGTAATTTCATGCGATCATATACATTCTGTATCACTTTTTTGGTGTATAAAGGGAAATCGGCTTTCATAATCCAACCGAAATATCCCGGATCCTTCCGTAAAACATCTTCTACTTTTTGGCCTTTGTATTTGCCAAAATTGATAACTTCTTCGTTTTTATCGTTATAAATGATTCTCCCCTGAAAATCGGCAGAATTAAAATAGGAAGAAAACTTACTTAATTTTTCCATATCCTTCGGCAAATCTTCATATTTATTCAGTTGTGCTTTTAATATTTCCAAAGTGGCTTTTGTATCGGCTTCCGCAGAATGTGCATTTTCCAAATCTCCGTCACAATAAAAACGATATGCCGCAGACAAATTACGAGGTTCCATTTTATGAAAAATATTCTGAATATCTATCATATTGTTGGTTTTTAGGTCAAAATCGATGCCTGCCCGTAAGAGTTCTTCGGCTAAAAGAGGTACATCAAAACGGTTGGAGTTAAAACCGGCCAAATCGGCATCGCGAATTAATTCAAATACTTCCATTGCAATTTGCGTAAATGTAGGTGCATCTTTGACATCCTCATCACTGATTCCATGCACAGCAGTTGCTTCAGCCGGAATAGGCATCTCCGGATTTACACGCCAAGTATGTGTATATTCCTCTCCATCGGGCTCCACACGAATGATGGAGATTTCTACGATTCTATCTTTGGCTGTGTTGATTCCTGTCGTTTCCAAATCAAAAACACATAAAGGTTTATTAATATTTAATTTCATTTCTGTTTATTCTTTTTAATTTGCTGTAAATGTAAAACTTTTTCTTTGATTGATGACCTTGAAGGTTTTGTCTTGTATGTATCTACCGGAGGCTTCCATTTATTTTGTAAGTCCATGAAACGGTAGCCCAATTTGTTGGGTTGAGGTTCTAAAATTTCATCCCGAAAAGCCCGTTGTAAAATGTCTTCAATCCAATAATCTTCTTTGATATTCTCCGGATCGAATTTCACTTTTAAATCTATATGATAAAGTTTGGCCATTCTTTGATACCACCAAGCTGTCCAACCGCTTTTATATTTTTTTAGAATATCATAAACAGTCTGCCCCGTTTGCCGGTAAACCAATTTAGATAAAAAACGTCCCTCAGACTGGGTTAAGTTTTTGAGTTCCGGTTCCAATTCGCTTTTTATCCAACGCTGGATTACTTTAATATATCTTTTTCTTTGCCGTTTGGTTTTCATTTTGTTCAATCGCATTTCGAGTTCCACCAAATTATCACCTGCCATTTTGGCAAAAGGATAGACTTTATAAATTTTCCTTCTTATCCACCGGTATCTTCTCAACTCTTTATAATTATTAAATCGCATTTTAGGAAGAATGACAATAGAGTCTAAATTTAAAACAGGGATAGAATCCCCCGCTTTATAATAAAGAAGTTTATCTCCCGAAATTTGTAAAGAATCCTCCTGTGCATGCAGAGAGGGCACAAATAAAAAAAGAGTGAAAAAAAAGATGTATTTATTCATATTTTGATTATTCTGATAAAATTAAACCAATTTTTTATTCGTTTTACCAAAAAATAACATATTTTTGATTCTTTCAAAAGCCTGCAACAATAATGCCTAAAAAAATACTCTTTTTTTCTTTCCTTTTATTCTCTTTTTTTAAAAATCAGGCTCAAGATAATTTACACCGCCCGATGGATATTCCTTTTTATCTATCCGGCACATTTGGCGAATTGCGTGGCAATCATTTTCATTCGGGAATGGATATAAAAACTCAAGGAGAAGAAGGGCTGAAAGTTTACAGTATTGAGGATGGATATGTATATCGAATTAAAATCAGTGCAAAAGGCTATGGAAAAGCACTGTATATCAAACATCCTTCGGGGATTATATCGGTATATGCCCACTTAAAATCTTTCAATGACAAAATAGAAAATTATATACGCAAAAAACAATACAAGAAAAAAAGTTTCGAAATAGAGGTTTTTCCTTATAAAATCGAATTGCCGGTGAAAAAAGGAGAAATTATCGCCTACTCCGGTAACACAGGAAGTTCCAGTGGACCGCATTTGCATTTTGAGATTAGAGATATGAATGAACATCCACTCAATCCGGCCAATTTCGGGATAAAAATTAAGGATACCGTTAAACCTGTTTTAAGAGGATTGTTTGCTTATACTTTGGATAGTGTGTCTCATATCAATCAAGTGCAAGGAAGAATCCCATTGTTTTTTCACAAAAAAAATGATAGCACTTATGCCGTTGACCCGGTAATTGCATATGGAAAAATCGGATTTGGGGTGGATGTATATGACCGTCAAAACAACTCTTATAGTCGCAACGGAGTATATAAAATTAATTTAAAGATGAATGGCTCCTCCGTATATGAACATGTGCTGGATGAGTTGAATTTCTACACCTCCCATTATATTAATACTTTTATCGATTATCCATACTACAAGACAAAATACAGGCGTATTCAAAAACTTTTTGTAGAACCTTATAATCGCTTGGAAATCTATACCCATTTAGTAAATGACGGAATATTAAATATCAAAAACAACAAAACTTATTATTTCAAAATCAGTATTGCAGATGTCAATAAAAACCGGATATATATAGAAATCCCTGTCAGAGGTATCAATACAAAGATTGTTGAAAAAGAAAAAAAATATAACACTCCTTACCGGGTAAAAGCCGATAAAAAAAATGAATTTGACTTTAAGAAATTAAAAATTATTGTCCCCAAAAATGCCGCCTATTATGATTTTTATCTAAAATATAAACCGTTCCAATACGGTTTCAGCTTACAGAATTATGATATTCCATTGCGTAAATCCATAATCATCAAATACAATATTAAAGGGGTTACTCCCTCATGGAAGAAAAAAATATATTTGGGACGTAAAGGACGTGGAGGTAAAGTTTATTATACAGCTTCAAAAGTTAAAAATGACACTTTAATTGCTTACACCAAAATTTTTGGAGATTACCGGTTGGCATTTGATAGTATTGCCCCAAAAATATTTCCTTTGAATTTTAAACCCAAAAAAAACCTAACCGATTATAAGCGTTTGCAATTTGATGTTTGGGAAAAAGAAAGCGGGATAAAAACGTATAATGGATATATTGACGGAGAATGGATCTTGCTTGAGTATGAATCGAAAAATCATACGCTTACTTATCATTTTTCCGATAAAAAACTCAAAGGTTATAAACATAGCTTAAAAATTGTCGTTACAGATAAAGTGGGAAATAAAGGAATCTACCAAACCTACTTTTACCGCAAGAATAAATAATGGGAGGGAGATTAATATTTATATGGAAATCTCACAAGGTCTATTCATTTTGCGGTTTAGAATTCAAAAAAACGGTATGAAAAAATTAATGTAAATTTGTAAGTTGGAAAAGCCCCTTGCATTTGCGTATTTTGTGCAAAAAAGAAGTGATTTTTTGAAGAAAGATGGGGTTTTCCTTAAAAAACAAAAACATGAGAATAGAAACTTGCGATATAAAAATACCTGATGCCAAACCCAAAGGCTGCTCAAAAATAGGCACTTGCGATATGGGTTCATGCACCAAACTCACCACTTTTGATTGGTTACATGATGTTCCGCTCGCTGCCGGTGAAGAACTTTTCCCTTATGTAGAAATTCGTTTTAAAAATTCCCGAAAAGACTTTTTTCACAGAAACGGCTTGGAGCTCAATGTAGGAGATGTGGTTGCGGTGGAAGCAGCTTCCGGGCATGATATCGGAGTGGTAAGTATGCGCGGACAACTGGTTCGTTTGCAAATGAAAAAGAAAAGAGTAGACCCCGAACAAAAAGAAATTCTGAAAGTTTACAGGTATGCTACACAAAAAGACATCGACAAATGGCAAGCCTTGCGTTTGAAAGAAGAGGAAGTAAAATATAAATCCCGTGAGTATGTAATCAAACACGGCTTGCAAATGAAAATTTCGGATGTTGAGTATCAAGGTGACGGCTCCAAAGTCACTTTTTATTATACTGCCGAGAGCCGGGTAGATTTCAGACAGTTAATCAAAGACCTGGCTCGAGAATTTTCTACCAGAATTGAAATGCGTCAAATAGGTTACCGGCAAGAAGCCGCCCGTTTGGGCGGATTGGGGTCTTGCGGACGCGAACTTTGCTGTTCCACTTGGTTAACCGATTTTAGAAGTGTGAGCACCTCTGCAGCAAAATACCAACAGCTTTCGCTAAATATGCAAAAGCTAGCAGGTCAATGCGGAAAATTAAAATGTTGTTTGAATTTTGAACTGGATTCCTATTTGGATGCCTTGGCAGAGTTTCCTGCTCAAAACAGGCAATTGGTTACCGAAAAAGGAAATGCCCGGTTGATCAAAACGGATATCTTCAAAGGCTTGCTATGGTATGCCTATACAAATACGGAGGAAAATGGCAATACATGGCATAAACTTAGTTTGGAACAAGTAAATGAAATCATTGATCTGAATGATAATGATCAAAAAGCTTCCGGATTGGAAGAATATTCCGGCGAACTTGCCTTGCAAGAACTTACTCCTACAGATGATTTTGAAAATGTAGTGGGACAAGACAATATAAACCGTTTCGACGAAGTTAGGCCAAGAAAGAAAAGAAGAAAAAAGAAAAGACCTAACCAAAAAAGAGGGGGTAAAACCAACGGTAATCAAAAAAGAAATTCAAATAAAAAGCAGAATAAAACAAATAACCAAAGAAAGAACAACCACAGAAATGGGAACAAAAACAAGCCTAAATAGACTTTTTCTTCTTCTTATAATCCTCTTGGGAATACTCTCTTGTAGTCAATCTTATGAGAAACAAAAAACAGTGGATTTTGAAAAACAATATTGGCATAGGGATTCAATTGTAAGCCTTCAGTTCATCCCCGAAGCCAATCAAAAATATAATCTTTCTTTTCTGATTAGAAATGATAATGAATATCCTTATAGCAATCTTTTTTTGATTGGTTCTATTTCAGATGGGAAAAATAAAATAGTCGATACCTTAGAATATGACATGGCCGATGCAGAAGGAAATTGGTTGGGAACAGGTGTAGGTGAAATAAAAGAAAGTAAATTGGTTTTTAAAAAAAATTATCTTTTTAAAGATACCATCCCTTATATAATTTCCGTACAACATGCGGTCCGCAAAACAGGAAATATAAAAGGAGATAAAATAGCCAAAGGAATCACCAATGTCGGCATAATTATTGAAAAGAGCGAATAAATACTTTTTTAAATGGCGAATAAAAAGAAAACAAAAAAACATCAATACGGTAAATATGTCAAAATTTTTTGGCTGGTTTATTTTATAGGAATATTTTCATTAGCCGGAATTTTTTGGCTGGCTTCAAAAGGTTTCCTGGGATATATGCCCGATTTTGCCGTACTGGAAAATCCGGAATCCAATTTATCCACTCAAATACTTTCGGAAGACAATAAGGTAATCGGTAAATTTTATATCAAAGAAAATAGAACTCCGGTACGTTATGACGAACTTTCTCCTTGGCTAACCAAGGCGTTGGTAGCCACCGAAGATGAACGGTATTACGACCATTCGGGGATTGACTTCAGAAGTTTAACCCGTGCCATTGCTTTTATGGGAAAAAAAGGAGGAGGAAGTACCATTACACAACAATTATCCAAATTACTTTTTCATAAAACGGAAAGGAAAAATATCTGGCAAAGAATAAAACAAAAAATCAAAGAGCAAATCATAGCCGTTAGATTGGAGAAACAATATACAAAAAACGAAATTATCTCCATGTATCTCAATCAATTTGACTGGCTGAATCAAGGGGTAGGAATCAAATCGGCTTCAAGAATTTATTTCAATAAGGAGCCAAAAGACCTGAAAATAGAAGAAGCGGCGACTTTAGTAGGAATGTTGAAAAATCCGGCTTATTTCAGACCCATCAGTAAACCTGAAAGAACCAAAAAAAGACGAAATGTGGTTTTTCATCAAATGGAAAAAAACGGATTTATAACCGAAAAGGAAAAAGATTCTTTACAAAAATTACCTTTGGAATTGGAATTTCGTCCCGAAAGACATGATGAGGGGATGGCTACTTATTTAAGAGAATATATTAGAAGTTTTGTTTCCAAATGGGCAAAAAAACATCCCAAAGAAGATGGAACTACCTATAATATCTACACCGATGGTCTTAAAATATATACCACAATTGACTCCCGCTTGCAAGCAAATGCCGAAGAGGCTGTGCAGGAACACATGAAAAATCTACAACAAGTATTTGATGAGCAAGCCAAAAAATTTAAAAATGCTCCTTTTTATTTTCCTAAACTCGGGCCAAGACAAACCCAAAAAGAAATTAAAAAAATCATGAAACAAGCCATGCGTCGCTCTGAACGATGGCGAGTATTAAAAAAACAAGGTTTGAGTGATAAGGAAATTGAGAAAACCTTCCATCAAAAAGAAAAAATGCGTGTATTTACATGGAATGGAGATAAAGATACCATAATGACCCCTTATGATTCCATACGTTATTATAAAAGATTTTTCCATGCAGGGCTAATGTCTATGGATCCCGAAACAGGACACGTAAAAGCTTGGGTAGGCGGAGTAAATTTCAAGCATTTTAAATATGATCATGTCAAACAAAGCAAAAGACAAGTAGGCTCTACTTTCAAACCTTTTGTGTATGCTACTGCCATTAATCAGAAGCATCTGTCTCCCTGTGATTCCTTTCCCAATATTCCTTATACCATAGAAGCCGGAAGATGGGGGCTGAAAAAACCTTGGACTCCAAAAGGGGACAGTTACGGTGGAAAAATGACTTTAAAAGAAGCTTTAGCAAAATCCATTAACCCGATTACCGCTCAACTTATCGACATGACCGGACCTCAACCGGTAGTGGAGTTAGCAAAAAATCTGGGAATTACCAGTAATATTCCTCCTGTCCCTTCCATTGCCCTGGGGACACCGGAAATTTCGCTTTATGAAATGGTAGGAGCTTTAAATGGTTTTAACAACAAAGGAGTTTATATCGAACCCTATGTAATCTCACGAATTGAAGATAAAAACGGGGTGGTTCTTTATCAGAAAACACCCAAAACAAAAGATGTGCTTAGCCCGCAAATTGCCTATACGGTAATTAATCTAATGCAAGGGGTTACCCAATACGGAACCGGCTCGCGTTTGCGCGGAACTTGGGCCAAAAATCAAAAATTCTATAAAGAAATGATGACCGGTTATCCTTATAATTTTACCAATGAAATCGCCGGTAAAACAGGAACGACACAGAATCATTCAGACGGATGGTTTATCGGGATGGTTCCCAATTTATCTACCGGTGTTTGGGTAGGAGCTGAAGATCGTGCAGTACATTTTAAAACCGTTAAATACGGCCAAGGAGCTTCTATGGCATTGCCGATCTGGGCATTATATATGAAAAAAAATTATGCAGATAAAGACTTGAATATCTCTAAAGAACCCTTTTCAAAACCTCCTAATTTGAATATCAATTTGGATTGCTCCAAGAAAGACAAAAAGGAAGAAACCATAAAAAAAGAAATCAACGATAATCTGGAAAACGATTTGGAAGACTGATAAATAAAAAAGAGAGGTGAGCCTCTCTTTTTTATTTATTTTCAATATTTATCTATTTTAAGGCTTCACATTATTTTCACAACAATTCTGAAAGCAAAAATTATCAAAAAACCATTCTTCCGACGGATTAGCACCTTCATCCAAGAAAAAAGCTACTCCTGAGATATTTTGAATCAGATTATTGAAATCATTTATTTGTGCCGTAGTATAAGGAGGGCCTCCGGGCATATTCCATTCACCGAAAGCATTGGAGGGCAATGTGGTTCCCGAAGCCAATTCCAAAGGCACCTCAATATTGGTAAAAGGAGCATTACTGGGAATAAGATGTGTATTGTTTAAAACAAAATTGGCTCTTAGGGTAGCATTTGAGGGACTTGTACCTTGAAAAATAGTAAGAGAATTATCAGTCGTAGCTGAATTTCCCGTTCCTCCCGTGATATATATTACATCATATTTCAATTTACATCCTTGTTCCAATAAATTGGCAGGAAAGGTCGTGGTATATACCCACGAAGCTCCACTCTGGTCTTTTACATATAAAGAATTGTTTCCATTATCTTGTACAATCTCGGGAGAAGAGGCCGCTATACTCTGCCAATTGTTTGCAGGGCCGGGACGTTCATCTTCAAAATCTTCATACATTGTGCATTCTTCTACACAGGGAATGACAGCTTCATAATCACAAGCACTATCCTTCACGCATGAAGAATAAATAGCTGAAACTAATAAACTTAATATAAATATTTTCTTTTTCATATTTTTATTTTTTAGAATCCTGCTACCTGATAAAAGGCAGCAGGAAAGGGGTTTAGTATAAATTATTTATCTTCGGGACAAATGACCTTCATTTCCGTCCTGCGGTTTAATTGATGTTCTTCTTCCGAACATTTTACTCCGTCGGAACAATGATTCAATAATTTTGATTCTCCATAGCCTATTCCTACTAATCTGGAACGATCTATTCCTTGCGAAACCAAATAATCTACGGCAGCTTTTGCACGGTTATCCGATAAAACCCGGTTGTATTCTGCGGAGCCTCTTGAATCAGTATGGGATGAAATCTCCACTTTTACTCCCGGATTATCTTTCATAAAACGTACTAATCTGTCAAGCTCGGGTTTGGCATCTTCACGAATAAAATATTTATCTAGGTCATAATGTATATTTTCCAATTTAATGGCTGTACCGCAATCGGCTTTGTCCATACAAATTTCTAATTTGACAAACAATGTGGCATTTCGATCAAAATCCTTGGTTGACAAAGTTTCTATTTGCGAAAGGTAATTGTCTTTTTTTCCATAAATATCATAATCCGCTTGTTGTTTAATATGGAACATAAATTCACCATTCTCATCTGTTGTGGTCACTTTTTCACCGGCCTGTGCTTTATTTACCAAATGAACCGATACTCCGGGAAGTGGTTCATCTGTATTACAGACAACCGTTTTTCCTTTCAAAATAAAATTCGGATCACTATAAAGAAGATCTTTTTGCAGCGTTTCTTTTGGTTTAAATTCATCTTTGCGGGTTACATTTTGCTCTAATGGTACGTCATATAAAATACCTTCTATGGTATAATTATCGGGTTTCACATCATTGAATACCACTACTCCAAATTTATTGGTGGTACCGGTTTGGACGACATTTCCTTCCATATCTTTCACCGCCACATCTGTATCCGGAAGTACTTGTCCGGTAAATTTATCCCTTGCGGTAACCGCCAAGGCATAAGTATCACAAATATTACAGTCTTCTTCTTTCTTTTCCTCCACTATTACTTTGGGTTTGATAGGAATTTGGAAAACGACTCCGGCAAAAACTCCTACCGAGGAAACATTACAATCACAGGGTTTTACCCGTTCTTGAAATTCTTCGAGCACCGTAAATTCACCTCCGTGAACTTCTTGAGTTTTCCAGTACCCTGCCGACATTCCTAATGTTGCATCCGTATCTTCGGTCACTTTAAAATGATTGATATAATAGGCTCCAAATTGCAAGCCGAAATATTCTTTTACAAAATAAGTAAACCTGAGCTGGGCTTTAGCCGCCAAGCCGGAATAATTATTATAACCTGCATGGAAATTCAACAAAATAGGAGTACCCGAGGAAGTTTCCGAATATTCTACTCGACCACCGTCAACAGTGCCATATCCCATTCTCAAATTCAGTTCGGACATGAATTTATCCTTACTGTATTTAAAAGAAGGACCAATTCCGAAGAACATTCGCGAAATGGAATTCTCGGTTAAGGTAAAAGTAGGTGCATTTCCATGAAAATAAGTAATTGCCTCTCCATTAAAAGTATTTTGAGGTTTATTCTTGATAAAATCAAAATCGGCACCTATTCCAAACCAATTCCAATAATAATCGGTAGAAATACCGGCTTCAATTCCCCCTTTATAATCAATATAAGGGGTATTATTGTCATACATAGGTAAAATATCATATCCTATTCTGGGACTAATAAACCAGCCTGACCTTTTTAAAGGGTCTACCGGAGCATCTTGAGCTTTTGATTGAAAATTGACCATAAACAAAAGGCCAAAAAACAGTAGTAATAATTTTTTCATTTTTAATAAGTTTTAATTTGAAAATTAATGTACCACATCAATAGAGGTACAAATTTTTCCATCTGTGATTTGATGGGTTGTTCCGTTTTCTATATAAGATCCTTGAAAATCAATTTCCACATGATCTCCTACCGCATTGGCTCCTTCAATAATTTTAAAGTGCACATTGACATTTTCTTTATCATTCAGAAAAATCAAATTGGCTACATCTGAGGTTACAAACCAATCGGGAGCAAAATCTGCTTCTTCTCCGGTTTCGGTAACAGTTGAATGGAAGTAAAAACCATTAAAACCATTGACATTTTCATCGGTCCATATATCATAGAATTTGCCTATGGCAGCATCATTAAATATTTCTGCTGTTACTTGGGCATTATCAAATTGAATAAGGGTGCCGTCAAGTTTAAACTCTATTCCGGCTTCACAATCTTGTTGTACAGATGTGGGATTGGCCGGATTACAACCGCTTCCAATCGCCAAAACGGCAAGTAATAATAAAGTAAAGGCTATTGAGTGTTTAAGGTACTGTTTCATAAGTATAATTTTTAGATTTAAGTTTATTTAATAAGTAAATAGAGAAGCTCATAATAACAAGAGCAATGAATTGGGAATGAGAAAGAATTCCTTCGATGAGATAACCTCTTTGGTCTCCGCGGTAATTTTCTATTATGATTCGCAAAAACGCGTATAAAAAAACATAAGTAAGGAAAATTTGTCCGTCAAACTTTTTTCTTTTCCTTAGCTTGAAAAGAAAAAACATAATGAGAAATATTCCGAAAGATTCATAAAGTTGAGTAGGATGTACATGGACTCCATGGGTAGCAGGAAACTCTACTCCGGTTACAAAACCGGTGGGTTTTCCATAGCAGCACCCCCCGAAAAAACATCCTAAACGTCCTATGGCATGCACAATTGTTGTAGTTATGGCCAGAATATCCAGTACAGGCCAAATCCTTTTATTGTTTTTATGCAAATACCAAATTATATAAGGGATAATCAATAAAAAGGAACCGTAGAATACATATCCTCCTGAAAAATCTTGTAGGATAAGTTCCGGTTGAGATAAATAATATCCGGGGCGTTCCAAAAAGAAAAATAATTTTCCTCCCACAAATCCCATGATAAAAATTCCATAAAAAAAAGCATAAGACAATTCTTCTCCGTTCCAGTATTTTTCTATTTGTTTTTTTGTAAAAATACCGGCTATCAGTATACCCATACCAATTAAAAAAGCATAAGAGTAAATAGTAAGATGAGCAAAATGCAAAAGTTCGGGATACATAATAACCGGTATAAGAGGGATTATAATTCTATATATTCAAAATAAATATTGGGAATTCCATAATTGGGAACCGGTCCACCGCTCCCATAAAAGTTAGCACTTAATATGCTCAAATTTGGTCCCATATTTACAGGGAAAGTAATGGCGCTGTTATTGGCCCCTCTGGTAATCGGGCCTATGGTTTCCGAAAGATTGGAAGCATTCGTAACCGTTCTCGATAAAGTATAAGTTCCCGGTTGAATGGTAATGGGAGGAACGGAAACATAATCAAAAGCGCTAGCGGAAAAACTGTGATTCCCCTGATAAATAACATTGTTGTTACTATCTGTCAATTTAATTTCGTATACTAAGGACGGAGCCGCAGACTTATATCCAAAACCGCAAATTTGCAAATCTCCGGCAGTACTGAAAGTATATTCATGCGTATCCAAATCCATAGTTTCATACAACTCATAATTGGAACTCGCATGGATAGTATTAAAAAAAGCTTCAATATCTCTATTGGAGGAGCTACAATCGGCAGTAGGATCTGCCGCATCTTTCTTGCAGGAATAAAAAACAATTCCCATTGAGAATAAAATAATAAATAAAGGTAAAGGTGTTTTCATATCATCTGATTTTTATAATTACTCAAATGTAGAAGGAACACCTAGTCTATAAAAACCCGATTGTATGAAAAAGAAAAATATTTCCTTTAAAAATCGCTTTCATCCGATTAAGAAAATATCAAGAGAAGTGAAATCTCTGATAAAGCTAACTAAAAAAGACAGATTTATTTAGATATTTTATCCGGATTGTTGGAAATAAAACTTTTCCAACTTCCATATTTTTTACCGGATGATATTTTCCCCGAATTGTAAAAATGGCAAACAGCTACTGCCAATCCGTCCGTAGCATCTAGCTTGGTAGGCATTATTTTGATATTAAAAAGACGTTTTAACATTGCGGCTACTTGTTCTTTAGAAGCATTTCCATTTCCTACAATGGACATTTTTACTTTCTTAGGCAAATATTCTGTAATAGGAATTTCAAATTGCAAACCGGCGGCCATTGCCACCCCTTGTGCACGACCCAGTTTAAGCATCGACTGTACATTTTTCCCGAAGAAAGGAGCTTCAATAGCCAATTCGTCCGGATGATATTCTTGAATAATTTGGGAAGTACGTTCAAAAATTTTTTTCAAACGTAAATAATGACTCTCATATTTATTCAATATCAACTCATCCATTAAGATCAGTTCCATTTTGTTTCCGGTTACTTTAATCATTCCGAATCCCATTACAGTTGTTCCGGGATCAATTCCCAATATGATGCGTTCTTTTTTCAATATTTTTGTTTTAATTTGCAACGGCCTTTAAGCAAATTTACAAAAACCAATGAAACTAAATCTATTTTCCCCGACACTTGATAAAGATCTATCCCGGTTCGGGTTATTTTTTTTAAAATTGGCCATAATTATATATGCAGTTTGGTTTTTAAGTGAAAAAAAACAATGGGAACATTTTTCCAAGATAATAGAAAACGGATTCCCTTTCTATCTATGGGGATTATTGAGTCTAAGTATTATGAATTGGGTTTTGGAAATAAAAAAATGGCAAAAGTTGGTTTCTACTATCCGCCCCATTGGATTTAAAGAAGCCTTGCGACAATCTTTGATAAGTTTTGCGGCATCCCTTTTCACTCCAAATCGTATTGGAGAATATGGCATAAAAATTCTTTATTTTCCAAAAAACATCAGGAGAAAAATTTTCTTCCTTAATTTGGCCGGTAACTTATGGCAACTGGTTGCCACGGTTTTTTTCGGTTTATTGGCAATAGGTTTTACTTTTTTATATCATCCCAAAATATTTCACTCTTTTCCTCTCGATATAAATACTACGATTTTATGGGGTTTGTTAATTTTGATAGTGAGTAGTTCTTTTTTTATTTATAAAACAAAAAGATGGAAACTTTGTAAAAAGAAAAACTTGCCCTTTCTGACTATTGCCGGTCTTTCTTTTTCCCGGTACCTTATTTTCTCCACGCAATTTTTACTGTTTTGGATGATTTTTCATCAACAAAATTTTGATTGGCATATTTATACGGGAATATTTCTTACTTATTTGATCTCTTCCGCACTGCCGGTCTTGTCCATGATGGATTGGGCGATTAAAGGAAGTATTGCCATTTGGATTTTTCACTTATTTGGTTTTCCTTCCCATAATATGATATTTGTAACCAGCTTTATGTGGGTTTTTAATTTTGCCGTTCCATTTTTTTTGGGGCTAATATTCTTTTTCTACCAACAAAAAAATAAATCGAATGCTTGAAATACCGGCTTTTTTTATAGGCTTATATATACTGCTGATAATTTGGGTAATCTTTGAAATGACAAAAATCAAAACGGAAAACTTTGATAAAATTCCGCCTGCAAAAAAATTCTCTATTCTTATTCCTTTTCGCAATGAAGAAAAAAACCTGAAAAAACTGGTGGATTCCCTCAATCATTTAAACTATCCTTCCTCTTTATTTGAAGTAATTTTTATAAATGACCGCTCTACCGATCAAGGAGAAAAAATCATACACCAAAATATTCATGTTCCATATCAGTTAATAAGCATTCGCAAAAAAAATACTTCACCCAAAAAAGAAGCGCTCGAAAAAGGAATAAATCTGGCAAAATTTCCCTATATAATTACTACGGATGCCGATTGCATCCTTCCTGAAAATTGGTTAATGGAATACAATGGTAAATGGAGAGAAAAAAATACCAAAATGATCTTAGGTCCTGTAAAATACAGCGATAAGCCTTCTTTTATCAATCAATTTCAAATATTGGAATTCCTTAGTTTACAAGCTTTTACAATGGCGGGTGTAGCCTGTGGCAATCCGTTTTTATCAAATGGAGCAAATTTATCTTTCCTAAAAAAAGCTTTTCAACAGGTAGATGGATATACTGGAAACAAACATATCGTTTCGGGAGATGATGTTTTTCTAACCGAAAAATTCCGAAAAAACTTTCCGGGCGAAATTAAATTTCTCAAATCTCCCGGAGCAATCGTTAACACCCATGCACAACCTGACAGAAAAAATCTTTTTCAACAAAAAATACGATGGGCTTCAAAAAGCAGTAAAATAAAAAATCCAATGAACCAATTGATGGGTTTTGTTATTCTTACAGGAAATTTTTCCTTACTCTATTTATTTTTTCTCCTGCCTTTTTCTCCCTTATCCGTTTTTATTTTATTTTTTCTAAAAATTCTTTTTGATTGGCTTTTAGTGTCAAAAACCAATAATTTTTACCAAAATCATTTAAAAACCAAATATTTTCTGTTAACTGAACTGACTTATCCTTTTTATCTTTTATGGATAGTTTGGGGGATGAAGAAAAAAAATTATACCTGGAAAGGCAATAAATATAATACCTAAGCGTTTGTACTTTAAGTTTTTTTTAACGAAATCAAACTAAAAATACATATTTTTGCAAAAAAGAAAAATTATGAACTATAACACAACAAACACCAACCCGCAAGGAAGTTCGAACTTCCTTAAAGTAGCTGTGGTAATCTTAGGAATAGCCCTTTTAGGATTAGGAGGCTATACATACAAGAATTACAAAGAGCTGAATGCTCAAAAAAACCAATTAATCGATCAAAAAGAACAATTGATCAATCAATTGGATGAGTTGAAAATCGATTATGAGCAAAAGATGAAAGAAAACGGTGAATTAACCGAGGAAATGGAAGAAGCCAAAAAACGTATAGATGCTTTGATTGCCGAAGTAAAAAAACAAAAAAACGTAACGGCTTCCGTAGTGAGAAAATACAAAAGAGAAATCGCCAAGTTGAAAAAACAACGTGATGAATTATATCGTGTAGCGGATTCATTAAGAATGGCAAATCAACAATTAACTCTTGAAAAAGACAGTTTAAATGCCGATCTGGAAAAACAAAAGGAATTTACTGATACCTTATTGACCAAAAACGAACAATTATCAAAAGTTCTAAATCGTGCCAAAGTCTTATATCCTACTAATATCTCAGCTACCGGAGTGAAAATCAAAAGTAGCGGTAAAATAGTAGAAACTACTCGTAAATGGAGAACCAAACAAATTAGAGTTTGTTTCACAATTCCTAAAAATGATATTCTTGAAACAGGAAAACAAGTATTCTTTGTACGTGTAGTAAATCCTAACGGGGAAGTAATCGGTACATTGGATGAAATAGAAATAGACGGTAATATGGTAAAAATCAGTTCGGCAGAAGAAGTGATTTACGAAAACAAAGCCTTGAAAGTATGCAGCTTTGTGAAACCTGCTGATCTGGATAAAGACATTGTAAAAGGAGATTACTTGATAGAAATCTATCATAACGGCGTAAAAGTAGGTACCACTCACTTGACATTGAAATAAATAAGATTGTAAAAATCATTCTTAAAAGCTATCTTTGTGCATCGAAGATAGCTTTTTTTATAAAAACGATTTACAATGAGCGATGAACAATTTAAAAAAGTGCTTTCGCACGCAAAAGAATATGGATTTGTATTTCCTTCCAGTGAAATTTATGATGGATTAAGTGCCGTATATGATTACGGTCCGAACGGAGTGGAACTCAAAAACAATATACGGGAATATTGGTGGAAAGCTATGACGCAATTGCATCAAAATATAGTGGGGCTGGATGCCGCGATATTCATGCATCCCACCACCTGGAAAGCATCCGGACACGTAGATGCGTTTAACGATCCGCTTATCGATAATAAAGACAGCAAAAAACGTTATCGTGCCGATGTGCTCATCGAAGATTATGTGGAAAAAATCGAAAATAAGGTACAAAAAGAAATCAAAAAAGCCCGTAAACGTTTCGGTGAAAGTTTTGATGAAGCCCAATTTGTTTCCACTCACCCGCGTGTGGTAAAATACCGCGAACAACAAAAAGAAATCTTGCAACGTATGGCAAAGTCTTTGGATAACGGGGACTTGGCCGATGTAAAAGCCTTAATTGAAGAACTGGGTATCGCCGATCCTGTTTCGGGTAGTAAAAACTGGACAGACGTCAAGCAATTCAACCTGATGTTCGGAACCAAACTCGGGGCTTCTGCCGATAGTGCAATGGATCTGTACCTGCGTCCTGAAACAGCACAAGGAATTTTTGTTAATTTTCTCAATGTGCAAAAAACCATGCGCATGAAGATTCCTTTTGGGATTGCTCAAACCGGAAAAGCATTTCGAAACGAGATTGTAGCTCGCCAGTTTATTTTTCGTATGCGCGAATTCGAGCAAATGGAAATGCAATTTTTTGTGCGTCCCGGCACCCAAAAAGAGTGGTTTGACAAATGGAAAGAAGAACGATTGAAATGGCATAAATCACTCGGATTCGGAGATGAATATTATCGTTTCCACGACCATGAAAAATTGGCCCATTATGCCGATGCCGCTACCGATATCGAATTCAAATTTCCTTTCGGTTTCAAAGAACTCGAAGGTATCCATTCCCGCACTGATTTTGACCTTACTCAACACGAAAAACATTCCGGAAAAAAATTGCAATATTTCGATCCCGAACTCAATGAACGCTATACCCCTTATGTAATAGAAACTTCCATTGGCTTGGATCGTATGTTCCTGGCGGTTTTCTCGGCTTCGCTTCAAGACGAAACTCTCCCCGATGGATCTACACGCGTAGTGATGAAAATACCCGCTATTCTCGCTCCTACCAAAGTAGCCATCCTGCCCTTGCTCAAAAAAGACGGATTGCCGGAAATTGCCAAACAGATTGTAGAAGATCTGAAATGGGATTTTAAAGTTTCCTATGATGAAAAAGATGCCATAGGAAGACGTTACCGCCGACAAGATGCCGTGGGAACTCCCTATTGTGTAACCGTGGATCATCAAACAAAAGAAGACAATACGGTAACCTTACGAGATAGAGATACAATGGAGCAAATACGTATTCCCATAGCAGAACTTCGCCAACATATAGCCGGAAAATTTGACCTAAGGGAGTGGTTGAAGTGATTGTTATACCATGTTAGGCATAAAATATTGCCACAAATACAGGTGAAGAATAGCCACGAATACACGAATTAAAATTTGCAGGCCACGAATACAAATAGAAAAATAGCCACGAATACACGAATCTTATTAGTTTCTAAAAAACTTGGCGCCTAAAATCTCGGATAATATATAAACTCATCTTTATCTATTAAAATTTAACTACCACCTTATTCGTGAATTCGTGGCCCATAAAAGATAAAAAATTTATTCGTGAATTCGTGGCAAATAAAAGGTCGAAGAATATACTACTTAAATTAAATACCCGCCACTAATACACGAATCTTATTATTGTCTTTTCTAAAATATGGGCATTCAAAATCCTAGATAATATATAAATCAATCTTTATCCATTAATATTTAATTGCCAACTTATTCGTGAATTCGTGGCAAAAACCCAAGAAGAATATAATTCAAAAGAAATATCCAATTATCTAAAACACAAAAATTTATTTGTATATTTAATAAAAATATTTTTACATTATTATATGTCTTTTATTCGATACAAAAAAGAAAGCTATAAAATTATAGGCAAATGCTTTGAAGTATATAATAATTTGGGATTCGGTTTTCTTGAAATAGTTTACAAAGATGCTTTGGAATATGAATTTAAAAAGGCCGGAATTCCTTATGAAAGAGAAAAAGAATATACCGTTAATTATAAAGGAATCATTTTGCCCCATAAATTTTATGCCGATTTTGTGGTCTTTGATAAAATAATATTGGAAATAAAAGCCGTCTCCACTATCCATGATAAATTTCTTGCCCAGGCTTTGAATTACTTAAAAGTATCAAATAATTCCTTAGCGCTTCTTGTTAATTTTGGAGAAGAAGAACTTAATTTTAAAAGAATTGTTTGGTAAAATCCAAAAGGTTATTCTCTTATTTTGGTTATACCTTGAATACAGGTGAATATAGCCACGAATACAAATTGAAAAATAGCCACGAATACACGAATTAAAATTTGCAAGCCACGAATACACAAATCTTATTTAAAAAATAACTGCATATCCAAAATCACCCCTTAGTAAAAAAATCTTTAATTATCGGTTGATTTCAAATTAAAAGCTCACTCGTGAATTAGTGGCCAATAAAAAATCCAGGAATATACTATCTGAATTAAATAATTGCCACGAATACACGAATTAAAATTTGCAAGCCACGAATACACAAATCTTATTTAAAAAATAACTGCATATCCAAAATCACCCCTTAGTAAAAAAATCTTTAATTATCGGTTGATTTCAAATTAAAAGCTCATTCGTGAATTAGTGGCCAATAAAAAATCCAGGAATATACTATCTGAATTAAATAATTGCCACGAATACACGAATTAAAATTTGCAAGCCACGAATACAAATTGAAAAATAGCCACGAATACACGAATTTTATTATTGTTTTTCCTAAAACATTGGCATTCAAAATCCAGAATAATATATAAATCAATCTTTATCCATTAATATTTAAATACAAACTTATTCGTGAATTCGTGGCAAATAAAAATATTCATTTGTGAATTCGTGGCAAAAACAAATTCGTGGCATTTACATCTTATATTAAATATCCGCCACTAATACACGAATCTTATCATTAATTTTAATAAAACTTCGCTACCTAAATCCTAATTAGTAAATAAAATAATTATTATTAATCTCCATTTATAAGTTCATTCGTGAATTCGTGGCAAACAAAAATATTCATTCGTGGATTTATGGCAAATAAAAGGCCGTAGAATATACTACTTGAATTAAATACCCGCCACTAATACACGAATCTTATCATTAATTTTAATAAAACTTGGCTACCTAAATCCTAATCAATAAATAAAATAATTATTATTAATCTCCATTTACAAGCTCATTCGTGAATTCGTGGCAAATAAAAAGTATTTATTCGTGAATTCGTGGCCCATAAAAGATAAAAAATTCATTCGTGTATTCGTGGCCAACAAAAATTATTCATTCGTGAATTCGTGGC